>AATN01000173.1_pt1 | contig 16634 bp, 17 predicted proteins | sample 270648 | NCBI WGS metagenome assembly AATN01 (sample SAMN02954269, study PRJNA17659) | bioreactor sludge metagenome | biome: terrestrial; feature: bioreactor; material: sludge; isolation source: Enhanced Biological Phosphorus Removal (EBPR) bioreactor sludge | place: Australia: Brisbane, Queensland
GCAGATTACCAAATCGGCTAATGGGATAGCAGGTGTTGAAGTCGAGTTTAAGGTGTTGGGGNTTGACTTGGGCAAGGCCAGTGGGGAAGTGACAGGCAGTGTGGCTAAGGAGTATGCACATACGATTCGCTTGAAGTTGAAGCCTAAGCATATTAACCCCTACACCCAGCAAGCAGAGGATGTGCAAATCTCTGATTTTGACTAGCAGGTAAGCCATTATGAATGAAAACCTGATCGTTAAAATCGAGATTGTTAGTACGGTGCTTGATGAATCCGGCAAGCCCAAAGTCTCGATGGGTACAGGCTATCCTGTGCGGGATGGTCTAATTCTGACGGCTCGTCATGTGCTGTATTGTGAAAAAATGAATGCAGCCAGTGAGCGAGTCTTAAGCTGGCAGCGTTCGGATGAAGCTGAACCTTATTATGTGACTAAGATTCAGCAGTCGGCGATTGTGTTTGAATCCGTGGAGTTTGATGTGGCTTTAGTCGCTTGTGACACTGAGCGGCTAGGTAAAATTCCTGTTGTCTTGGAGGAGGCGTTTCCAAGCAGTGATATACGCTGGAAAAGCTTTGGCTATCCACGTGCAGGCAAAGAAGCTGGAGTTCGGATTAAAACACCCGCTAAAGGTACATTTTTTGACCCAGACCGTGATTATTATGTGCAGCAATTGACCTCTGAGGGTAATGCTACCGAATCAGCTTTGTGGAAGGGTATGGAGCACCTGTTTTTCGTTCTGATACCAATAAACTAGTTGGTGTGTTGATTCGCACACCTATAAAGTACAAAGACACAGAGCAGAACTTAGATGATGTATTTAAAGACCGTTTGATTGCTGTTTCTATCCCTTATTTGTTGCGAGTGGAGAAGTGCGAAGGTTTTAGGCAACTTGCTCTACAAACTGAAGTGTTTATTCAGTTATTACCAAAACCCAAGTTATAAGATGAATTCCGTCAGTATTTGCTAGATAAGCTTAGTAAAGAGTTGATGGGGTTGCGCTCAACTAGTTTATTACAGGAGCAATTGGCGGCTGAGTTGTATGTTGAACTAGAAGGTGTCGTTCTCAGCTCTACTACTGCTGCCAAGGCTTTAGCGACTGCATTAGTTGACAAATCAGTCGAAGATGCGCTCAGTTGCCTTGCGGCCGCGACGGCTGATTGTGTCGTGGATGGTGGCTTACGTTTTTCCAGTCAAACTAAACCGGATACCCTTGCTGCGATCAAGCGGACTGCTTCAGCCTTAGTTGGTTGGCTGGTGATTGCCAGCATGGATGAAAACTACTTATGGGAAGTATTGCCCGACTGTAGTGGACACACTAGTTTGTTTTTTCGTTTGAAGAGTGTGCAATCTAAAACAGGGATTGAGATTGTGCTGGCTCGCCGTTTTCAGCGTAAAGCAGATTTTGTACATGAAACGGGTTCTGATCAACCGAGCCGCTATCTCATTCGTGTACCACCCAGCTTTTTTAAATGGGATGGTGAAACCAGTGTAAGCAAAGCGTTTGTAGAGATTTGGAATCAGGTTTTTCCAGAAATCAAAGAGCAAAAACCAAAAGACTACAAATTTAACCACCATGAGATCAAACGTCTCAATGCCGAGCTGAGGGCTAAACGTAAGCATCCCCGTAGCCCAGAACACTACTATATCGCTTTCACAGGCAGTGATTATCTTGCCCCTGAATGTCTTGGATTTGTAGAAGGTATTTATCGCGATCTATTAAGTCAGTTGGGTGAAATGACTGTAATTGAATATGGTACAGAATCAGAGCAAGACAGCCGTTGGTTGCTTGTCCCAGAAGCGGATATACAGGCAGCAATTAATAGCTTCTATAATGAAATCAATGGCCTAAACTAGGAGCACTAAACATGATGATTCCAGACATTCAGGTTAAGCAGATTTATCACTTGCCTGCTTATGGTACATGGAAGGAAACGGTGCATGTCTTTGATGCGCGTACAGCATTAGCTTTGCAAGCGGCTTGGTTGGCGGAACGTCCGTTATTGGTGCGGGGTGATCCGGGTACTGGTAAAAGCCAGTTGGCACGTGCGGCTGCCGTTGCCTTGGGTTGGGAATTAGTATCTGAAGTGGTGAGTGCCCACACAGAAATTCAAGATTTATGGTATCGCTTTGATGCAGTCAGCCGCTTGGGGCAAGCCCAACTCTTGAGTGTGTTGGCAGATAAAGCCGATGCTAAGTTATTGCAAACGACACTCGACCCGAAAAAATTCCTCAGTCCGGGGGTGTTGTGGTGGGCTTATGCTTGGCAGACGGCAGAGCGCTATTATCAGGCAAGTGAATGTAAATCTTATCATCCCAATCCAAACCCTGCGCTGAATTTGACCGCTAGCCCTGTCGAACCACCTAAAGGAGTGGTGTTGTTGCTTGATGAAATCGACAAAGCAGATGCCGATTTGCCGAATAGCTTGCTGGAAACCTTGGATAATGCACGTTTCCGTATTCCGTGGGTGAATGAAAGCATTGGCTACCAGGCAGATGATCCTCAGGCGCTGCGCCCGTTAGTGGTGATCACTACTAATGAAGACCGCCAATTGCCTGCCGCTTTTGTGCGGCGTTGTTTGGTGTTGCATTTGGAGTTGCCAGAAACAGAGGATGAATTGGTGGCTTATCTGGTGCAGCGGGGTGAGGAGCATTTCAGTAAGGCGGATGGGACTTGTCTTTTTGAGCTGCCCATCTTGGAGCAGGCAGCCCATCAACTGTATGCTGAGCGCGGTCAAGCTAGCGCTCTGGGTATGAAACCACCCGGACAGGCTGAGTATCTGGATCTATTGCGAGTCTTGGCACGGATGAATTTATCCACGGCGGAACAGTTACAGCGCTTGGCGGATATTCAGGATTTTGCCCTGAAGAAGCACCCCGGCATGAAACAGCGCCAAACCCTGAGCGGGGAGGCAGGGGAACCGTGAATAGCCGCGTGAGTCGAGCGGACTTGCTGCTGTATTTGAGTGAGCATTCGCTGGCTGAACTGTCTGCGGTGCTCGATTGTTTTGGCTATAAGCGCACCAAACCCCTCGCGGGTGCGAAGGCTTCCCAAACCTCCGACGTAATTAACCCGCCGCTTGCATCAGTCGTTGTGCCTGAACGCAGGGTCAGTATAGAAACTACCTTAGCACCCAGTTTGTTTTATCAACGTACAGCGACTGAACCTAGCCGCTTATTGCCAGCGAATGAGGATAGCGCGGGTGTAAGCATGCCTGCTTGGGTGGATGCCATTGAGGGGCAACCCTTGGATTTATCTGCCCCCAAATACTTAGCGGTGGAAGTGCCTTCCCTTGAACCGCTAGTAGCATGGGTACGCTTGCTCCCTGTATTGCGGCAGAGCTTGAGTGAACGGCAAATTCAGCCACGGCCTGATATCAATAAGCTAGTCAAGCGTTTAGCAAGGGGTGAACAGATCCATGCTTTACCCAAGCGGGAGCGGCAAGTTTGGGCAGCACAGGCTATTTTGCTGTTAGATAGCCCTGCACGTTTGCAAGGTTTGAAAGCTGATTATGCTTGGTTGGAGCAAGCGCTGAGTTTGGCACGCGGCAAGGTGGGTTTAGTGTCTGCTACCTTATTAGACTTGGCCACGCGCCGAGTCATTGTCGATGGTCAAGAGCAAATCTTGTTGCTTAGCTCTGCAACACCGCTGTTCATTCTAAGTGATTTGGGTGTATACGAAGCTAGCGGACAAGTCAGTCGTGATTGGCTGAATTTCGGGCGTTGGTTGCATCAGCAAGGATGCCGCCCGCATGTACTCTTACCCGCACCCACCCGTTATATCAGTGATGCTTTGAGTCGTTGTTTTCAAGTGATCCCGTGGGATCGTTTCAGTAGCTTACAAGTGCTGTCTCCGACAGGTTTGAGCCGGGAACAAATCTACACAATACAAAAAGCCGATACCGTTATGGCGGAGCGTTTTTTGGAGTTGCTGTCCGTGGCGGTGGAAATTGAGCCGCGTTTGCTGCGAGCACTGCGTTACCAATTGCCACACCCACAACCATTGGGGGTCGCTGCTGAATTATTGGCGTGGAATTATCCAGAAGTGGAGCGCCTAACGACCCACATTGAGTTTAAACCCGAATACAGTGCGCATTGTCGGGCAGCCTTACAAGAACGCTTGCAACAACAGCCGGAATTGGCGAAAGCTTTTTATCAACTGGTGACTTGCCAACTGGCTAATCAGTTCTTATTGGATTATTCCACGACGGTATCTTTGTGTGCAGTGGGAGCAGAGCCACAGGATGCACAGTTGATAGCAGCCGAGCGTTATCTCCAGCAATTTATCCTAGCCGTCCATACGGAAAGTGATCAACGTGGTTTAGCCTATCAGGGGCAATATCTGTTGGCACAACAACCCGATACTCTCAAAAGTGAGAAGGCTTATTATTCCTCACTCTGGGCTATCCTCAGTCGTTGCCATCCAAGCACCGCTTCGCGCCCTGCATGGTTAAATCATCAAGCCGCCAATGCTTTTTTAGTAAGTACCGGGGGGATGCAAACTTATCGCTTGGTGCAAGTCGGGGAGTGGTTTTATCTAGGTACAGACGCTGCCTTGCAAACCTTGCAGCCAACCGGATTCAAGCTGGCCTTCTATCCTTTGGCTAGTATTAGCACGGCTCAACAGCTCGTGATTGAGCAACGTGCTGAAGTTTTGCTGGATCATTACCTCTCGGTGAGTGATTGTTTACAGTTTTCCCCGAGTGCTGAACCGTGGCAACTGCATATCGGCGGGGAATGTTGGACACTAGCCGGGCTAGCGCGTCCGGCATGGGCGGGGGCGGTGCATTGTGATGTACGCGGTATGCAGCTAGCCATTGAACCGACGGGTGCGGATGAGTTTGGGGATTATTTTGATTTAGTATTCCAAAATATCCCCCAACGCTTCCGTTATATCCCGTCTCAAACCTTCCTGATGGGATCGCCTAGCAATGAGCTGGGACGCAGTAGTGATGAAACCCAACATCCTGTCACCCTCACTCAAGGCTATTGGCTGGCCGACACCACCGTGACCCAAGTCCTATGGCAGGCGGTGATGGGTAAGAACCCTAGCCATTTTAAAGGCGAACTCTTGCCTGTGGAGCAAGTCAGTTGGAGGGATTCTCAAGCCTTTATTCAAGCTTTAAGCCAAGCTTTTCCTGCTTTAAGTATTCGCTTACCGACTGAAGCGGAATGGGAATGTGCCTGCCGTGCAGGGACGACGACCGCCTTCTCTTTTGGTGCTAAGGCTGAGCTAAATGTGGAGCGGGTGAATTATTCGGGTGAATGGGATAGCTACAATACGAATGGAGCAACCAAACCAGTTAAAAGCTATCCGCCAAATGCTTGGGGCTTGTATGAGATGCATGGTAATGTCTTGGAGTGGTGCAACGATTACTATGGTGGTGACTACGGAGCAAAGCCGCAGACAGACCCACGTGGGGCTAGCTTGGGTGAGCAACGCGTGTTTCGTGGCGGCTCGTGGGTCTACTTCGGTAGGTACTGTCGTTCTGCCAACCGTAATAGGAACTCGCCTGACTACGGGTTCAACGGTATTGGTTTCCGGTTTGCCCTAGGTCATCTGAACTCAGGTATAGGATAGGAGCAGGCTGGCAGCCTGAACGGGTAGGCGCGTTACGGAGTAGCGCCTGCACGGGCAGGTGGACAGATTGTGGGGGGAGGTAGAAAGAGTAGGAGGAAAAAGTGAGGTATAAGTTTTTTTATGGACTTGTTCAAATTGCCCCCATCCCCAGCCCTTCCCCCGCAAGGGGTGAAGGGAGCAAGCCACGACACATGGATGGGGCAACTTTATCAACCCGCTTCAAAATTCGCACCGCAGTACCTGAAAAGCACCACCCACTCCCTTCCACCCCTTGCATAAGTATCTACACAAATCCCCCCGATTGCTTGATAATCGGGGGATGAATCCAAAAAAAGCCTTCAAGGTGTTGATAAGCGCCTATCCACCCGTTACCAACGCCTGGTATCGGAACACATGAAAACAGGAACTGCGCTGAGCGCGGGTCTGAAAGCCTTGCCCGATCAGATTGACAGTTTTGCCAGCACTCAAGCGGCGTGGCGTTTTTATGCTAATGAATCGATTACCTTGGCTACCTTGCAAGAACCGTTGACGGAAGCCGCACAAACAGCGGCGCGGCAGCGTTGTAACGCTTATGCCCTGTGTGTACATGACTGGTCACGCTTGAGCTACAAACACGCCAACAAACCCGATACCTATGCCATGACCCATCAGCATGATGTGGGTTACGACCTGCAAAGCAGCTTGTTAGTGAGTGATGTGGATGGTCAGCCTTTGGCCCCCGTCGCCTTGCGCTTGGTGAGCCGCACGGGAAGTCATGCCACGTATCAAACGGCCTCCTCCGATTCATCCGTCATCCGTGAGCACTTGGAGGAAGTCACTCACGGTATCCACCACTTGGAACGGCAGGATCTCGGCAAACCGTTGGTACATATCATTGATCGGGAAGCGGATTCGGTAGGACATATCCGTCAGTGGCAACAAGCAGGTTATCGCTGGTTGGTGCGGGTGAAAGGCCATTCCCGGTTAAGCCATCAAGGGCAAACGACGAACGGCAAAACCCTTGCCCAACAGTTACCGTTTGAAAAAGTTCGCACAGTCACCCACCAAGGTCAGTCACAGTGGCAATGGCTGGCCGAAACCACGGTGAGTCTGACTCGTCCAGCCAAACCCAGTCGTAAGAAAACGCCTAAAGCCATGGTGCCGGGTGATCCCGTCGAAGCCCGCCTCATGATCAGCCGCATTCTAGCCGATGATGGCACGTTACGGGCTGAGTGGTTCTTGCTGAGTAACGTGAAGGAGGTTGAGTCATCTACCCTAGCACTCTGGTACTACTGGCGTTGGCAGATTGAATCCTTCTTCAAGTTGATGAAATCAGCGGGACACCAATTGGAATCATGGCAACAAGAATCCGCCTTAGCCATTGCCAAACGCTTGCTGGTAGCGAGTATGGCGTGTGTGACGGTCTGGGCTATCGCCGCTGCTAAGGGGAGGGATGCCGAGGACTTGAGGACATTACTGCTCAAGTTGAGTGGGCGACAAGTGAGAAAGAAACAGCCCCCTACTTATCCAGCGCTATTGGATGGGCTTTGGACGTTGTTATCTATGCTGGAAATCATGGATGCCTACACCCCTGCACAATTGGACGGTCTCAAAAAAACCGTCCGACAATTTGTGTAGATACTTATGACTGTGAAGCGGGAGCAGATTGTGTTTTTGTGCCGGGCATCACAGATCTCCACATTATTGAGCAGTTGGTGAAACAGATTCCTAAGCCATTGACGGTGGTAGTTGGCTTAAAAGGTAGTCCTTTCACTGTGCGACAGTTAGCCGATATTGGTGTGCGTCGGATTACTATTGGTGGGAGTTTAGCGCGTGCTACCTATGCTTTGATTCGTAAAGCAGCCCATGAAATGATTACACAAGGACAGTTTTCTTATGCAGAAGAGCAGATTCCAGATGGCGAGCTGTGTGAGTTTTTTGCTCAGTTCCCTACAAAATAATTTAATAAACAAGGCTATGCATGCTAACAGTTGAGCGATGTTATAATTTTCTACTCTAAAACTCCTAAGCCAAGCACCATGAGTCTCCAATCCCATCAAATCGAACTTCTTGCTCCTGCTAAAACCGCTGAGATTGGCCGTGAAGCTATTCTGCATGGGGCGGATGCGGTGTATATCGGCGGCCCTGATTTTGGAGCACGGCATAATGCCAGCAACACCGTCGCAGATATTGCTGAGTTGGTACAGTTTGCCCATCGTTTTCATGCACGTATTTTTGTTACGCTTAACACCATTTTGCATGAGGCTGAGTTGGAACCAGCGCGGCGGTTAGTCAGCGATTTATATAATATTGGTGTGGATGCGCTGATTGTGCAGGATATGGCGCTGTTAGAGATGGATATTCCCCCTCTGCAATTGCATGCCTCCACTCAATGCGATATTCGCTCCGCTGCCAAAGCTAAATTTTTATCAGAGGTAGGATTTTCGCAGCTCGTGTTAGCACGTGAGTTGAGCTTGCCACAGATTCGCGAGATTGCGCAGGCGGTAGGCGAGGGGGCGACGATTGAATATTTTATTCATGGTGCTTTATGTGTAGCATTTTCAGGGCAATGTTATATCAGTCATGCAGAAACGGGGCGTAGCGCGAATCGGGGCGATTGTTCGCAAGCTTGCCGTCTGCCCTATACGCTCACTGAACCTAATGGCGCGGTGATTGCCTTCGATAAGTATTTGCTATCCATGAAGGATAATAATCAGTCCGCGAATTTAGAAGCTTTGCTCGATGCAGGCGTGCGCTCGCTCAAGATCGAGGGGCGCTATAAAGATTTATCCTATGTGAAAAATATCACTGCGCATTATCGCCAATTGCTCGATCAAATTCTGGAGCGCCGTCCAGAGTGGGCGCCTGCAAGCTCTGGTCGTAGCGAGATTTTTTTCAAGCCGAATCCCGATAAAACGTTCCATCGCGGCAGTACCGATTATTTTGCGACAGGGCGCAAAGCGGATATTGGTGCTTTTGATTCGCCTAAGTTCGTTGGTTTGCGCCTAGGTACGGTGCAGCAAGTCGGCAAGGATTGGCTGGAGCTAGCGACACTAGAGGTAATGGCGAATGGCGATGGCCTCAATTTTATGCGTAAGCGAGAAGTATTTGGTTTGCAAGCCAATACGGTGGAGCAGCGTGGTAAAACAAAAGACGGTGAAACCATTTGGCGGATTGTGCCGAGTGATCCTAGCAGTTTAGTGGGCTTAAAACCGGGTACAGAAGTCTCCCGTAATCGGGATCATGCTTGGGAACTGGCGCTATTAAAAAAATCGGCTGAGCGTTTAATTCCAGTATGGCTGAGTTTAAAGGAAACGCCGATGGGTTTGAGTTTGAGCCTCACGGATGTGGATATGATCAGTGCTATCGTATCGCTTGATTTGCCTTTAGAGCCAGCCCGTCAAGCGGATAAAGCTTGGGCGAGTTTGCGCGATAATTTGGGTAAGTTAGGCAATACGATGTTCATTGCGCAAGAGATTCAACTTAACTTGAGCCAGCCGTGGTTTGTGCCCACTTCTAGTTTAAATCAATTACGCCGTGATGCGGTGGCTGCTTTAGAGCAAGCCCGCTTAACTGCTTGGCAACGTCCGCCCCATAAAGTTGCCCTAGAACCTGCACCCACTTATCCTGAAACCAGTTTGTCTTATCTTGCTAATGTCTATAATTCCTTGGCTTGGCAGTTTTATCGCAAGCATGGTGTGGAGGTGATTGAGCCAGCCTACGAAGCGCATGAAGAGGCGGGCGAGGTGAGTTTAATGATCACTAAGCATTGCCTGCGCTTCTCTTATAATCTCTGCCCGAAACAAGCCAAAGGTGTGCAAGGTGTCATGGGGCAAGTACGTGCTGATCCCTTAATCCTCAAAAATGGGGATGAAACCTATACCCTAAAATTCGAGTGTCGTCCCTGTGAAATGCATGTGATGGGCAAGATGAAAAAGCATATTTTAAAGCAGTTACCACCTAGTGCAGTGGCTTCAGCGATACCTTTGACTTTTTACAAGCAGCGACCTAATACCTAAACTCAAAGCCTAACTATTACAGTTTTTCACGCAGTCCATACCAAAGTAAACCGATCCATTCGTGTAGGGCAATCGAACTACGCACGAGTGCTGTGGCTTGAGGTACAAATTTCATATGGTAATCTGTCCATTGGATCGAGCCGCTATAAGAGACTGAGGCTGGCAGATACTGGACTTTGCGATTCCGAAAGGCATATAAGCTACGGGGCATATGCCAAGCTTGAGTGACTAACCAAGCGGATTGAATGCCTGCAGCGGCTAAGATTTCATCGGTAAATTGGGCATTTTGCCAAGTCGTATGGCTTTCGGTTTCTAGCCATTTCACGGGTACACGAAATTCGTCTTCTAATACAGCGCGCATCAACTCTGCTTCACTACGCGCTTCAGCTAAAGGACTGCCCCCAGTGACCAGAATCGGCAAACCAGTAGCACGCTGTAAATGAGCAGCATAACGTAAGCGCTCAATCCCTGCTAAAGAGGTGCTTTCTCCCCCTGTATATTCGGGAACGTTTAGATTCCGCCCTGAGCCTAAAACGACAATGGCCTCGGGTAAAGGTGCGTGTTTCCAAAGCTCGAAACGGGGAGGGTATTGATCTTCCAATTGCCCTAGTAGCCAACTAGCGGTAATCGGTAAGCTTAGGATCAGGACTTGCAGGGCAGCGAAAGCGAATAGGCTACAAACTAGCATTGTGCGTTTTCTCCAGATCAGAGCGATTAAGGCTAAAACTAGTAATTGGCCGGGGGGCAGGAGTAAAAACTCAAGGCTGCGATTGAGGAGGGCATTATCCATGATAGGCTCATTGGTCTAACGGGGAATTAGTATCTAAATAACGCATGTCGATTCGGAAGGGTTTATACTTGATTTCACTCATCTTTGCCTAGGCTAGACCAGTATGGACTCCTCAAATAACTCCATTGTATACGCAGGGGTGGTTGTGCTCGCCCTAGTGTTGATTGTGATTGCTTTATTTTCTACCTTTTATCGACGCTCTACTAAAGACCGTGCCTTTGTGCGTACTGGCTTTGGGGGAGAACGGGTGGTCATGAACAATGGTGCGTTAGTGCTCCCTGTTCTACATGATATGATGACCATTAATATGCAAACCATGCGCGTGGAAGTAGAGCGCTCTAACCATGATGCCTTGATTACCCATGACTCCTTGCGGGTGGATGTGGTAGCAGAGTTCTTTTTACGGGTGGCACAAAATCATGCAGCGATTTCTACTGCAGCACGCACTTTAGGGGATCGGACTTTAAATCAAGAGCGCATGAAAGAAATCGTCGAAGCCCAGTGCGTCGCAGCTTTGCGCTCGGTTGCATCTAGCATGTCTTTGGATGAATTGCATGTAAAGCGTGCTGATTTTGAAAAAAATGTTGAGGATAACTTAAATACCGAGTTCCAAAAAAATGGCTTGGAGCTGGTGTCCGTGTCTTTAATGCGTTTAGACCAAACAGCGCGTGAGTATTTAGATGAAAATAATGCTTTCGACGCACGCGGTTTAATTAAGCTGGATGAGATCACTGAGGAAAGTAAAAAGCGCCGTAACGATATTGAGCAAGAAAATAAAATTAAGATTCAAGAAAAAAATAAAGAATCTGAGCAGCGGCGCTTGCAGATTGAGCAACAACAGGTCGAATCACAGAAAAAACAAGAGCGCTATTTAGCTGATTTACAGGCACAGACGGCTAAGGATATTGAAGAAAATAAATTAAGGGTGGAGCGCGAATTAGAAGAAATTCGCATTGCTAAAGAAACCGCGATTGAAATGGCGCGGCGTGATATGGAAGTAGCCCGTGCAGAATTTGAAAAGGGTATTTCTGAGGCTTGGATGGCCACTGATAAAATGAAAGCTGAGGCGGCACGCTTAACGGAAGAAATTGCGACAGCGCGTGAAAAAGCCGAAGCCGAGCGTAAAAAATTAATCGAAGTGATTAGTGCACAAAAAGAAGCACAGCGCCAAACTATCATTGCTGAAGCGAATGCTGAAGTAGAGCGCTTAGCAGCGAAAGCCGCTGAAGTTCGTTATCAAGTAGAAGCGATTGGTAAGCGTACTTTAAATGAAGCTGCCAACATTCTCGGGCAGAGCCAGATTGATATGCAGGTCAAAATGGAAATTGTTCGGCAGTTACCACAAATTATTCGTGAAAGCGTAAAACCGATCGAAAATATCGATGGTATTAAAATCATGCATATTGACGGTTTAGGTGCTGTATCCAGTTCATCTTCTGCTAGTCTGAAGGGTGGTGGTAATAATAGTGGTTTAGCCGATCAAATTGTGGACAGTGCTCTGCGTTATCGTGCCCAAGTCCCTTTGATTGATAGTTTGCTGCGCGAAGTCGATTTAAAGGGCGATAGTAGTGATGGTTTAACGGGGTTTATTCGGGAGCAGATCGCCCCCGAACGAGCGCAACGTCCAGCACGTGATTCAACTGAGGCTGAAGACAACCCTGATGCGGCCTAAATTTAATTAGCACCACCTTGTTCGTTTTGACTGGTCGCGGAAGCCTGTTTATTTTCCCATTCCTTTAAACGGGCTTCTAGCGCCTCTAATTTTTCTCGAGTGCGTTGTAGTACAGCCGTCTGAATATCAAATTCTTCACGGGTCACTAAGTTCATTTTTTGTAAACCTGTTTCCATCACACCTCGCATATTCTTCTCAAAATCCTCCTGCAAATTACGGACAGGTTCAGGCAAAAGGTCTGAAAACTTTTTCATCATATCATCCAAAGGGTTACTCATTGCTGTGACTCCTAAAGGCTTAGCCGAAAATACTGGTGCATAGAGATTTTTTGTAAGCACTCTTATGGTGCATTGCTAGTTGACAGTGCTTACTACTCAACGCCAGTTTAGAACAATCTGGGGATTTTAGGTGGTTTTTAAAGTTGGCACATCCCTTGCTAGACAAGCCTTAAGTTTTAAAGCTGCAATTTTTAAAGTTTTATGGCATTAGAAAAGGAGTGCTACTGATGAAGATGATAACAGCCATTATCAAGCCATTTAAGCTCGACGATGTGCGGGATGCGCTCAGTGAGATGGGGGTTAAGGGAATCACTGCGACTGAAGTGAAAGGCTTTGGACGGCAGAAAGGGCACACTGAATTATATCGTGGTGCAGAGTATGTGGTTGATTTCTTGCCAAAGATTAAAGTCGAAATTGCTATTGATGACAGCTTAGTGGATCGGGTGATTGAGGCGGTTAGCAAGGCAGCTAATACAGGGAAAATTGGTGATGGCAAAATCTTTGTGATGCCACTGGAACAAGTTGTGCGGATTCGCACGGGTGAAACGGGTAGCGAAGCGCTCTAAAGGGGGATGGAATGAATTTAAAGTTTGCTTTAATGCTAATAGGGGCTTTGTTAAGTCTATCAGGTCTGGCAGGAGCACAAGAAGCGACTACGGCAGTTACTGACGCCGCCGCTGCTACACCTGCTGCACCAACGCCGGATAAAGGCGATACCGTGTGGATGATGATCTCCACTATACTTGTCATCATGATGGTTATTCCGGGCTTAGCCTTATTCTACGGCGGTTTGGTGCGTGCCAAGAATATGCTGTCGGTGCTCGCGCAAGTCTTTAGCATTTTTTGCTTAATCGCCTTATTGTGGGTTATCTATGGCTATAGCTTGGCCTTCACTGATGGCGGTAGTTTAAACAGCTTTATCGGTAGTTTTGACAAGTTATTTCTAAAAGGCGTAGATACTTCAGTCACCGTCGAAACCTTTAGTAAAGGTGTCGTGATTCATGAAATGGTCTTTGCCATCTTCCAATTGACCTTTGCGGCTATCACTGTTTCCCTTATTGTAGGTGGTTTTGCTGAGCGGATTAAATTCTCAGCTTTATTAGTCTTCTGTGTACTGTGGTTTACCTTCTCTTATCTGCCAATGGCACATATGGTTTGGTTCTGGGGTGGTCCTTCTGCTTATGATGCTCCTGCGGGCTTCTTATTTGCTAAAGGTGCTTTAGATTTCGCAGGGGGTACGGTGGTGCATATTAACGCAGCCATGGCAGCTTTAGTCGGTGCGATTGTTGTAGGTAAACGTGTCGGTTATGGCCGTGATTCGATGGCTCCCCATAACTTAGTGATGACTATGATTGGTGCTTCTTTACTCTGGGTTGGTTGGTTCGGTTTCAACGCCGGTTCTAATTTAGAGGCCACAGGTACAGCAGTACTAGCAATGTTAAATACGATTGTGGCTACTGCGGCGGCAGGTTTATCATGGATGGCAGCTGAGTGGTTATTACGTGGTAAGCCTTCCTTACTCGGTGTAGTTTCTGGTGCTGTATCTGGCTTAGTGGCGATTACTCCAGCCGCTGGCTTTGCAGGCCCTATGGGAGCGATTGCTTTAGGTTTAGTGACTGGCGCTGCTTGCTTATGGGGTGTTACTGGCCTGAAACATATGCTCGGCTATGACGATTCCTTAGACGTTTTCGGTGTACACGGTATCGGCGGTATTATTGGCGCGATTGGCACGGGTATTGTGGTCAATCCAGCTTTAGGAGGCTCAGGCGTATTTGACTATGCGACCGGCACCGTAGCTGCTTACAGCACTGCACAAATTTTTAGTCAGCTCTGGGGTGTAGCGGTTGCGATCGTTTGGTCAGGAGTGGTGAGTTTAGTGATCTTAGTACTGCTTAAATACACCATTGGTTTACGCGTGACTCAGGATGAAGAGCGTGAAGGTTTAGATACTGTCAGCCATGGTGAGCGTGCTTACACTATGTAAGATCAAGTTAGATCTGTGTGTTTCTCTAGGAATTGGCGGGTAGTTTACCCGCCTTTTTTATTGCAGGATTTAGGCTTAAAACTTAGGTGTGAACGGATCCATTACTACAATTCTACCTTGGTGGGTGCGCATTAAATTATCGCCATGTAAATCCCAGCTAATAAAATCTTGATGCTCACGGTAATAGCGGCAGAGTTGGCGTAAATCATTGGCTAAAGCTTGGCCATAGCGCTCTTTCACCCAAGTCCAAACTTCAAGACGGTCTTTTTCTTCTAGCCAATCAATTTCATGCACGTGCACAGTGAAAAAAGCACTATCTTCCTCATTCAGATGTTCTAAGCGTTCCATTACATAGATAATGCGATAGTCCAATTCATTTTCGGTGAAAATTTCAATGTGTTCTAAAGGTAATACTTCATCGGTTTCGGATAGTGGGCCAATACGACGAATGAACGGGATTTCTGTCAGTTGCTGCTGCTGAATTGCATCGCAGAAATACTCTAGGCCAAGGGAAAATTTCTCGAGCAGTACATAGTGATTCCACTCACCTAGGTGGTTTTCAGCGAAAAAATCACGATGACTTTTTTTGCAATTAAGAGAAGTATTTTTGCCATCACAGTGCATGGCGTACACATTGGTGAGGAAGGTATTTTCACATTGAGGGCACTGTATGCGTTCATATTGTCCCTCAAGAAAACATTGCAGAATTTGTTGGCTGGCATCCATGATTGCTTATCTATATTAATAATCGATCCCATTGATTTGCAAGATCCACGCCCCCGGATGCGCAATACCCGGAAAATAGTCATCTATCCACAGACCTACATCAATGCCTTGCTCATATAAGTATGCGCGTTTTAGTTGACCGTCGGTAGTATAGATAGGAATACTATCATTTTTAAGAGTTTCTCTGATTTCTGTAATGCCATCCGTATCATCTGCACGTAAGGTACAAACGAAGGGTTCCCAGCCTTGTGTATAGTAGCTTGCAATTAGAGAGCGGAAAAATTTAGGATCAGCGGTGATCGTGCAGTCGAAATCAAAAGCAACTCGACGTGAAGTCGGTGAGTCGGCCAGTGCATAAATATCAACACGGAATTCGTCGAATTCAGCCGTCAAACTATGTAGCTGTTGCTGTGCCAACGTTTGGTCGAGAAGCTTAAACGCAGGGCACAAGCCAGAATGTCGATAATAGAAGACGAGATTGCTCATAATTGCTCTAAATGCATAATTTGAATTCAGAGCGCAAAGTCGTGATTCAAATTATAAAGATTTCTGTATGGCTTATGAAAAAAGTGTAGCAGTAAAACTTAATTAACTCAGGAGAAGTACCGATGAAGCTAGGTTTAAATGGATTAGTTATAATTATAAGCTTGACACTAGCAGGCTGTCAGGCTCCTACCTCCTCAGATAGTGGTCGGAGTCCTCTACCTACCCCTAAAGGTAAGGGTGACATGACCATATGTCCTATGGATGCACGCATCTGTCCTGATGGACGTACTTCCGTCGGTCGTACTGGGCCAAATTGTGAGTTTGCGGCTTGTCCGAGAGGCTAAACGCTGCGTCGGAAACTGATTCGTGTGAGTAGGCTCTTGTGATAGTTAAGGTTACTTAATTATCATTCTAACAAGTAACGAGAGCCTCCATGATTTATCGTGTTGTTTTAATTGCTGCTACTTGTCTAGCCCTAGCAGCTTGCTCAGGTTCTGAAGAAAGCCAAACCTCAAAAGCATCCACTGAACGAGCTTCAAGCCCTGTCATCGCCACACCTGTACCAGCGTCTGCATCCACGCCAGTCTTGGCTAGTGAAGGTGCTCCCGCGAATGCAGCGGCGACTAATAGTCCGCCTGCTGACCCAGCTACTTGCCCCTATTCTGTAGAAGAACTCAATCAATGCTTAGGCTTAAAGCTCAGTATTGTTAATGCAGTTCAAGTCCCATTTGCAGGTGGAACGCAGCTTAGTTGCCAATATACCGGTGAGCAGCCTGCGACTATCACGGTCAATACGTTAGTGATGCAAGATCCGAAGATGCTTGAAGGGATGGAACAGTTTTTGGCAGGTAGTTTAGAGGCTGTGCCAAACGATCCAGATAAAGCACAATGGAATATGACGGATAGCGGTTTAAATGATCTAACCCTGCATTATGTGCGTGCAGGTACGAGTATTGATATACGTTTATTAGGTGTTGATCAAACCGAGTGGCCTGCGATGAAACAAAAGTTATTGGACTTACGCCGCATCCCTTAATGTCTTATGCTAGCTGACAGTTGTATGCGTATGGCTGCCAGTTAGTTTTTAAAGGATGTGTAAGATGTTCACGGTTCCAGTGCTGCCC
>AATN01000174.1_pt1 | contig 16607 bp, 11 predicted proteins | sample 270648 | NCBI WGS metagenome assembly AATN01 (sample SAMN02954269, study PRJNA17659) | bioreactor sludge metagenome | biome: terrestrial; feature: bioreactor; material: sludge; isolation source: Enhanced Biological Phosphorus Removal (EBPR) bioreactor sludge | place: Australia: Brisbane, Queensland
TGCAGAACAGCAGTACAAGCCTCACAACAATTAGCGGTCTGTGAAGGCTCAGACTGGTTTTGGTGGTTTGGCGATTACAATGCAACGGAAAGTGTACGCGATTTCGAGCGCCTATTCCGTAAACAAATTAAACAAGTCTATCAATTACTTAACTTAGAACCTCCACAGCATCTAGAAACGCCCTTATCCAAAGGCGGACAGGGCGTAGAAAACGCAGGCACCATGCGTAGGAATACTTAATTAATGACCACCGCAATTCTTCCGAACCGGCTTGAAGCTGGTATTTTATTACACCCTACCTCGCTACCTTCTGGGCAACTTGATCGTGATGCTTGGCGTTGGCTGGATCAACTGTCCGAGCTGGGTATTAGCGTTTGGCAAATGCTGCCTCTGGGTCTACCTTTGAATGGGTTATCTCCCTATCAATGCGTCTCAGCCTTCGCGTTGAATCCAGCCTTATTTCCTCAAGCTAAGGCTGAATCCTTAGTGGCGCTAGGGGAAACTGCTGAATTTGCCGCCTGGTATCAGCAAAACCAGCATTGGACTGATGATTTTGCCCTCTTTATGGAACTGAAATCTGCTTTCAAGGACACTGAGTGGTCAACTTGGCCGCATGAGTATCGGCAGCGCTCCCCAGAGACTTTAGCTGAATTTAAAAATGAGCATACAGAAGCACTGAACCAGCATATTTATGAGCAGTTTTATTGCTGGCAACATTGGCAAAGTTTACGTGCAGATGCGCAAGAATTAGGTATCCGTCTGTTTGGCGATATGCCCATTTTTGTAGCTTATGATAGTGCCGATGTTTGGGCGCATCCTGAATTATTTCTGTTAGATGCTGACGGCAAACCGACTGTTGTGACTGGCGTCCCGCCCGATTATTTCTCAGCAACTGGCCAGCGCTGGGGTAATCCGCACTATAACTGGGAATTAATGCAGCAAACTCAGTTTGCTTGGTGGCGTGAGCGCTTACGTTATCATTTTGATTTCTTCGATTTAGTACGTATTGATCACTTTCGAGGCTTAGAAGCAGCATGGATGATTCCAGCAGACAGCCCCACTGCAATTGAAGGCTATTGGGCTAAAGTTCCGGGCGATGAATTGCTGGCTTGTTTGCAAGCTGCTTCGGGTGATTTGCCTTTGGTCGCTGAAGACTTAGGCATTATTACTCATGAGGTGACAGCTTTAAGGCATAAATACAAACTACCTGGCATGTCAGTGCTGCAATTCGCTTTTGACCATTTTGCAGATAATCCGCATAAGCCTTGGAATGTCACCACCAATACCGTGTATTACACTGGCACACATGACAACGATACGCTGCTGGGTTGGTTCAATAGTTTGACTGCTGAGCAACGAGCTTGGGCTTTGAATTTAATTCAAGAACATATTTTTTTGAGTACCGAACAAAATCAAGGTAAGATCACCGACTTGATGCTAGCTACCGTGTTCCAAAGTGCAGCCGGTTTGGTAATGCTGCCTTGGCAAGATGTACTCGGCTTGGGCAGTGAAGGGCGGATGAATGTGCCCGGCACAATCGAAGGCAACTGGCATTGGCGCTTTGATTGGCACCAAGTTCAGTCAGATCGACTCACACGGTTAAAAACACAGTTACAGCAACATCAGCGATACCACACCACAGTAGTAAACCAGTGAGATAAATCATGAATACTTCGCCTAGTATGAGCGAGCTGCAGCGCCTGCAAGCAGGTACGCATCACGATCCTTTTCACTTTTTGGGATGGCATCAAGAAGGAATCACTTGGGTGTTTCGTGCTTTTATGCCCTCTGCAGAAAAAGTTGAAATGGATCAGCAGCCACTCCAGCGCTTGGAAGGCTCAGATTGCTTTAGCTTCACGCCAGAGGCTATTAGCGAGCTAGGCAAAGCCGCCCCCTACATCCACCCTAGACTACGCTACCTAGATAAAAAAACTGGCCAATGGTTAGAAACCATTACGCCTTACACTTTTGAGCCACAGTTGGGTGAAATTGATCTACATCTACTCGGTGAGGGTAATCATCGTCAAGCTTGGAAGGTTTTGGGGGCACATTTAAAAGAAGTCAATGGTGTACAAGGCTGCTTATTTGCAGTTTGGGCTCCAGGTGTACAACGCGTCAGCATAGTGGGCAATTTCAATGACTGGGATGGTCGACGCTATCCGATGCGCTCACGCGGTGAAACGGGGATTTGGGAGCTATTTGTCCCTGAGCTGCCAGCAGGTGAAGGTTACAAATACGAGATCCTCACCCGCTTTGGTAGCCTGATTCGTAAAGCAGACCCTTATGCCCAGCAGATGTTTTTGCGTCCAGAAACTGTCGCCTGTATTCCAGCACCCAGCCAGCATGTTTGGCAAGATCAAGCTTGGCTTCAACAGCGTGAACAATTCGATTGGCAACATCAACCGATGAGTATCTATGAGCTACATGCTGGCTCTTGGAAGCGTCATCCTGATAATCGTTTTTATAGCTGGCGTGAATTAGCAGATACGTTAATCCCTTATGTGAACAATTTGGGTTATACGCATATTGAACTACTACCCATTTCCGAGCATCCACTCGATCAATCTTGGGGTTATCAAGTCTCAGGATATTATGCACCCACAGCACGCTTAGGTAGCCCCGATGAGTTACGCTATTTTGTCGATTGCTGCCACCAAAATAACATCGGGATTTTGCTCGACTGGGTACCAGCACATTTCCCCAAAGATGATTTCGCCCTCGCACGTTTTACTGGTGAAGCTTTATACGAGCATGCTGACCCCCGTAAAGGTGAGCATCAAGATTGGGGGACTCTGATTTTTGATTATGGACGCAATGAAGTTCGCAACTTCCTGATTGCGAATGCCTTGTATTGGATGGAAGAGTTCCATTTAGATGGTCTGCGTGTGGATGCAGTAGCCTCTATGCTCTATTTAGATTATTCGCGCCCAGCCGGACAATGGATTCCCAATCAGTATGGCGGGCGGGAAAATCTTGAAGCAGTTGCCTTTCTGCGTGAATTGAACTTAGTAGTACATGGGCAATACCCCGGTGTACTCACCATCGCAGAAGAATCGACGACTTGGCCAGCCGTATCGCGCCCGATTGAATTAGGAGGACTAGGCTTTTCCATGAAATGGAATATGGGCTGGATGAATGACAGCCTAAGTTATATTGCACTCGACCCCCTCTATCGCAAATACCACCAAAATAAACTCACCTTCAGCCAAATGTATGCGTGGACTGAGAACTTCGTGTTACCACTTTCACATGATGAAGTCGTACACATGAAACGCAGTATGCTAGGTAAAATGCCGGGTGATTATTGGCAACGCTTTGCGAATCTGCGCTTATTCTATGCTTGGCAATATGCACATCCAGGTAAGAAACTGCTCTTTATGGGTGGTGAATTTGGGCAGTGGTTGGAATGGAATGAAGCAGTCGAGCTGGATTGGGGTCTGCTCAACTTCCCAGCCCATCAAGTTTTAGGCAAGCTCATTAGCGATTTGAACGGTGTCTATCGGAATAATCCGGCTTTGCACCAATTTGATCACGACCCACAAGGTTTCCGCTGGATTGATTGCGATGATGCTGAGCGCTCTTTATTGAGCCTAGTGCGCTACGGTAAAGATAAACAGCATCCGTTGGTAATTGCTCTAAACTTCACTCCTGTACCTCGCAGCTTTTATCGCTTAGGTGTGCCACCCGCTTACGCTTATCAAGAAATTTTAAATACCGACAGCGAATACTATGGCGGTAGCAATTGTGGCAACGCGGGTCAATTAATCGTTCAAAATCAACCACATATGGCCTTTGAGCACTCGATTGAACTCACCCTCCCTCCCTTAGCGGCAGTTTTCTTGCAAGCTATTCCTGAAACTGAAGTTTCTGCAAGTTCTGCAGCCTCTCCAGTTCTAAGTAAGAAACCTATTCGCGAGACAGATTAATGGCATTAAAAGTTTTATTTGCTGCCAGCGAGGCCTACCCCTTAATCAAAACCGGTGGACTCGCTGATGTAGCTTATGGATTACCGGTTGCACTCCATGCTGAGCGTGCTGAGGTACGCCTCTTATTACCCGCTTACTATGACATGATGGGTAAGCTTAAAGATGTTCACAGCCTCGGCTCTTTGCAAATTCAAGGTGCTGGGCGTGTACATACGGTACATATTTTGGAAGGCTCGCATGAAGCCTTTCCTTTCCCAATTTGGGTAGTGGAGTGTGGGGCTTTATTTGGACGCTCCGGTAACCCTTACATGCATTCTGATGGCTATGATTGGCCGGATAATGCGGAGCGCTTCACTGTCTTTGCGCGTGCAGCAGCCTTATTGGCCGATGATGCTTTACAGCTCAACTGGCGACCGGATGTGGTGCATGCCCATGACTGGCAAACTGGCTTGATTCCCGCTTTATTAGAAGAGGTCAATCCACGCCCACGTAGTATCTTTACGATTCATAATCTTGCCTATGGCGGGCATTTCTCACGGGCGGTTTATGATCAATTACAACTAGCTTGGCATTGGTGGTCGAGTGAGGGTGTAGAGTTTTACGGGGGCTTTTCGATGCTCAAAGCGGGTATTGTCTACGCCGATATCGTAACTACGGTTAGCCCTACCTATGCCAAAGAAATCTGTACTCCAGAGTTTGGTTATGGTCTAGACGGGCTATTGCGCTCACGTAGCCATAAACTCCACGGCATTCTCAATGGGATTGATACCGAGAGTTGGAATCCTAAGCACGATCACTATCTGGTGCAGAACTATGACCTACGTGATGTCAAACAAGGCAAACTGGCGAATAAACAAGCCTTATTGGAACGCTTTGGACAAAACCCAACTCAAGAGCAATTGGCACGTCCCTTGCTAGGGATGGTAAGTCGCTTAGTTGAACAAAAAGGTGTGGATATGGTGATGGAATGTATTCACCCGCTCCTCGCTGAAACCAATGCGGCCTTTGTACTCATCGGTAGTGGTCATTATCACTATGAGCAAGCGCTCTATGATTTGGCAGCCCGCTATCCGGGGCGCGTGATGGTATATATCGGTTATAACGAGGCTCTAGCGCATTTGCTCGAAGCAGGCTGCGATATTTTCTTAATGCCTTCGCGCTTTGAACCTTGTGGCTTAAATCAAATGTACAGTTTGAATTATGGGACTTTGCCAGTGGTGTATAACACGGGTGGCTTAGCGGATACGGTGATTAATGCCACTGAAGCGAATATCGCTGCCAATACTGCCAATGGCTTTGTCTTTTATTTGCCTTTTAGCCATGCCTTATTAGGCACTTTATGGTGGGTCTTACGTATGTTTGCAGACGATCAAAAATTGTGGCGAGTACTGCAACGTAATGCACTCAAAGCTGATTTTGCATGGAAGCGCAGTGCTAAGCGTTATCTCGAACTGTATCGCAATTAATCAATTTGGACAGGCAATTTAGGAGTGTCCGTTCTATGAACACCCATCCAAGCAATCAAACGCCCTTCCTTCCGGTGGAGCTTGACCCATTGAACAATGATGTTGAAACCCTCGGTAGTGATTTTCAGCGCTATCTTTCTTATCACTTAGGCCGTTTTCAAGGTTGTCCCCCGGTGTATTTGTACAATGCGCTTGCCTATACGATTCGTGACCGTTTAATGGTTGATTGGCGCAATACTTGGGCTGAATATCTCAAGCCCGGTACGCGGCGCGCTTATTACATGTCTTTAGAGTTCCTGATTGGACGCTCACTCGGCAATAATTTATTGAACATGGATCTTGACGCGAATATTAAATCAGCCCTCTATCACTACTGCACATCCCTAGAAGAAATCGCCTCTGAAGAACCAGATGCTGGCTTAGGTAATGGTGGCTTAGGCCGCTTAGCGGCTTGCTTTATGGATAGTTGCGCGAGCTTACGCTTGCCAGTAGTAGGCTATGGAATTCGCTATGAATACGGCATGTTCCGTCAACGTATTGAAAATGGTTATCAAACCGAAGAACCTGATCATTGGCTACGTGATGGTAATCCTTGGGAAATTGAACGTGCTGAATATGCTCAACGCATTCAATTTGGTGGGCGCAGCGAAACCTATCGCGATGCTGAAAACAAGATGCGTACTCGTTGGGTGGAGACCGAAGATGTTTTAGCTATCCCGTTTGATATGCCGATTGCAGGCTATCGCAATAAAACGGTAAATACTTTACGCTTGTGGAAAGCTAGTGCTACGGATGAATTCAATCTGCAAGAATTCAACCAAGGTGATTACACCGAAGCCGTACAAGCCAAAAATAATGCAGAACACATTTCGATGGTACTTTACCCAAATGACAGCAGCGAAAACGGTAAAGAACTGCGTTTACGCCAACAATATTTCTTAGCTTCTGCCAGCTTACAAGACGCCATTCGGATTTGGGAGCGTGATCATACGGAGCACGATTACAGCCAATTCGCTGCCGAACATGTCTTCCAAATGAATGACACGCATCCAACGATTGCGGTAGCTGAATTGATGCGCTTATTAATTGATGAAAAGCAGCTAGCTTGGGATCAGGCTTGGGAAATTACTTCGCAGTGTATGGCTTATACCAACCATACTCTCTTACCTGAAGCTTTAGAACGCTGGCCCGTGCATTTATTTGAAAAGCTGCTGCCACGTTTATTAGAAATAATCTATGAAATCAATGCACGCTTCCTGCGCTTAGTGTCCATGCGTTGGCCGGGCGATACGGAACGCCAACGCCGCATGTCGATTATTGAAGAAGGCTCTGTACGTCAAGTACGCATGGCTTGGCTAGCGATTGTGGGCAGCTTCTCGATTAACGGCGTGGCCGCTTTGCACTCTGAATTATTAGTCAAAGACCTCTTCCATGATTTCTATGAACTTTGGCCGGAGAAATTTAATAATAAAACTAATGGTGTCACTCCACGCCGTTGGCTAGCCAATGCAAATTTAGGTTTGACTGCTTTAGTCAATCAGCATATTGGCACAGACTGGGTAGCGCACTTAGAACAGTTAGAGAAACTTAAACCTTTCGCAGAACCCAGTCAAACCGCTTTCCAGCAGGCTTGGCGCGAGGTCAAACATGCAAATAAACAGCGGTTAGCTAAGTTAGTTCGCGCTGAATGTAGGGTAGATTTCGATCCACATGCTTTGTTTGATATTCAAGTCAAACGGATTCATGAATATAAGCGTCAGCTCCTGAATATATTGCATGTGATTCATCTGTATTCACGCATTAAACAAGGCCGCTTAGATAATTGGGCGAATCGTTGTGTGCTGATTGGCGGTAAAGCGGCTCCCGGTTATGTGATGGCAAAGAGCATTATCAAACTGATTAATAGTGTGGCTGATCTCGTCAACAATGATCCTGAAGTGGGTAAGCATTTAAAAGTTGCATTCCTACCGAATTATCGCGTTTCTAGCATGGAAATCATTGCACCTGCTGCTGACTTATCCGAGCAAATTTCTACCGCCGGTAAAGAGGCTTCTGGCACAGGTAATATGAAGTTCATGATGAATGGTGCGCTCACTATCGGTACTTATGACGGTGCGAATATTGAGATTTTAGAAGCTGTAGGTGAAGAGAATTTCTTCCTGTTTGGCCTGCGCGAACAGGAGGTGAAGGATCTACGTCATCAGTATCGTCCTTGGGAACTTGTTGAGAAAGATGCTGATTTGAAATCAGTGATGCAGCTCTTAAGCTGTGGGCACTTTAATTCGTTTGAACCCGGTATTTTCGATAATATTATCAACAGTCTACTCAGCTCAAACGACCCTTGGATGACCTTGGCGGATTTCCGTAGCTATGTTGATACTCAAGAAAAAGTCTCGCTTGCTTGGCAAGATCAAGAACGCTGGACGCGCATGAGTATTCTCAATACCGCCAACAGTGGCTTCTTTTCAACTGACCGCACCATGCACGAATACAATCGCGATATTTGGCGCTTACCGATCAGCGCAGAGAACTAATCACTCTGAAAGTTGGTCTTTGGAAGACAGACGGCAGTTTCACCGTCTGTTGCTATACTCATCCTATTCTTATGGATCCGAATAAAGGCTAACTATGCGTCAGTTTACATACGGTTTACTGCTGGCTAGTGTTTGCTATGGAAGCACAGCAGCTTGGGCAGATTGTCGAAATACACAGGATTTTGGAACCTGGCTCAATAATTTTAAGCAAGAAGCGATAGGTACTGGCCTCTCTGCTGAAGTGGTTAATAATACTTTAAATGGTATTACGCTCGACCAAAGTGTGATTCAACGGGATCGCTCTCAAGAGGTCTTTGCGCAAACTTTTTTAGAATTTGCTGGTAAAAAAGTCTCCAGTTATCGCTTGTCGAATGGGCAAAAGCAAATGCAAGCGAATGCCAAACTCTTTCAACGCATTGAACAAGAATATGGCGTACCTGCTCCCATGTTGACGGCTTTATGGGCTTTAGAAACTGATTTAGGTGCAGTCACTGGCGATTACCCTACCATCCGTTCATTAGCGACCTTAGCCTATGATTGCCGCCGCCCTGAGCGTTTCCGCCCTGAGCTTATGCATGCGTTATGGCTGGTGCAAAAAGGTGATCAAACGCCTGCGAGTATGCGCGGCGCTTGGGCAGGCGAATTGGGTCAGTTGCAGTTCTTACCTTCTGGCTACAATCAACAAGGGGTGGATTTTGATGGTGACGGTCATCGAGATTTAATTCGCTCCAAAGCCGATGCCTTAGCCTCAGCCGCGAATTTATTGCGGCATCATGGCTGGCAAGCGGGTCAACCTTGGTTAGTGGAAGTCAAAGTACCACGAGAAATGGATTGGTCAAAAGCACGCTTAGATAATCGCTTGCCTTTATCTGAATGGTCAGCGATGGGTGTGACCGAAGCGGATGGTGACCCTTTACGCCCGAATGGACAAGCGGCTTTATTATTACCAATGGGACGCAATGGCCCTGCGTTTCTAGCCTTTGCCAATTTTGACGCGATTCGTCAGTGGAATGAATCAACGGTGTATGCAACAACAGCCGCTTATTTAGCAACGCGCTTTGCAGGTGCTAAGCCTTTGTATGCGGGCAATGCACCTGTACAGAAACTATCCATTACGCAAGTACGCCAATTGCAAGCACAGCTTGCTGCTCGCGGTCTGCCAGTAGGTAAGATAGACGGAATTATTGGCGAAGATACCCGTAATGCAGTGCGTCAAGTACAGCAGCAATTGGGTTTGCCTGCGGATGGGTATCCAGACCTCATATTGCTAAGAAAACTTTAGATCCTTTACCCCCTATCTTACAGATGATAGGGGGTAAACTTTTAGCATAACTACAAAGAGAGAATCCACTCGACTAACTTGTCTACATCCTCTTGTTTAAGCGTGGGATTAGGTGGCATAAAACGCATATTCACATCAGGCCATTTTTTTTCTTTATTTACTGTACCTTGCATAATCGACTCTGCCAGCACGGCTTTAGCCTCAGCATTACCTTTATAACGCGCTGACACCTCACTAAACGGGGGGGCTAATGGAATATAATGAGAATCGGCCTCTTTACTCATACCATGACAAGCGATACATCCATTTTGCGCCGCTAAACCCAACATACCTTCATGTTTAATCACTTCCTCACTGATAGTATCTTTTTTAATACTCATCACCCAAGTGGCTAACTGTGTAGCTTCCTCTGCAGTGACATTGACATTAGGTGGCATAAAACGCATATTAACCTGACCACTCCAATCCTGCTGAGTATCTATAGTCCCTTTTAAAATACGTTGTGCAAGATAGCTAACTGCATCAGTTTTATCATTAAAACGCTCGGCAATATCTGCATAAGCAGGGGCTAGAGGAATCGCAGGCCCGGTTTTAGCTTGCACTGAGTGGCAAATAAAACAACCTTTTTGCGTCACCATCTCCAGCATTTTATTTTCTGCCTGAGCAGTACAACTAAATCCAATCAGACTCGCTAACATCAATAGCTTTACAGCACGCATCACAATTATCCTATGTAATATCAATAGCTTTTTATTAAAATTTTTAAGGATTAAACCTAAAAATCGCTACATAGCTTACACTTCGACGCGGTGGCCTAGAGCTGAGTTTAGTCAAATAATAATCTAATCAACCCAATAAAGAGTGCGGTTTGGATTGGCTACTTGAAGATGAACACCCCTAACCAGAAATCACAAAAATCTCTAAGTTAGTTAAAAAAGCCAATCAAATACAGCTAAATTGTCTATTTTTATTAGACCTTACGTAACTCTCTAGGCAATACAAACGAGATATTCTCAGTAATCCCTGAATCCTGTACTTCCACCGTAGCCCCCAACTGCTGCAAATGCGCCAGCACACCATCCACTAAGACTTCAGGGGCTGAAGCTCCCGCCGTTAAACCAATCCGCTGCACACCCTCTAACCATTCAGAGCGAATATCATTGGCATCATCAATTAAATAAGCAGGGGTATTACGCTTCTCAGCTAATTCACGCAAGCGATTAGAGTTCGAGCTATTGGGTGAACCAACTACTAAGACTAAATCGCAAGTTTCCGCGAGCATTTTCAGAGCATCTTGCCGATTTTGGGTGGCATAACAAATATCATCTTTACGAGGCCCCACAATCGCGGGAAATTTAGCCCGTAAGGCATCAATCACCATCGCCGCATCATCGACCGATAAAGTGGTTTGAGTTACAAAGGCCAACTTCTCAGGATTATTCACTTCTAAAGCAGCCACTTCTTCGGGTGAATCCACGCGATAGATTTGACCACCAAAACGAGTTTCATACTGCCCCATCGTGCCTTCGACTTCGGGGTGGTTTTTATGCCCGATCAGCACTGTCTCCCGACCTTCACGGCTATAACGCGTGACCTCAACATGAACTTTAGTCACTAAAGGACAAGTAGCATCAAAGACTTTCAAACCACGTCGCTTGGCCTGCTCCTGTACTGCCCGAGACACACCATGCGCACTAAAAATCACCGTGGCATGATCGGGAACCTCATCCAACTCTTGCACAAATACAGCGCCTTTATCCCGCAAATTATTTACCACAAAGCGGTTATGCACGACTTCATGGCGTACATAAATCGGCGCTCCCAAAACTTCTAAAGCACGATCTACTATTTCAATAGCGCGATCTACTCCGGCACAAAAACCACGGGGATTAGCGAGCGTAACTTGCATACAAAGAGATCTCTACAACTGAAAATAGGATTTTATCAAGAATGCGCAGGGCTTTTTATATCAATCACAGTGCCTTCTGCCCGATCTAGTTGGACTTGCTCTAGCTTTTGCCCAAGTACATAAGCACGTCCATAGAGACGCTCATAACCCGCTAAGCTAAATTCAAATTCATAAATCCGCCGCAAAGTGACTTGCCCCGACTCAGCACGCGCTAATTTAAGTTTTTTTAAAGCAACGGTTTGATCGAGTAATTGTGCACCGATTTCGCGGCAGGCAATCGCTGCTGCTTGAATTGCACGCTCGCGGCTTTTCAGACTGTCTTGCCAGAACCATGCGAGAGCGAATAAGACCACAATAAAAATAAAGATACTCATAGCTCGATAGCGTTAGATAATTAGCGCTCTAGTATCAAGCAAAAACCAAGGCATAACAAATAGCCTTGTCTCTATCGGGTCACTACAGATGTCCCCCCATAAATCTTAATCAACAACTTAGCCCATGAGTTGTGGCTGCCCCGTATTTTCGCGCACACTAAACCACAGCTCGCCACTCGGATTCACCCAACGCTGCTGGCCTCGCAGGGCGCGAATCGGCACATGCGTTAGCCGCCCATTCCAATCCCCAATGAGCATACCGCCTTTACCTGCCATCGCAGCATGGACTGCCGCTCGTGCCAGTTGATCGCAATAGAGCTGATCAAATGCGGTGGGTGGTGCAGAGCGAATTAGATAACTCGGTTCAATATACTTTAAACCAAAGGGCATTGGTAACTTACTAAAATGCTCAGTGATACGCGTTTTTAAATAAGAGCCAATATCACCCAACTTTGCATTCCCTGAGGCATCTTGGCCAATACCCTGCACTAAATCTTGCCCTGCTCCTTCAGCCACCACTATCACCGCATGATGCCGAGTAGCTAGACGTTGCTCTAGGATTGCCAACAAGCCCGATTTGCCTTCTAAACGGAACGGAACTTCAGGCAATAAACAAAAATTCGCGTTGCCCGACGCCACACAAGCGGTCGCTGTTATAAAACCTGCATGCCGTCCCATCAGCTTAACTAAACCAACCCCATTCGGCATTCCCTTGGCTTCAATATTCGCAACATTAATTGCTTTCACTGCCTCAGCAACTGCGGTATCAAAACCAAAGGTACGGCGCACATAGGGAATATCATTATCGATGGTTTTAGGGATACCAATAATGGAAATGGCTGCAGAGCGTGCTCTGACTTCATCCCATAATGCCTCTGCGCCGCGCATGGAGCCATCGCCACCAATCACAAACAGCATGTCAATCTTACGCTTTTGCAGATTATCGACTAATTCAGGCGTGGGCGGTGTACCACGTGAAGAACCCAAGAGTGTTCCACCATTAGCTTTGATGCCTGAGACAATATCCGGATTTAATACTAAAGGCTCGCTGCCTTGATTACCAAGGCCATGATAACCATAACGAATCCCTAAAATATCTCGGCAGCCATAAACATGCCATAATTGCATAACGAGACCACGAATCACCGCGTTTAAACCTGGACATAATCCACCACAAGTGACAATGGCAGCACGGGTTTTGCTGGCTTCAAAAAACAATAGCTCGCGCGGCCCTGCTAGTTCTAACGTCTCTGTGGTTTGCAAAGTAAAACCGCTATCTTGGCAGTGTACTTCGGGTTGCAATAATAAGCGCTCGTGCTCAGCCCGATAGCTAAAGTTCAATAAGTGATGCAAGGGATTGAGATACTGACATACACCTAATTGATCGATACTAAAATCCGTCACGATGCATCCTTTAACAAAACCTAGATAAGGCAACTAGATGCTAAACAATATCACAGACTGGTTAGTACAACACGATACACTATTGTACTGGATCGGCATTATTTCACTCTTAATGTTTGTCTTTTCACTGCTTCTGCTGCCTGTCCTAATTAATAAGATTCCTAGCGACTACTTCAGTCACCGGCGGCAAGGACACGCAGTAGACTTATTAAAACCCAAGACTATCTTACGCAATCTGCTTGGTTTGATGGTGCTCTTAGCTGGTTTAGCTATGCTCGTGCTGCCGGGGCAAGGAATACTGTGCATTCTATTGGGACTGACGATTATGAGCTTTCCGGGGAAATATGCTTTGGAACGCTGGGTGGTGACGCGTAAAGGTGTATTGGAAAGCTTGAATTGGATTCGTGAAAAAGCTGGAAAACCACCTTTAGAAGTTTAAGTAAACTAAATTTAGATAGCTCAACAAAAAGCCCAGCACGAGGCTGGGCTTTGATTACTTATGGTATAACTTAAGACTTGCGGCGTCTCCAGAATGCTAAACCGCTTAGCAGCATGGACAGAATGCCTAAGCCCCACTGACTTAATGTAGGAATTTGCAGACTGCCTTCTGGGGCAACGAAACCAAAACCTATGGTTAAGTTAGTCGAAGGATCATTGTCCCCATCGTTAGTCGGCTCACTGCCCCAAGTTAACTTAATCGGCAAGCTGCTCACCGTGCCATCGGTTTTAGTAATACCATTACTATCATTGAGCACATTGTCATTAGGATCACTACCCCCTTGAGTTAAGGTGTAACCAGCGGGCGGAGTAACTTGCAGTACATAGTCGCCTTCGCGCAGATCACCGAAGAAGTAATCGCCATTCGTTCCAGTAGTTTGTGGCTGTACGACTTTGCCATAAATATCTGTGACTGGCTTACCATTCACATCGACTAGTGTAACCGTAGCTTTTGGTACACCTGGCTCATTCGGGTCTTGCTTACCATCTCCATCCAAGTCAATCCACAACCGATTACCCAAGCCAACTGAACGATAGAAACCGCAGTCAATCGAATTATTCGACACGCCAGTTTTACCATCCAAACTCATAATCTTGAAGGATAAAGTCTGGAAACCACCTTCGACTGCTTTACAGTTACTATCCACATTTGAGGTATTAGTATCTGGGTCAGCTCCGCCCGGTGAGAGGTGATAACCTGCGGTCGGTTTCACATTAATGCTGTAGATACCTGGAGTCAGATTAGTAAATTGATAGCTACCATCCGTACCTGTGGTGGTACTGCTTACCGGCTTACCATTGACATCGTAAACTGTAGAAATACCATCGGCTCCGGTAAGCGTAACGATAGCATTTGGTAAGCCCGGCTCTGTTGCATCTTGTACGCCATCAGCGTTTTTATCTTCCCAAACTTTGTCGCCGATCGTCATGCTTGGATAGAAACCACAATCCGCAGTTAAGTTGCTGTTAGTACCATCTCCATCGATTAACAGGTCTGGCTCAGTGCCTTCTGCCAAACTAAAGATCGGTGTTTTCGCCAGACCACTATTATCGATGATACAGTTACTATCGGAGTTATTGGTGTCTACATCGACATCTAAGCCACCCAAACTTAGGAAGTAACCTGTCGGCTGTTTAACGGTACTTGATAATCCCAGACGGTAATGCGTAAATAAGTATTTACCATCCGCGCCCGTAACCTGTGGTACAACATCTTTGCCGTCTATATCTTTAGCGGTTCCACCAGTTGCTGTTAAGAGTGCTACGCTAGCGCCTGCTAAACCTAACTCGTCAGTATCACGCACGCCATCGGCATCACCATCTACCCAAATTAAATCACCCACACTAACTGAAGAAGGCGCTGCTTTCGGTGGAACAACCCCAAAGTCGATTGTTAAGTTTGAACGATTATCATCAGTAGCCGCTCCATCATCCCCCGCTATTCCGCTAGCGGTTGGTGATTCTTTAGTCGGTTCGTCATCACCTAAAGTAACTAAGCTAGAACATAAGCCGTTTGTAGGAGTATCTGAACCATTATCATTGTTATCAACATTCAGATTGGCATCCGTTTCATTGCCATTCGTGCTTGCGGTGTAATCTAGCAACAAGGATTTAGCCGTGAAATTGGCTGCTGTTAAACAGACTTGATAATCACCTGCAGCTAAACCACTGAATAAATAGAAGCCATTAGCGGTACTGGCTGTTTGTAGGACTTTACCTGTATTGTCGCGCAATTCAACTTGCACACCATCCATCACGGCTGCTTCGCCTGCATCGCGCTTACCATTATTTGCGTTCGCTGCAACGCCTGCACCATCATCGACCCAAACTTGGTTACCGATACTGTAAAGTGGTGTTTTTGATTGGTAGAAGCCGCAGTCCACGGTCAAATTACTATTCGCATCATCCCCATCGGTATCTGGTTCCGTACCGGCTGTTAAAGTAAAGGGTAAAGTCTGTGCGCCACTACTATTCGCTACACAGTTATTGTCGGTATCAGTACTATCAAGATCCGCATCCGCCCCACCCGGGCTGACTACATAACCAGCAGGTGGCGTAACTTTAACAATATAATCGCCTTCTGGTAGATTAGTGAATGTGTACGCGCCCGTCGCACCAATGGTTTGGGTTGCTACAACGAAATTATCTAAATCGCGCGCTACCGTACCATCAGCCTTGATTAGTGTAACCACAGCACCAACTAAGCCAAATTCACCACTAGTTTGATGCCCATCATGATTGCCATCCAGCCAGATATAATTACCCACGCTGACCGGAGTTTTGACTGTTTTACCAATGGTTACTTTGTAATCTTCGACTTCGCCATCGGCAGCTTCGCCCGTAATACCATCATTGCCAATGGTTGAACAGCGGAAGCGTGCATAACTATCTCCAACCACAGCAAAGGGCGGGACATTTACACTGAGTTTGTTGACACCGGCATTCAACTGCACGTTCGTAAAGATTTTTTCAGCAGCCCCAGCCCAATTACCATCCCCATTCCAATCAATCCACGCATTTAAACGACAAGCTGCACTCGCTGTTACATCGACTGAAACACCTGAAGCTCCAAGATCTAAGGTGCCAATAGTCACGCCATCCTCATCGTCACCTGCAGTACAAGCACCATAAGCGGGGGTATCAACACTGGTATCGTCTTTGGTTGCCATCCCCCCCAAAGGTCCCCCACCCGCCATCACGCCCGGATCACTATCAACGCAATTCCCTAAAAACACACCATTACCTAATTGATGACGCGCCCCATTACTCGCATTTAAAGATGGGTACAATGGATCAGGTGCATCCCCATAATCGAAGGGAATGAGTAATTTAATGCAAGCCTCATCATCCTCTACCGCAGTACCCGTCAGGCGATTACCGGGCGTGGAGTCAATATCAGTACCATCTGCTTTAATGACTTGCGTACAGTTGGTAATGGTCTCACTTGCTTGTACGCTGGAAAGCACAGCCAGCAAGCTGAGCATGGATATGCTTAAAGGGAGCTTTGTTATTTTCATCATTAATGCCCTGGCATTTGTTATAATTGATGTCTGCTAAATTCTTTCTTAAAACAAAAATAAGTCGTCAATCAAAATAAGAATCTGTCTAAAAGCCGAAGCAGCTCGCTGCCTCGGCCTCGCTAAGTTAATAAGCGCTTCCTTTACGGTTGCGGTAATGACTAAGGCTTTGTTAGCACCATTAGCCAAAGCACCAA
>AATN01000175.1_pt1 | contig 16517 bp, 14 predicted proteins | sample 270648 | NCBI WGS metagenome assembly AATN01 (sample SAMN02954269, study PRJNA17659) | bioreactor sludge metagenome | biome: terrestrial; feature: bioreactor; material: sludge; isolation source: Enhanced Biological Phosphorus Removal (EBPR) bioreactor sludge | place: Australia: Brisbane, Queensland
CCCAATACAGTGACGCTGACCTCGTCGCCAATCATCAGGGTTTCCCCTACCCTACGAGTCAATATCAACATAACGCAAATCTCCATATCGCTGTATTTAATTCACCGAACTTCTTATAGAGTCTGTGACCCCAATACTCAGAACAGCAGTTAGTTGCTCAACATTCCCACATAGCGACTGAACTGAGCCTTAACTTTTATACTCCCTGTTGTACTTTTACCATTAAGTGGTAAAAAGCAACAGGAAATTATTTAAGATTTAAAGATTTTTTTCTATAGATCTTCATAAAAAAGCCGCCAGAGTTAAGGACTTAACTAGGCGGCCTTTAAAAACAGCAAAAACTTAAACTTTGTACTTAGGCAGATAAACCAAAGGCTTTATGCAACACACGCACTGCTAGCTCTAAATACTTTTCATCAATGACTACAGCTACTTTAATTTCAGAAGTAGAAATCATGTGAATATTGATGCCTTCGTCCGCTAATACTTTAAACATCTTGCTCGCTACTCCAGCATGTGAGCGCATACCTGCACCGACGATGGCGACCTTGGCAATATTCTCATCACCCTCCCACCCGGTTGCACCTAAAGCTTCACAGGTGAGTGCTAGAATTTGTGTGGCTTTGGTGTAGTCATTTTTATGCACAGTAAATGTGAAGTCAGTAGTACCACCTGCACCACCTACCCCCACATTCTGCACAATCATATCGACCTCGATATTCGCTTCAGAAATAGGGCCTAAAATTTGATAGGCCACACCCGGACGATCTGGAACACCTTTGACGGTTAATTGTGCTTCATCGCGATTAAAGGCAATCCCACGAACCGATACTTCTTCCATTACTTCATCCTCACGAGTGACCAATGTGCTTTTGCCCTCATCGTTTTCATCAAAACTCGACAGCACACGAATAGGCATATCATATTTATAAGCGAACTCTACCGAGCGGATTTGCAAAACTTTGGAGCCTTGGCTCGCCATCTCTAGCATTTCCTCCAAGCTCAAAACGGGAATATGCTTAGCTTTTGGCTCAATCCGTGGGTCAGTGGTATAAACTCCATCCACATCCGTATAAATTTGGCACTCATCCGCTTTTAAAGCGACCGCTAAGGCCACACCGGTGGTATCAGAACCGCCGCGCCCTAAAGTCGTAATGCTGCCATCGGCAGTCACGCCTTGGAAACCGGCCACCACCACGACTTTACCTTCGCTTAAATCTTTGCGAATAGGAGAACCATCAATATCCATAATGCGAGCTTTAGTATGCGCATCATCGGTCAGAATACGCACTTGACCGCCGGTATAAGAACGTGCTGGCTGGCCTTTTTTCTCTAAAGCAAGCGCCAACAAGCCAATCGTAACTTGTTCACCTGTCGCTAAAATAGCATCCTTCTCACGCTCAGAGCCCGTTGGATTTACTGCATTAATCAGCGCCACCAGTTTATTGGTTTCTCCGGACATTGCAGAAACTACCACCACGACATCATTACCCTTTTGCCGCCAACGGATGACCCGATCAGCCACCGCCGCTATACGCTCCGGCGAACCAACCGAGGTACCGCCGTATTTTTGTACGATCAGTGCCATGACTTACCTTCAATCTATAAAAATGACTACCCCCTCACGTGAGGGGGCTAAAACTATAATCTTTTTTTCAAAGAAATACTAAACGCGTTCAGCAACCCAAGCTTGAACCGAAGCTAAAGCCTGTGGTAAGGCAGCTACATCAGTCCCGCCACCTTGTGCCATATCAGGGCGTCCACCACCTTTACCACCTACCTGACTAGCAACAAAGCCTAGCAAATCCCCTGCTTTAACTTTAGCCGTTTCATCTTTAGTAACACCAGCCACAAGACTTACTTTTCCATCTGCTACCGCTGCTAAAATTACTACAGCTTTACCCAATTTATTTTTTAGCTGGTCAACCGTATCACGCAAGGACTTCGGATCAGCACTTTCTAAATTCGCAGCCAAGACCTTAATACCCGCTATATCCAGCGCTTGATCCGCTAAATTAGAACCTGCTTGGGAGGCAATCCTGCCCTTCAGTTGCTCTAACTCTTTTTCTAAAGCACGGTTACGTTGAATCAGTGCTTCGGTTTTATCTAAAACCTCGTTGCTGCTCGACTTTAATAAGCGCGCCACATTGCCAAGACGAGTATTGACTTCATTTAACCAAGCCAATGCATTTGTGCCTGTGACTGCCTCAATCCGGCGAATCCCCGCAGCAACGCCACCTTCACTCACAATTTTAAACAAGCCAATATCACCAGTACGCTCCACATGGCAACCACCACATAACTCGGTGGAGAAGCCAATCTGCATGACACGCACAATATCGCCATACTTCTCGCCGAATAGTGCCATCGCACCGGCTGCTTTAGCTGACTCCATATCCATCAAGCGTGCAGAAGCCGCCGCATTCGCGCGAATTTGCGCATTTACAATTGCTTCCACTTCAGCGATTTGCTCAGCCGTGACAGCTTCTGGGTGCGAAAAGTCAAAACGCAAGCGCTCTTCATTCACTAATGAGCCTTTTTGCTCAACATGCGTCCCTAGAACTTGGCGCAAGGCAGCATGCATTAAATGCGTGGCGGAGTGATTAAGAATCACCCGCTTACGACGAACACTATCCACCTCAGCAGTGACAACTGCACCAACTTGAATGCTTCCGGTTTCTACTTGGCCGAAATGAATAAAGGTTTTGCCTTGCTTTTGCGTATCAGTGACGCGGAAGGAACCTGTACTAGTTTTTAAATAGCCCGTATCACCCACCTGACCGCCGGACTCCGCATAGAAGGGCGTATTAGCTAACACAATCTGCCCTGCTTGCCCAGTGCTTAAACTGTCTACCGCTTGGCCTGCACTAAATAAGCCAATAACTGGGCTAGTTTCACTTAAAGTGTCATAACCGTGAAAATCAGTTTCGCTATCCACAGCTAATTTGTCGTTGTAATCAGTACCAAATTTACCAGCAGCCCGTGCACGTTCACGCTGTGCATTCATCGCTGCTTCAAAGCCTAGTTCATCGAGCTTCAGATTACGCTCACGCGCAATATCAGCGGTCAAATCGAGCGGGAAACCATAGGTATCATAGAGCTTGAAGACCGTCTCACCGTCAATCGTATCACCCGCTAATTCAGCAATCGCACTTTCAAAGATTTTCATCCCTTGTTCTAGGGTTTCCGCAAAACGGCGCTCCTCCTTCTCTAAAGCTTGTTCAACTTGAGTTTGTAACTTCGTTAATTCAGGGTAAGCTGAACCCATTTCATTAACTAAGGGCTGTACCAATTTATAGAAAAAGGGTGCTTGCATGCCTAGTTTGTAGCCGTGCCGAATCGCCCGCCGAATAATCCGGCGCAAAACATAACCACGCCCTTCATTAGAGGGTAAAACCCCATCGACCACTAAAAAAGAGCATGAACGAATGTGGTCAGCAATGACCTTTAGTGAAGCACTATTGGAATCAGTACCTACTGCTGCTAACTCATGTGCTGATTTGATGAGGGCTTGAAATAGATCGATTTCATAGTTGCTATGTACACCCTGCAGAATAGCCGCTAAGCGCTCCAACCCCATGCCTGTATCAACCGATGGCTTGGGTAAACGACGCATTTCACCATCTTTGGTGCGCTCGAACTGCATGAAAACGAGGTTCCAGATTTCAATAAAGCGGTCGCCATCCTCTTCTGGCGTACCCGGAGGCCCGCCCCAAATATGCGCCCCATGATCATAGAAGACCTCAGTACAAGGCCCACAAGGTCCAGTATCACCCATTTGCCAGAAGTTATCGGAAGCATAACGTGCACCCTTATTATCACCAATCCGGCTAATACGCTCGGCAGGAAACCCAATCCCTTCTGACCAAATCTTAAAAGCCTCATCATCCTCAGCGTAAACCGTGACCCATAAGCGCTCTTTAGGTAATTTTAAGACTTCGGTGAGAAACTCCCAACAGAAGCGAATGGCATCTTCTTTGAAATAATCGCCAAAACTGAAATTGCCAAGCATTTCAAAAAAGGTGTGATGCCGAGCCGTATAACCCACATTTTCAAGGTCATTATGCTTACCGCCCGCACGTACACAGCGCTGTGCTGTGGTCGCACGCACATAAGAGCGTTTATCTAGCCCTAAGAAAACATCTTTAAATTGCACCATCCCTGAGTTGGTGAATAAAAGCGTGGGATCATTGCCGGGTACTAGTGAGCTAGAAGGCACAATTTCATGCCCCTGACTCGCAAAATAACCTAAAAACTTTTGTCTTAACTCAGCACTTTTCATGGAAAACCGCATTAATTGTTTCTAAATAAAAGCCTCTCCCCGCTAAAAAGCGGCTTTGACGGGCACGTTCAGGCCAATCAGTAGGGAGAGTATTGCCAAATTTTTTCTGTCGTTGATATACAGCCAAGGCCTGCCAATCAAGTTCAGCTTCGTCTAATACGATTTTAGCTAATTCAGACTCTACCCCTTTTTCGCGCAGCAGATGGGTGAGTTTTAGCGGGCCGTAACCTTTTGCAACAGAAGAGCGCACCAGCATTTCTGCATAGCGTTGATCGTTCAAATAATCAGACTGCGCTAGCTTATCTAAGACTTGCTCAATCAGGCTACTATCTTCTGTTAAACTGGCTAATTTTTTTGCTAATTCAAAACGCGAATGCTCACGTAAGGCAAGCACTCGCAGCGCTTTGGCAAATAGTTCAGCTTCTGTCGCAGAAGCCGACACTATAGCACCTGCAGAGACAGATGGGAGGGCATTACATTAATTCATCCGCTGGCAAGTCATCATCCTCCTCCACTGAAGAGCTAAGAATGGGGGCAGTTAAAGCGGCAGCACGAATCGCTTGCTCAATCGTTTTCGCTACTTCGGGATGTTCTCTCAAATAGGTTTTAGCATTATCTTTGCCTTGACCAATTTTTTCACCATTATAGCTATACCAAGCACCTGCTTTACCAATCAAGCCTTGATTGACACCTAACTCAATTAGCTCACCCTCACGCGAGATACCTTCACCATACAGAATTTCAAACTCTGCCTGCTTAAATGGCGGAGCCATTTTATTCTTTACAACTTTCACGCGAGTTTCATTCCCGATAACCTCTTCGCCTTTCTTGATAGAACCAATCCGGCGAATATCTAAGCGTACTGATGCATAAAATTTAAGCGCATTTCCACCAGTAGTGGTTTCTGGGCTACCAAACATCACACCGATCTTCATCCGAATTTGGTTGATGAAAATAACCAAAGTATTCGAGCGCTTAATATTACCAGTCAACTTGCGTAAGGCTTGCGACATTAAGCGTGCTTGTAACCCTACATGCGAATCGCCCATATCACCTTCGATTTCAGCCTTAGGGGTTAAAGCTGCTACCGAGTCGACTACAACAATATCGACCGCACCTGAGCGCACTAGCATGTCAGCGATTTCTAAGGCTTGCTCACCCGTGTCCGGTTGGGAAACCAATAAATCATCCACATTTACGCCCAACTTGGCTGCATAGCTTGGATCTAAAGCATGCTCTGCATCCACGAAAGCGGCTGTACCACCGGCTTTTTGACACTCTGCAATCACTTGCAAGGTCAAAGTAGTTTTACCCGAAGATTCTGGCCCGTAAATTTCAATAACACGCCCTTTAGGCAACCCCCCAATCCCTAGGGCAATATCCAAAGTCAAAGAACCTGTCGAAATCGCTTCAATATTCCGTACCGCAGCAGCGTCGCCCATCCGCATGACTGCACCTTTGCCGAACTGACGTTCGATCTGTCCTAATGCCGCCGCCAATGCTTTTTTCTTGTTCTCATCCATGCCGGTCACTCCTTATAGCTGAGTAAAATTAATCTGTTTGAAAGCGCTAATTATCACATAGTTGAGGTCGGTATAACACTAAAACAGACGAAAAAAACGAACAAAAAACAAACCTTTTACTTTGAACCAAAAATAAATAATAAATACTTGATTAAATTTAATTTTTTCCATATAAACACCCCAATATACTAGCTAAAAAATCATCAAATGTGAAAATTGCAAGCTGTTCAAGTTACAAAACAACAATAGAACTAAGTTTATTCTTTAGCCCATTCCTCAACGCTTAAAACCGACCGTTTAAACGCAAAAACTATTGATCTACTAGGCTTGTGCTACACTCGAATAACATTCTAATAAATATAATTTTTGGCAAAAATAAGGAGGTAGGAATGTTTAAAAAATTAGCTTCTGAAGCTCTAGGCTTAAGTGATATTGGTGTAATTGTTGCGCCCACTGACTATGACAAGGTGGACGCTGATGACTATTTGTTTCATGAGGACGGCGAAAAAATCTTCTTTCTGATCAAATCGAAGAAAGATGAGTATTGCTTCACCAATTTTGCACTCATCCACGTTGATGGCGATTCAGCCGTTTCTTCTAAGCGTATGATCAAACGCTATGATTACGCTAGCTCTTTCATCGAGCAAGTGCGTATTGAAACAGCCGGTACAATTGATATGGATATAGAGTTAAAATTCATCATCGCGGGTATCACTTTCAGTATTGATGTGCGTAAGACTTATTTAGAACAACTCAAAGACATCTACAAGAGTCTGATTAGTATCCACAAGCGTCAAGTTGCGGACGGAATATGTCGTGATAATGTGAGACAAGCGCTTAATGCCATTTCATCGATCTATAAGCTAAATACGGCTACTAATGGTGAAGTTGTTGGTCAATTTAAAGAATTACTCAGCCAGCTCAATACTGCCTTGTTAGTAACTCATACCAAACGTGACTATACCGAAGTGTTCAACAAATACATTCACAACTAATTGCTTGCTTCACCACCAGAAGTCGGATAGGCGTCCTCATCCAACTTCTGGCGTGTCAATAAATCATCGATCAACCTCAAAGCCTCCAAAATGGCTTGCTCACGGATTTGTTCGCGATCACCTTGGAAATAAAAAGTCTGCGCCCATTCTGCTCTATTTTTGATAACCGCAGCAATGCAAACCATACCGACTGGTTTATGAATACTACCACCACCCGGCCCAGCAATCCCACTTACAGCAACAGCCACCTGAGCAACCGATTGCTGAAAAGCACCTTTTGCCATCTCCAGTACGACCGCTTCACTCACTGCTCCATAAGCTTCAATAGTTTGCGCAGGCACATTCAAAATGCGTTGCTTAGCTGCATTACTATACACAACAAACGCACTATCAAACCAAGATGAACTGCCAGCAACCGCCGTGCAAGCCTTAGCCACTCCACCGCCCGTGCAAGACTCTGCAATAACTAACGACCAATTAGCTTGTTTAAGCTGACTCGCTAAGTTCTCAACTACCTCATAAACAGAATCTTGCATACTAAGTAGCGCTCCTAATGCGTAAAAAATGTGCTTATATTAAACTGACAACATGAATAATTAGAGTTTGAACCATGCAAATACTTGATGACACGCAGAAACCACCTTTTAGTGCTGAAGAGCTTCGTATTCTAGGAGTTTAATGGAAAAACAACTAACCACTCCAAACATTACCCGCTAACTATTAATTCTTTAATGCTCGCTTGCAATCAAAAAACCAGCCGTGACCCCATTATGAATTTGAAAGAAGGTGAGGTTGGGCACATTGCACGTAGTTTGATTGAGTATGGTTGGCTCGTGATCCAAAACAGTGGACGTGCACAGCGAGTTGAACACAAGGTACAACGTAAATTAAATTTAACCCCTCAACAGCAAGCCGTGTTAGCTGTACTGATGTTGCGTCGCCCACAAACTTTAAATGAATTGAAGACTCGTACTGATCGGATGGCCGAATTTACACAACCTGAACAAATTCGTACTATACTCGAAGGCTGGCTAAAGGCTGAGCAACCCCTGGTGATGAAATTGCCGCCACAAGCCGGACAACGTGAAGAACGTTACTATCACACCTTGGGTACTGAAACCTTAGCAAGCCTACAAACAGAGAGCTGTAGCGCTAAAACAGATGAAGTGCCTGAATTAAGCACATCAATGTATGAAAGCTTATTAAAACGTATTGAAGATCTAGAACGTCGGATTGAGTACTTAGAAAGTTCAGCCTTAAACGGTTAGAATAAATAACCAAACAGGATAATTTTCATCACTTGTGCATTGCAACAAAAATCAATAATATGAGTTTCATAGCACGAAGCAACTGGAATTCAGCTTGATGTTAAGTGCAAACAATTTGTCGGCGCTCGCAGCTTAATAGGTACATGACTCCTCCTCTCCTCCAATCATATACCGCTGTGAGCGCTTTTTAATTTCTCCCTTGGTTAATTGCAACCTCGCTAAGACGCTGGATTAGGCAAAACGCCAACTCCCACAGGGCAGCCCATCCAGCGTCCATGCACCCACCTGATACCGAATCAAACGTAAAGTCGGAAAACCTACTGCAGCCGTCATGCGGCGTACTTGCCGATTCCGTCCTTCACGGATTTTTAATTCCAGCCAACTATCTGGAATAGTATTTCTTACCCGGATGGGTGGTTGACGTGGCCATACATCCTTGGGTTCATCCATTAAACGCACGTCAGCAGGTAAAGTCCAACCGTCATTTAATTTTATACCTTTACGCAAAGCAGCTAAAGCCTCTGCGGTCGGTATACCTTCAACTTGCACCCAATAGGTTTTGAAAGCTTTATATTTTGGATCTGCAATCCGCTGTTGCAGGCGGCCATCATCTGTTAGCACCAACAAACCTTCACTATCCCGATCTAAACGCCCTGCTGCGTAGAAGTTCGGTGCACTAATGAAGTCCGCTAAAGTTTGTCGGCCACTCTGATCGGTAAACTGGCAAAGCACATCATAGGGCTTGTTAAATAAAATAACGCACGTCATAAGCTAGGGTTTTAACAACAAAGGCTGAAAACCAGCAGTTGTATAAGTTTCAAAGCCTTGATCAGTGCGCCAAATAAAGAAGGCTTTAAGTTGATGCTGATCGGCAAAGGTTTTGCCTTTAACCTCACCCATTGCCATCAACATGGTGGAATAAGCATCTGCTAAAGTAGTATTGTCAGCCACCACGGAAACAGAAGCTAAGCTATGTCTAGCAGTGTAACCGGTAGTAGTATCAATCGTATGTGAATAGCGCTGACCATTCTCAATGAAAAAATCGCGGTAATCACCTGAAGTGGATAAACCAGCATTGACTAACAGCATGCCTTGCTGCACAGCATTACCTAAATCTACCGGCTTTTCAATCCCAATTCGCCAATCATCACCACGCGGGCTTTTGCCTAAGGTACGCACTTCTCCACCCAATTCGATCATATAATCCTTAATACCTTGCCGTTCAAAATATTGACCCATTAAATCGACCGCATAGCCCGGTGCAATTGAGGCTAAATCTACATACATATCAGGCAAGGCTTTGCGCAAGGCAGGCGGCTGTTCTTGGATGAATAATTTCTGATGGCCCACTTTAGTTAAGGCTGCTTGGATCTCTGCATCAGATGGCTTAGTTGCCATTTTTTTCGTACTACCAAAGCCCCATACATTCACCAGAGGCCCGACCGTGATATCATAAACACCCTGACTGAACTGGCTGACTTGCTGAGCCGCTTCGACCACTTTGACTAAATCTGCAGACACTGGAAACCATTCAGTGACTTGCGCCTGATTAAAACGCGAAATCTCTGAATCTTTACGCCAATTCGACATTTGTTCATCGATACGCACCAAAATTGCTTCCACCCCTGCACGCAAAGCATTGGCATCCTTTGTTACCTGTGGGTTAGGCATAAAGGTAATATGCCAAGTCGTACCCATGCTCTCGCCTTGTAAGCGCACAGCAGTAGTTTCTTTGGAATCACAAGCTGTGAGCAAAACTAACAACGCTAAGGCCAGCATCCAAGTTGGCCTTAAGGTGCATTGAGGTAGCAACCGCTCAAACAAGTTAGCGGCCTTTAACCAGTGGTGCTGGATCACGCCCTGATGGATTGGTAAAACGGTCATTGAGACGCTGTACCAAGCGATCCACTGAATGACGAATGCTATCTAAACGTCGACGGTTTAAATTGCCCCAACCGGCTGGTTTAGTTTGGAAAATCGAGCGAAAGAACCCGGTACTTTTCTTGAAAGCCGCTTGTAAGTTGCCATAGGTCTCTTCAGTACCTAGCGACTTACTCACATAACTGCGTACTTTGCTACGAATTAAGAAGTGAATAATTAGTAGAATCAAAATCGGAATGGCAATAACAATAGTTGACATCACCGGGTTTGATTGTGCTTCAGCAAGCCAAGGAGGATTGAAACTTAAACCTTGCCACCAACCCAGCCAAACTGTTAGGGCAGTCCCACCGACGGCTAAAGCAGCAAAGGTAATGCCATCCCAAATTAAGGTGTCACGTCGCCAGCGTTGCAATAGGGTACGCAAGCGGGGCACAGCTTGCTGTTCAATTTGATTACTGGTGGATTCTAGGTTACCAATAATGCGATACACTCGCTCCACATTTACACCATCAATGCGTTCCATAATACGCTGATAATCGGTATCACGCTTAGCCACATAACGTGCCCATACTGCTTCATCAGGCACCGGTACCGCTAAACGATCATTAAATAGAATATGGAAACTACCTGCCGACAAGCCACTTTGTACAAGTGCCTTTTGCCAAGAAGCAACGATGTCTTCAAGATTATCTTCACGAGCGGAAGTATCAATTTGGTTTAAGATAAACAGGAATTTAGAATTATCATTACGCCGCTGCGTACCGCGCACTAAATGCTCTAAGGTATCCTGCATTGCGCCTGGTTCAGGATGACGGGCATCAAAAAATACTAGGACTAAATCAGATAGCTCAATAATATGATCCGTCAGGCGTAGAATGGCTTTACGCTGGGCATCAGCATCAAACCCGGGCGAGTCAATCAAAATACGCCCACGTAGCTTTTCGCTCGGTGCTGCTTTCATTTGCAGATAGTTATCAATACGTGAACCTTCACCCGCACTGACCGCCTCGATTTCTTCGCCGATTTGATAGAACGGAAAGCGTGGGTCACCATCTAATGCTAAACCCGGCAAAGTACGCTGTGTTCCATCTGGACTAAAGGTAATCACGGTAAAACGATCATCGACGGCTTGATTGCCGGTGCGTTGTAGTTCTAAACCCAAATAAGTATTAATAAAGCTCGATTTGCCCGCTGAAAAGGTGCCTAGAATCGAAATCAGTGGCCACCATGAAATCTGGGTTGCATAAGACTCCCCGGGTGCTAGTAAGCCAATTTTCTTAGCCACCACATCGAGCTCACGATACTTGCCAACAACGTCGACCATAGTGGGATTTTCACGCTTTAAATGCTCTTGCAGCAAATTTAGACGTTGCTCCATGCGTTTATCAGGGGTCATGCGACAATCCTTTATTTATTAATGCAAACCTGCCAAAGTTGTAGCCGCTGATAAGTTAATTTGTGAGCGACCCTCTGCTTGAGGCTTGGTAGGTTGTTGTAAGGGTTGAGTTATCGGAGCAGCAGTAGACGGCACTGGTGGCGCGGTCGGCGTCATTCCCTGCTGTCCCGGATAAAGCCAACCGGTATTATAGTACGGACTATTGTAATAAGGTACTAGCGGTGCAGTTGGCAGAGATACCGGTGGAGTATCATTACCACCACCAAATGGCATAAAGCTATTAAACAAACGCAACGGCTTAGAAATACTGCGGTTCATGCTCCACATATCATGTTGCATATTATAAGCCGAAGCCGCCATATTTTGAGTGGATGCGTTCATCTGTGTCACATCATTAGACATACGTTGCGTACTGTTATTCATTGCATGCATCGTGCTAGACATGGCGTTGGTGGAGTTAACAATACTGGCCATCTGCCCTGACATCGTAGTCATACTGCCAGAAATACTTAGCATGCTACTATCAACGGAGGCACTTAACTGCACAATTGTTTCAGCTAAACGATTCACATCACTGGTCAGACGTTGAATCAGATAAAACCCATAGCCTGCCAAAATTATAAACGCAATTAAGGAAGGATAAACTAAAAACTTGAGTAGTGTAGTTGCGTTCGATTGATTCGTTTCAAACTGGCGCAAATCTTGCTCAACATCGCTTAATTCGTGCTCGACACTCTTCAACTCTAAATTAACGTCATCTAAAGAAACCTTAGATTGAGTCGACATGTGTGTGCTCCTGTGGTTTGTAAAGGAGCTTCAGTAGGAAACCCCAAACAATAAAACATTAGGTTGCTCTACAAATGGCAACCTGCCTTTTTATCTTTGGTGGATAAGATGAAAGGGCATGTCCGTAGACATGCCATAGGTAGATTTTGTTATTTTATCACAGCGCCAATTTCAGTGGCTTTAGCAGGATCAACGACATCCGCATAAACTTTAATGCTTTGTAATTCAGTGATCCGACCTTGCTCAGCTAACCAAGGCGCGATTTCTGCATATAAACTAACCGCTTCAGCACTCTTACCTTGCTTCCAAAAGACGTTAGCTAACTCCCCCTTATAATCTGGTTTGTTATCTTTTTTCAACAATGACAGATAGAAGCCGACCGAACGGTCATATTCACCGCTCCAATAAGCTTCACGGGCTGCTAATAATAAATCTTCAGCACTAGAATTTTCATTGACGGCTTGAGCATCAGTTGCAGCAGCACCAACAGCAGCTTGCTCAGCCACTGAAGCAGAGGCAGCTTGAGTCTGTTCGCCACTAGCAGTAGCTTGGCCTGCATTAGCATCAGCACCATGATCTGCAGGCATCGCTGCTGCCGCCTGAGCCTGAGTTGAAGCTTGCTCATGTCCAGCAACACCTTTTTGAGCCTGCATTTCATGTTGGCCAGCTTTGGCTTGATGCTCTTTCTTAGGTGGTGCACCACTGCCCACCATCCAGTTTAAAATGATAGCAATAGCTGCCAGTATCCAAGCAAACGCTATGGGATGCACTAATAGCCAACGAAAAGCTTTCATGGATATCTCCTGTCTCCAAACCCCGAATACGGTTAGTTAATTAATAAGGTGGTAAAGCTCCCGCCCCAAGGCATCAATTTCAGCTGCTGCCTTAGAGCGCGGTTCCATTTCAAATACCGCCAAGCCTTCACTAAAGGATCGCCGGTAGCTTGTTCTTAAATAAAGACGTGAATCCAGTAAATGCAACCCCTCTAGCAGGCTCAGCGCTTCCGCTGCTTCTGTGGTTTCGCGCACACTGGCATGTGTATCTGCTCGATTGAGTAAAGCGAATAACTTAACAGGGCGCTGCTGACGAATCTCTGCAATCATCTTCAGAAATCGCTGAGTCGACCAGACATCCGCTTGGCTAGGTGAAACGGGAATCAAGATATGATCAGCTCGCTGAATGGCTAATTCAGTAGCACGCATATCGGCCAATCCAATATCCACTAACACATGGGTATGCTCACCCTCAGCCCCTAGCATATCTACCTGACGCTTTGGTTTGAGCATAGGTAGATGGCCTTCCTCAGCACGAATTTCGAATGCATCAGAAGTAGTGGACTGCGGGTCTAAGTCATACACCAGAACATGTACATTTTGATGAGTTGCTGCCCAAAGGGCGAGGTTAAAAGTTATTGTACTTTTACCTGTACCGCCTTTGAGATTGCCAATTAATGTAATCATGCACGTTGTTCGCTTACTCCTAGCTATGAACCTTGACTCATAGCTGGATCACTCCGCTGCTTATTGAGCCGGAGCCGGTTGTTGTGGTTGAGCAGAGCCTTGTGGCACTGCTTGGCGTGGATGCAGCATACGCCCACCCTGCATGTGCATGCGGGGTTGACCAGCAGGCATAGTGTACATGGGCGGCATAGCTTGCGGCATCATCATAGGCATTTGGTTAGCCGGTGGAACCACAGGGATAATATACCAATATTGAACTTGTTGCTGATAAGGCATTGCCATCGGCATAACAGGCATAGACATCATCGGAGCCATAGGGCGGCCTTGCATGGGTGGCTGCATAGACAGACCGACTTGATTAGCTTGATTGGGTGCTTGTGTCAATTGTTGTTCTGGTGCAGCAGGCTGTGCTGGCATCTGTGGCGCTTGTGGTTCTGCAGGTGGCTGTGGTATTTGAGTAGTTTGCGCAGGTACACTCGCTTGGCTAGGCATGTCAGGCATTTGTAACTGAGCCGGACCTTGAGCAGACTGTGCTGGGGCAGTCGGTTGTGCTGGAGCCTGTGCAGTTTGTTCAGGTGCAGTTGGTTGCGTCGGTACCTGAGTAGCTTGCTCTGGGGCAGTTGGTACTGCTGGTTGATCAGGCAAAGTTGGCATTGCTAGCTGACCTGCTGGAGCTTGCTCTGGCGCAACTGGTTGAGCTGGAGTTTGAGTAGTTTGCTCAGGAACCACGGGAGCTGCTGGTTGATCAGGCAAGGTTGGCATTGCTAACTGACCTGCTGGAGCTTGCTCTGGTGCAGGTGCTTGCGCGGTTTGCTCTGGAGCTACCGGCTGTGCAGGTGCTTGCGCGGTTTGTTCTGGAGTCACTGGCTGTGCTGGGACTTGCGCCGCCTGTTCAGGAACCGCCGGCTGTGTCGGAACTTGAGCAGTTTGCTCAGGAGCCACGGGTACTGCAGGTTGCTCCGGCTGGGTTGGCATTTCTAGTGAAGCTGCTGCTTGAGGAGCTACAGGGACACCTTGCTCTACAGTAATACCACCTTCTACAGGTACTGGAGTCGCATAAGGTCCGGGGGGAGGGGCTGGCATATCGGCAGCTTGTACCGTCACAGCTACACTACCCGTGGTTGGCATAGCTGTTGCGGTTGTATTGCTACCAACTGCTTCAGCATTAGTACTCGGTGCCGCCATTTCCACAGGATTAACAAACGGCCCCGGAGGTGGCAAAGGCAAATCAGCTGCCAGTACTGCGCCTGAGGCTAAAGCTGTCGCGATAGCCAACGCAACTAGATTTCTATTAAGCATATTCATTAAAGAACTCCTTAAAATTTAAATATCTTTCTTCAGCTTGATGCCTCTGCGTTTAGCAGGTTTGGCAGTTCCTGCCGACTCATTATTTTCGCTCTCGACCTGAATTAGTTTTTCTGGGTCAGGTGAACCAACATCAGATTTTGTTAACTTGCCACGTACTTTACGTTTAGGTTTAACTGGCTCTGGCTCTGGCTCTGGCTCTGGCTCTGGCTCTGGCTCTGGCTCTGGCTCTGGCTCTGGCTCTGGCTCTGGCTCTGGCTCTGGCTCTGGCTCTGGCTCTGGCTCTGGCTCTGGCTCTGGCTCTGGCTCTGGCTCTGGCTCTGGCTCTGGCTCTGGCTCTGGCTCTGGCTCTGGCTCTGGCTTCAGCATCCTGCCCGAATCTACAGGTGTTTGTCGAGCAGCTTTGTTTATTCGGTGCAATGTTTTAACAGATTGGCGCTTCTTTCGCCAGCGTAAAACCGATTTACCTACATCGAGTATCCCATCCTTGAGACTGGTCACTAAAGCAACCAGATACATCATCGGAAAAAACACCAAATCCTTGGCAAGCGTTAAACCTTTAATTTGCTTATGCTTTATAGGTGCTGGACTAACCGTCGTTGGTGTCGGATCAGACCCTTGTGGTGGTAAACCCAAGGAATTACTAGCACTGATACAACCTAAAGGAATCACCAACAAAGTTAATAAAGTTGAAACAGCTCCACCAAAAATCAATGATACTGCCATGCCTTGGAAAATCGGATCCGATAATATCACCATTGAGCCACCTAATAAGGCTAAGGCGGTAATTAAAATCGGCCGCGTCCGCGCTTCACAAGAGCGAATCACCGCTTCTCGGGGGCTGAGCCCCTGACTCACCACAGCATCACGGGCAAAATCCACTAATAAAATTGAATTCCGTACAATAATTCCAGCTAAGGCAATAAAGCCAATCATGGAAGTAGCCGTGAATTCTGCACCCATTATCCAATGTCCAGGCAAAATGCCAATTAAGGTCAATGGAATTGGTGCCATAATAATCGCAGGCAAAATAAAATTACCAAATTGCGCTACGATTAACATATAGATCAAAACCAAGGCGGCCGCAAAAGCAACTCCCATATCACGGAAAGTTTCGAAGGTAACCGTCCACTCCCCAGCCCAAACAAAAGACGACTTTAATTCTAAATGATTAGGTGCTTTAAACCAGTAGCCACTATCAATAAGGCTACCATCCGGTGCGGTATACCCTTTACCCTCATTCGCCGCCAATAACAGGCTCTCTACTTCTTTTTGCCCATACACGGGAGCCGCTAAGCGTCCTACTCCTTCAGCGGTAACAAACTCAACAGGATTGAGGTCTTTGTGGTAAATCGGTTTATCTTGTGCCTCACGAATAAAGCCCCCCAACTCAGACAAAGCCACCGACTTGCCCTGCGCATTACTGACTGGCAGTTGGACTAGTGTCATGATTTGTGAGCGCGAACTCAAAGGGACTTGCATAATAATATGGGTGGGGTCAATTAAGGCATTTTTCTTAATATCTCCCAGCACAAACCCGCCCATCGTCATACTCAAAGCCCGATTGACATCCTCAACTGTAATCCCATTACGTTGAGCCTTATCAATATCGATCACAAAG
>AATN01000176.1_pt1 | contig 16494 bp, 15 predicted proteins | sample 270648 | NCBI WGS metagenome assembly AATN01 (sample SAMN02954269, study PRJNA17659) | bioreactor sludge metagenome | biome: terrestrial; feature: bioreactor; material: sludge; isolation source: Enhanced Biological Phosphorus Removal (EBPR) bioreactor sludge | place: Australia: Brisbane, Queensland
GCTTCACCCGCTTCGCTGAGCCGCCACTGGCGAGCAGTTTATCCATTACTTCAATTTCAACACTCTTATTCATTTGGTTTCATTCTTTGGTGATCACTATCATGCTAACCCAAACTTAGTTTAAAGTTGAAAGAAAACTTGATTTCTTCTATTTATTATAATAAATAGTATAATTACCTTTAGACTTCAGCCGTATTTGGAGCAACCAGCATGCAAGCCTTTCAATGGGATGACCCTTTACTCTTTAATCAGCAGCTTAGCGATGATGAACAACAAATTCGTGAGGCTGCTCGTGCTTATTGCCAAGAAAAACTTCAACCGCGCGTACTCAGTGCGTCTCGAGAAGAACGCTTTGATCGTGAAATCATGTATGAGTTAGGCGAGTTAGGCATGTTAGGCGCGACCGTGGCTGAAGAATATGGCGGCGCGGGTTTAAGCCATGTCGCTTATGGCCTGATTGCCCGTGAAGTGGAGCGGGTCGATTCTGGCTATCGCTCAGCGATGAGTGTGCAATCTTCACTCGTCATGTACCCGATTGAAAGCTATGGCAGCGAAGAGCAAAAACGTAAGTATCTGCCACGCTTAGCCACCGGCGAAATCGTCGGCTGCTTTGGCTTGACCGAACCGAATCATGGCTCAGACCCCGGCTCGATGATTACACGCGCTAAAAAAGTCGAGGGTGGCTATAGTTTAAGTGGGCAGAAAATGTGGATCACCAATAGTCCCATCGCGGATATTGCCGTCGTTTGGGCGAAATCTGAGGCACATGGGAATAAGATTCGTGGCTTCATTGTTGAGCGTGGAACGAAAGGTTTTAGTACCCCGAAAATTCACGGCAAACTGTCTTTACGTTCTTCCATTACGGGCGAAATTGTTCTAGATGAAGCTTTTGTGCCTGAAGAAAACCTCCTACCGAATGCCTCTGGTTTAGCCGGCCCTTTTGGTTGCTTGAATAAAGCCCGCTTTGGAATTGCTTGGGGTGTTTTAGGTGCGGCTGAATTTTGTTGGCAGGCTGCGCGTCAATATACTTTAGACCGCATTCAATTTGGCCGACCACTTGCAGCGACTCAGTTAGTACAAACCAAGCTTGCGAATATGCAAACTGAAATTACTTTAGGTTTACAAGCCGTCTTACAAGTCGGACGCTTAATGGATCAAGGGACTTGGGCACCTGAAATGGTTTCTCTAATCAAACGCAATAATTGTGGTAAATCTTTAGAAATTGCACGGATTGCGCGTGATATGCATGGCGGCAATGGTATTTCGGATGAATATGGTGTGATGCGCCACATGGTCAACCTTGAAACGGTGAATACCTATGAAGGCACTTATGATGTGCATGGCTTAATTTTAGGGCGAGCGCAAACGGGGATTCAGGCTTTTTCTTAATCGATTTCATTTTAGCCCAGTTTAACCCGTCTAACAGGAGCAAAAGGAGCTTTCATGCCCCCAAAACCACTACAAGGTGTTCGTGTTCTCGATCTTTCGCGCATTTTAGCAGGGCCGTGGTGCAGCCAACAGCTTGCTGATCTCGGTGCAGAAGTTATCAAAATCGAAAAACCGAATGAAGGGGATGATACACGCCGTTGGGGGCCACCTTGGTTAGAGAACTCGAAAGAGGCAGCTTATTACCTTTGTGCTAATCGCGGCAAGCAGTCCGTGACCATTGATATGGCTAAACCCGCAGGACAAGCCTTATTGCATGCATTAGTCAAACATTGCGATATCGTTTTAGAAAATTTCAAAGTCGGGGGCTTGAAAAAATATAAGCTGGATTATGACAGCTTAAAAAATATCAAACCCGATCTGATTTATTGTTCCATTACCGGCTTTGGTCAAACCGGCCCTTATGCCCAACGCGCGGGTTATGATTTTATGATTCAAGGTATGGGCGGCTTAATGAGCTTAACGGGTCAGCCCGACTCTGAATTAGGGGGTGGTCCTGTAAAAGTTGGTGTAGCTTTTGCTGATATTTTCACTGGCATGTATGCGGTGAATGCGATTCTGGCGGCTTTATTTCAACGCCAGCAAACAGGGATTGGAACCCATATCGATTTAGCATTACTCGATGTGCAGGTGGGTGTGCTTGCTAATCAAGCATTAAATTATTTGACTTCAGGTCAAGTACCAGAGCGTTTAGGCAATGCACATCCGAATATTGTTCCTTATCAAGCCTTCGCGACTCAAGATGGACACTTGATTCTCGCTGTGGGTAATGACGCGCAATTCCAGCGCTTTTGTGAAGTCGCCGGTTGTACTGAATTAGCTCAAGACGAACGCTTTTTAACGAATGCTAAACGGGTTGAACATCGTCAAACTTTAGTACCCTTACTAATTCCTGTGCTTAAACAACGTAGCACCGACGACTGGTTATTAGCTTTAGAAAAAGTGGGCGTGCCCTGCGGCCCTATTAATACCTTAGATCGGGTCTTTACCGATCTACAAGTTAAGCATCGCCAATTAGAAATTGAATTACCACATCCTGAAGCAGGTCAGGTGAAATTAGTCAGCAATCCGATTCGTTTTGATAATCAGGCTTTAAATGCGGATAAACCTCCGCCTTTATTAGGGGAGCATACCGCTAGTGTTCTGCAAAATTTACTTGGGCTTGATGTAACCCAGCAAACTGCTTTAAAAGCAGCAGGGGTGATTTAAAGGCTTGACTGCTGGTGTGCTCAGTAAAACCCACCAGCTAGCCTATCAACAGCAGCTTACAAAGCTTTAAAGCTAAATAACATTTTTAACGTTCTAAACGCGCCCAAGTTAAATGTGCTGAGCGCCCTTGTAAACGCACCAAGCGAATCCAAAGCAAAGTCATATGCTCCAAATGCAGGGCTTGCTCTAAACCACCTGCATCCACCGGATCCCAGCCCAGTTCTGCAATTAAGTGCGCGACTTGCTGTTTAGCGCTTTGGCTATTGCCACAAAATAACATCGCTGGCTTCAGACTCGCGTTGGGAAACTGATTATCTTCAAAATTCTCAAAGCCATAAATGGAAAAAGCTTTTACCACCGCCGTAGCTGGTAATTGGTTTTGGATGACTTGCGTACCCGATTGTTGGCTATTTAGGCCATGGCTGAGCTGTGCACCGACCGGATTAGTGCAGTCAATCAAAACTTTACCCGCTAACTCTGTGCTCACACTAGCTAATACCGTTTCATTCGCTGCATAGGGTGTGGCTAGAAAGATAACTTCTGCCTGACCCACAGCGATGTTCGGTTCAGCCACTTGCAAATGAGGATTTCGCTCAAGCGCTTTAAGCACACTAGCGGATTCAGCATCCTTAGCTGCCAAATACACTTGATGGCCTAAACGCTGCAAATGATCAGCTAAAGGTGCACCTACCTGTCCATAACCTAAAAAAGCAATTTTCATGACTAAACACCTCCCAAAGCAGCGATGACCAAACGTGCAGTCGCTTCGCCTGAAAAGTTTTGCTGTCCGGTCACTAAGTTACCATCACGGATGGCAAAACTACGCCACAAGCCAGCTTGCACATAATTAGCGCCCAAAGCTTTGAGCTTATCCTCAATCCGCCATGGCATAATATGTTGATCACGTGACAATAAACCATAACTCCAAACCGCTTGATCGGCAAAATCCTCTTCAACATTCGCAAACCCAGTGATGGTTTTTCCTTTCACTAAATACTCACCATTACTTAAACGGGTAAAAGCTAGTAAAGCTGTACCATGACATAAAGCAGCTACTACTTTACCCGCTTCATAAAACTCAACAAACTTAGCTTGCAAACGCTGCTCTTGTTCAAAGCTAAACATGGGCGCTTGCCCACCGGCTACCAATAAAGCATCAAACTCATCTAAAGACAATTCGCTGATGGCTCGAGTATGATCAACTAAAGCTTTTAACTCTGACGTATGTATAAAGCCTTGGCTGATCAAATCGGTTTTACTGTAGCCACTTTGATCATTCGGATCACTCATAGCATCCGCTACACAAGCTCCACCTTGGGGACTAAATATCGTGACCTGATACCCCTGCTCCGTGAAAACATAATATGGATGGGTCAGTTCACTCCACCAAAAACCTACTGGCCAACCAGTAGTTGTGGAAACACTCGAATTAGCAAGCACAATTGCTACTCGTTTAGGTTGTTGAACTAAATTTGGATCTTTTAAACTCATGCTCAAGCTCCTAGGTTGATGAATAGGAGCACAGTATGATTATCTCGTAAAAAAGGATAAATTAACGAATTTGAGAAACACTGTTAACTAATAAAGCAACAATGGATTTTGATAGCCTACAAATTTTTGTCAAAGTAGTGCAGCTAGGTAGTTTCACTCGTGCGGCTGATAGCCTCAACAAACAAAAAGCCTATGTCTCACGCAGCGTGACACAATTAGAGCGAGCTTTAGGGGTGCGCTTACTTGAACGTACTACCCGCTCTATTTCCCTAACCGAATCGGGTCGGGAGCTATATGAGCGCGCGCTCGACATTTTGCAAGCTATAGAAAATGTCCAACAAACCCTGCAAAGTTCACAATTCGAACCGCAAGGCACTCTCAAACTAAGCTGTGGGATTGAATTTGGCATGATGGTAGTAAGCCACTGGCTCAGTGGTTATCTGCAAAAATACCCTCAAATGCGCATAGAAGCAGACTTCACTGGACGGTTAGTGGATATTGTAGGCGAAGGCTTTGATTTAGTGATTCGCTTAGGGCCTTTAAATGATTCTAGTTTGATTGCGCGTAAACTCGGAGAACTACATTATGGTTTGTTTGCCTCACCACACTATTTAGCACAATACCCTGCTTTACGACATCCTAAGGAGTTAAATCAACACTCCCTGATGGTATTTTCGGGTGAACAACGCTATCCCAGCCATTGGGATTTGAGCAATGGGCAAGAGCAATTTAAGCTATTGCATCAGCAAACTTCTTTGAAAATTAATAATAGTTTTGCAGTTGGAGAAGCTGCAGTAGCTGGCTTAGGGATTACACAATTGCCCTTATTAATTGCCAAACCTTATGTGCAAACTCAGCAGTTAATCAGAGTCCTGCCAGCTTGGGCAGCGGCTGCGGTTGAAATTCATGCTATATATCCGAGCAATCGCTACCTTAATCCCAAAGTCAGGGCTTTTATTGATTATGCCCTGAAGCATTTACCGGAACAGCCGTAAAACCCCTTGCTTCAGGTGGGAGATATAAGGCTGCGATTCACCACCAAGCCCGTCGTCAGTTCAAAACCGACAAGCTGCGTTGGCGTGTATCCATCGGACATGAGCGTCTCGCCGGAGGAATCCTAGACCTTTAGAGGTAGTCGCGAAAGTAACTGTGTAGAAAATGGGATGATTATATTCATAAGGTTCTTGTAGGATGGGTAAAGCGCTTTCGTCGAAAGGTTTAGTGACCTGGCCCACGATTCGTCAGGGTCGATTTAGAATAGGTACATCGGCTACGACGGTACGCATCGGTGAGTTAACCTTATACGACTACTTAAGGCAAACGAAGCTTCACACCCCATTGGTCGTAGCGACTCTATTGGATCAACAAGATTGGACAGGCTTTGAAGCTGCTTACAAGCCACTAGGCCGCTTAGCCTATTCACCCCGAGGGGTGATGGGATTAATTGTGTATGGAGTCATGCAAGGTATAACTTCCTTACGAGGACTTGAACGCTTCGCACGACTGGATTTAGGTTGTCTTTGGGTCTCAAGTGGAATTACACCAGATCATGCGAGTTTGGGGCGTTTTTTGCTAAAGCATGAGGCGATTTTATCACATGATTTTTTTGAAGCGCTGACGCGGACTATTTTAAAGCAAACGAATACCTCTACTACCTTACTAGCAGGGGATGGAACTCTTGTGGAAGCGGCCTGTTCGCGCTACCGCTTACTGAAGGCGGAAGCCGTCCGAGAACGTCTCAGCCAAGCTCAACACTGTTATGAACAATCCACTGAGCCTACTCAAGCGGCAACTCAAACTTTAGCGGTCGCTCAACAATGCCAAACCTTAATGGATCAGCGGGCGGCAGCCCGTCAACGCTCAGGTAAAGACACTGCGTCTTTGTGCATCAGCCTGACCGAACCGGAAGCGGCTCTTCAAAAACAGAAAAATGGGCGAGGATTTGCACCCGCTTATACCCCTTCGGTTTGGGCGAATACGGCACGGATTATAGTAGCCCATGCGTTGGATACGACTCAGGAAACCCGTGTACTCCCCACCCTATGGGCACAAAGCCAACGGATCGCACCCGTTGAGCAACCCACCCTCTTGTTAGATTCGGGCTACTTTCAAGATGAGGTCTTCCAGTTAGCCATTGAGAACAATATTGATGTGTTGTGTCCTCCCAAACCGAGTACAGAGGGGAAGGGGCTTTATCATAAATTTCAATTCACCTATGATGAAACCAAGGAGGGTTATTATTGTCCAGCCGGGCAGTTTCTAAAACGATTGGATCAAGTCAACGCATCGACCCAAAGTCGAGCAACCGTGCGCTATGGCCAAGCCCCTTGTTCGAATTGCCCGCAACGCGCTCAATGCACCACCGCTCAGACCGGACGTAAGATCAAATGTTATCCTGAAGATGAGGTTCGATGGGCCATGCACGCCGTCATGAGGCAACCCAAGGCTAAGCGCCTCTTTAAACAACGTAAAGCGATGGTAGAACCCGTGTTCGCTACTTTGCGGCAGCAACAACGCTTTTCACGATTTCTTCGACGAGGTTTACGTGGGGCTTCTCTCGAGTTTACTTTACAGGTAATCGCTTATAACTTGACCCGAGCGGCTATCCTGTTGGGTGGCATAGAGAATGCCATCTATCGGATGAGTGCGTGGCTCACGCGCACTCAAGGGGATTCCATCACTTTATTGTGTTTAATCAACGGGTTCACTGGCAATCTCTCCAAGAGCAGGCGCTTTTCGCGACAACCTCGATAAGGGGAGGATGTCAACTAGAGAATATTAGCATATTCATAATTTAGACGCCTTTACAATGAAGCGTCCTTCTTCTTGCTTAGCTTCCTCTAAAGCAGCATCTAATTGAGTATTAAAAGTTTCTAAAGCAGAACTAGATTTAGCATCGCGTCTGCCTAATGATGGACTAGCCGTGACTAAGCCTACACTGAGTTGAAGATCCTCTTCTGTATCTAAATCAGCTTGAGCTAAGCGTCCTTGCAAACGTTCAGCAATTAACAAAGCCTGCTCTGCAGAAGCATTTGGCAATAAAACTTTAAATACACAAGTATCTACATGAGCTAAACAATCTGAGGAACGATATAAGGCTGTTTTAATCACGCTAATAAAATGTGGTAGCTGTTTAGAGCCAGCAGGTTCTAACTCTAATTTAAGTGCTGACAAATATTGATGCTCACGTGCTGCATATTGCCACTCTAGCTTAAGCAGCACATCGAATTCGGCTGCATTGAGAAGATTATTTTTCTGGGGCTGACGCATTTCGACTAATAGATGGTGCTCGTGATCCTGATGAGCTTTAAGCAACATTGCTAGGGCATTGATAGTAATCGTGACCGTCAAAGCAGCAAACAGCATGACCGCAGCACTAGTCCAACGTCCCTGCAACAGCATGAAAAAGATACCCGGCAAAGTAATAATAGCGGTTTGAATATAAAACACTGCTTGTAAAATAGCTGCACGTGGAATGTTCAAACAAACCAACACTCCCAATAACGCTAACAACTCATAATCAACCGTATGCTGGTGATAAATAATCACCAAACTTAAACAACCCCAGAGTGCACTATTTAGACTAGTGAGATAGAAGTTATAGTCAATCAGCTTACGCGCTTCTTGCTCAGCTCCATACTTGGCGAGCGAAAAACTAGAATCAATGAACAGATTAAAACTTGTTGTTAGAAAAATTAAACAAAGTAAGCTAATCAGCAAGGCTTGATCTAAGCCACGTTCCCATGTGAAGCTATACAACTTAGCAATGATTAAAATCGCCAGTACAGAACAAACCCAATAGATCCAGCGATAGCGTCTTAGCATGCGCGCATAGCTATACCATGTGACATGCTGAGCGCTGAGTTCGTCAGCTGATATTTTTATTAAGCTGCTTGTTGTCATACGTCCCCAGAGGCACTTCATTTTAATGGGTTATTAACTGCCACCTTAGCATAAAATCGCATAAAAAATAAACAATCCACTCAAGTTAACCGGTCTTTTCTACCCACTGAATCATATCAGCAATCACTTTCGAGCCTTGTAGATCACGCATCAGCATGTGCCAACCATGGGGATACCGGATTTGTTGAGCTTTTCCAATTTTTGGTAACCGCGCCCAAAGCATATCAGTAGGTTTCTTTGGAATTAGCTGATCTTTTTCCCCGTATAAAAGTAGAACGGGAAGTTTAACCTTATCCGCTGAAGCATAGGCTTTATCCATTAGTTCGACCAAACCTGCTACCGTGTCAATGCGTGATTTGCGAATCATCCACGGACTTTTCCAAATACGCTTGAGCATAGCTGTATTATCACTGGGGCGAATATTTAAGCCCTCCCCCGTCGGTGACCAAGCCGGCGTAAAACGCTTAGCAAACTCTAAAGACCAACGTTGATAAAAAGGTTGAGTTTCACTAATCCATACCGCCGGTGCGAGTAGGATAAGACCATCTGCAGCTAAGTCACCACTACCTGCGGCCAGCAAAGCAACTGCTCCCCCCATCGAAGTCCCTGCTACATAGAGAGGCTGCTGGGGGTGTAATTTGCGTAAGAGTTTAGTCACCTCCCGTGCATCTTCCGCCATGCGCTCTGCGCTTGACCATAAACCACGATAAGGTGAACGTCCAAAACCACGTTGATCATACGCCCAGACCGCAACCCCTTGCTTAGCAAAGTGCTCCCCCACCTCATCAAAAGCACCGGGATACTCATTGAAGCCATGCAAAAGCAGTAAATTGGCCTTTACTTTACCTTTAGGCAGCCAGTTTTGTGCAACTAGTTCAGTCCCATCACTTGCCCGAAATACCGGCTGCTGAATGAGGCTAGGCTCTAGTTTGTCCTGTCCCAAAGGTACACTCGCGGTGGTACAAGCACTCAAGAGCCATACACTCAGGAGTAAACTTAAGATAAGTTTGCAAGTCGGTAGATAGTTCATTATTTAGCCCAGATAACTGATTTGCTGTTGCGCTAACCCTAGCAGGACAAACACCTTTCCGCTACCATGCAAATAAAACAGGCCATCACAAGCCATAAACTGATTGTGTTCGAGGGACAAGACTCATGAATAGTAATGCCAAGGATCCGCATAGCGTCACCGTCAATTTACGCGGGGGCGATGGTTACATCTGTGATATCAAAGCGGGTAATCATCAACTCGTTGCTGATGAACCCATCCCTTTAGGTGGCACTGATCTAGGGCCTACTCCTTATGTTTACCTGAAAGCAGCTTTAGGGGCTTGCACAGCGATGACGATTCGCATGTACGCCGAGCGTAAAAAATGGCCGCTGCAAGATGCCATTGTCACCTTACGTCATAGCCGTGATGGCAATAAAGAAAGCGTGTTTGAACGTGATATTAAGCTGATTGGCGATTTAGATGAGGAGCAAAAACAACGCTTACTTGAAATTGCAGATCGTTGCCCTGTACACAAGACCTTAAGCCACGGTGCTACTATCCTCAGTAAACTGATCGACTAACTCAACTGCCGATAAAATCATTCTCCTATGCTAAAAATCTACAATAGTTTGCACAATCGCAAAGAAGACTTTATTCCTTTAGAAGCGAACAAAATCCGTATGTATGTCTGCGGAATGACGGTGTACGACTATTGTCATTTAGGGCATGCGCGCGTCATGGTCGTGTTTGATATGGTTTATCGCTATTTACAAGCGGCAGGCTATGCAGTGACTTATGTGCGCAATATCACCGATATTGACGATAAAATCATTAAGCGGGCGAATGAAAATGCTGAACCATTCACCGCCCTCACGCAGCGCTTTATTGATGCTATGCATGAGGATGAAAAGGCCTTAGGTATTCTCTCACCCAGTTATGAACCGCGAGCGACTGAAAACATTCAAGCAATGCTCACTATGATTAGCACCTTGATTGAGAAAGGTTATGCCTATGTGGGTAGCAATCGCGATGTTTACTACGATGTCTCCAAATTTGCAGGCTATGGCAAATTGTCTGGGCGCAAATTAGAAGATTTACGTGCTGGCGAACGCATTGCTATTGATGAAGTGAAAGATGACCCATTAGATTTCGTCTTATGGAAAGCCGCGAAACCAGATGAACCTGCTTGGGAATCTCCTTGGGGTTTAGGTCGTCCGGGTTGGCATATTGAATGCTCAGCCATGTCGAGCACGCTATTAGGCACACAGTTTGATATTCATGGGGGTGGGCATGATTTGCAATTCCCACATCACGAAAATGAAATTGCGCAGAGTGAAGCCTGCAATGGTCATCAGTATGTGAACTACTGGATGCACAATGGTTTTATTCGGATTAATGACGAAAAAATGTCAAAATCCTTGAATAATTTCTTCACGATTCGTGATGTACTGAAAACCTACAAAGCGGAAGAAGTTCGCTATTTCATGTTGAATAGCCATTATCGTAGCCCCTTAAATTACAGCACTGAGCAACTCGATAATGCCCGCGCCTCCTTAACCCGCTTGTATACCGCGTTACGCGCTTTACCCCAAGCGGCAGTTCCTGAGAATACCGAGGCAGAACAGCGTTTTCACGCAGTGATGGATGATGACTTCAACACCCCCGAAGCCATCGCGATTTTATTTGAACTAGCCCGTGAAATTAACCGCTTACGTATGGAGCAAAATGAAACGGCTGCAGCCGAAACAGGTGCTCTACTGAAAAAACTCGCGGGTATTTTAGGTTTGTTAGAGCGTGACACTGAAAACTGGTTTAAAGGTGAGGCGGTGGACGGTTTGGACGATGCCGCGATTGAGGCTTTGATTCAAGCACGTTTAGCCGCTCGCACCGCTAAAAACTGGGCTGAATCGGATCGGATTCGCGATGAATTGAAAGAGCAAGGTGTGCTGCTTGAAGATAAAGCCGGTGTTACCACTTGGCGACGCGCCTAAATAGCTCTTCCGCTTATCTCTTTAGTGACTAGGGCTAAGCCAGCTAAAGAGATATTTGCAATCTCTATTCAAGATGCTAGCTTAATTCTAAATTGCTAGGAGGAGATCATTCATGTTGAAAAAGCTTGTCATCGGTTTAGGCTTAAGTTTATCGTTCATCAGTCCACTCAGTTTTGCTGAGGGGTTTGATCCGGGCATACCCGCACCTAAAGTCCCTGCTGATTATTATGCGGGTGCAGAAAAAGTGGTAGTACATGTCTCTGTCGACGGTGACGAGAAAAAATACCTTGGTATTTTGGCCAATATCAACAACTATATTAAAGCCTTGGATAGTACTGGCAAAAAAGCTGAAGCTATTGTGGTGATGAATGGCGAAGGTTTAGGCCTGCTAAAACTCGCCAAAGACCTCGAATTGGAAAATGAGGCTAAGCTCCCCACACAATTAGAGAATCTTAAAGCCAAGGGTGTGAAATTCCAAATCTGCTACAACACATTAGTTGGGCGTGAAATCAAACTTACTGATCTTTACGACGCTAAAGCAGAAGATGTGATTCCTTCTGGTGTTGCTGAAGTTGGTCGATTAGAAGCGCAAGGCTATCGCTTATTAAAGCCTTAAGCGACCAACTATCTTCTTGACTTGACCCGCACAGCAGCCTCTTTTAGAGTCAAAACCGAAGATAACAGTTTTGACTCCCGTTGTTTAAAGACTTACTTCAACTAAATCCCAAATAACTATAAAGAAGTAGCCGCTATGCCTGAGAATAATCCTTTTGAAGCTTTTCCTGAAATCAAGTCCAGTCCTAATTTAAGCGCGCGCGAAAAACTTTTTGCCGACATGGGGTTAAGCCCCCAAGCTCCCTCCTCGAACTCTGTTCTAACCGATGAGTTTCTGCAGGTTGGTTTTACAACTGACACTGCTAATCCCCTTACCACGCTCACTGAGCCTGCCACCACTCCGTCTAAGCATACAGAACTCGTTGAGGAGAACGATAAGATAGTTGATGCTATATTCACCAGCACACAACCACCAGAGCCTACTCAATTGACGCCTGTACCAGAAGCTTTCACTGCACAACCAACTGAGCATGACTCTGTACTACCAGAACTAACGGCTGCTTTACAGACAGAGTCAGAGCCAGCAACTACCGCTGATCCCGTTACAAGACTGGAGGGAGTATCTGCTGAACACCCAGATCAGCCAGAGCTGCACGTAGAATCAGCTTTAGTAGAAACTACTGCAAATGCACCAGAAAGACTATCTGTATTGAAGTCTTTAGATCGTGCAGGTCTAGCCCCTATAGTTGACGCTTATACTGATTTACAACAAAAACTAGTTGCCCATCAAACCTTAATTAGTGCAGAGCGCGAAGCCATTGCAACTTTACGTAACCAAATGCGCCAACTGAATGCACGTGGGCATGATATGTCTGAAACTTGGATCGGCTTAGATCAAGGCCGACAATTAGTGCAAGTAGATAGTTGTGAGAACCTGATTCGTTCGATTAGCCAAATCAATGAAGTGATTCAGCAAGATAGTCAACACGCGGTGCAATTAATAGCACCCATTAAAACGGGTGTAGAAATTCTTGAATTGCGGGTAAAGCATATCAGTGCTATCGAGAATTTATTAGTGCATATGCAGGAGGGTTTAAAACTGCAAGAGCAATTAGCGGGTGCAAACACTTTAATTCATAATTTAGCCAAGCAGTTAGGTTTAAATTTCACTCAAGCCTAAGCAAAGCCTGATTTTTCTAAGCAAAGCCGCTTTCAAAGCGGCTTTTTGCTTTAGATTACCTATTCATTAACACGCAGAACAGCAATTGACCCTGTTATCCTACGCTTGTCATAATACTTTTCCGCTCAAGCACGATAATCACAAAACTACTAGGAAACAAAGCAATGGAACCAGAAGATCAGGCTGTTAGCTCTGAGCCTAACGCTACCCCCGAGCGCCCACGCAGTCGTGGTATTTATTTACTCCCTAATCTGTTCACAACTGCTGCCATGTTCAGTGGCTTCTATGCTATCGTCGCGGCCATGCAAGGCCATTTTGAAGCAGCCGCCATTGCGATTTTTATTTCTATGGTCTTAGATGGTTTAGATGGGCGTGTTGCCCGCTTAACCAATACCCAGACGGCCTTTGGTGCTGAATATGACAGCATGTCTGATCTGATTTCCTTTGGGGTCGCTCCCGGTTTAACCATGTATCAATGGTCTTTAGTACATTTCGGGGAAATGGGTACGGGCTGGGGCAAAGTAGGTTGGCTAGCCGCTTTCGTTTATGTCGCTTGTGCCGCTTTACGCTTAGCCCGCTTTAATACGCATCTTGGCAAAGGTGATAAGAAATACTTTACTGGCTTACCCAGCCCCACGGCGGCTGCTTTGCTGGCTGGCATGGTTTGGGTATTCAATGATTTAAGTATTTCTGGAAATAATTTTCAGTTTCCTGCGCTTTTAATGACACTCACAGCAGGCTTGTTGATGGTCAGCAATGTCAGTTATTACAGCTTTAAAGAGATCGATTTGCGCAATCGAGTACCCTTTGTGGTGATGATTGCAGTCTTATTGTTGTTTGCCCTAACCACCATCGACCCACCTAAAGTCTTGTTCACTGTGTTTGTGGCTTATACTTTATCAGGGCCTATCATTTGGGGACTACGTCGTTATCGCCGCATGCAAAGACGCAAAAAAGAAGGTCAAATTACTCCACCTACCCCACCACAGCCTTGATCATTTCGGGAGTCTCTCGTTGTTAGAGGCTCCTGTTTCAAACTTTAAGCTAACACAAAAATCACTGAGAAAACTTGAGCTTCGCTTAGATTTACTGTAGTTTCTCCAGCATCTTTTTAGATTTGAAACTCAATGAATACACGCAGCCTGACACTTGATTTGTCGACTGGCTATCTAAGCCGCCGCTGCTTCCTGCCTACTATTCTGCTCTACCGACTGCCTATATAGGCAGAATAAAGCTAACTGAAGCCTCGCGAGCTTAACACGCATTCTCTGTTTTAATTTATCATTAGGTCTAGCAGAATCTCTGGAGACACCCATGTCTAAACAACGTTTAATTATTTTTGATACCACGTTACGGGACGGCGAACAAAGTCCCGGCGCATCCATGACCCAAGCGGAGAAAATCCGCATCGCCAAAATGCTAGAAAAAATGCGTGTGGATGTCATCGAGGCCGGTTTCCCAATAGCTAGCCCCGGCGATTTCGAGTCGGTCAAAGCAATTGCCGGCCTCATTAAAGAAAGTACCGTTTGTGGCTTAGCGCGGGCTTTAGATGCCGATATTGAACGGGCTGCTGAGGCATTGAAAGGTGCAAATTCTGGGCGCATTCATACTTTTATTGCGACTTCCCCGATTCACATGCAAAACAAATTGCGCATGACGCCCGATCAGGTCGTCGAGCAAGCGGTGTATGCGGTAAAAAAAGCTCGCAATTACACAGATAATGTTGAGTTCTCTTGTGAGGATGCTGGGCGCTCTGAATTTGAATTTTTATGTCGCGTGATTGAAGCTGCGATTGCAGCCGGTGCAAGCACCATCAATATTCCAGATACCGTTGGCTATCAAATTCCGCATGTCTTCGGTGATATGGTGGGGCGTCTGCTCCAGACCATTCCGAATGCGGATAAAGCAGTTTTCTCGGTGCACTGTCATAATGACTTAGGCTTAGCGGTAGGCAACTCCTTAGCCGCAGTGATGCAAGGTGCTCGCCAAGTCGAATGTACGATCAATGGTTTAGGCGAACGCGCGGGTAATGCCTCTTTAGAAGAAATCGTCATGGCGATTCGTACTCGTCACGATGTGTTCTCGGTAGAAACCCAGATTGATACGACTCAAATCGTCCCCACTTCGCGCTTAGTCTCTAGCGTCACAGGCTTCCCCGTGCAACCGAATAAAGCCATTGTCGGGGCGAATGCGTTTGCCCATGAATCAGGGATTCATCAAGATGGTGTATTGAAGCATCGGGAAACCTATGAAATCATGCGTGCTCAAGATGTGGGCTGGTCAGATAATAAGATTGTCCTTGGCAAGCACTCCGGCCGGAATGCTTTCCGCACCCGCTTACAGGATTTAGGCATTGAGTTAAAAACTGAGGAAGAAATCAATGCTGCTTTCTCGCGCTTTAAAGATTTAGCGGATCGCAAACACGAAATCTTCGATGAAGATTTACAAATGTTGATCCTAGAATCACGCTCTGCCCAAGAGCAAGCGGCTTATGAGTTAGTTTCCTCAAAAGTTTGCTCGGAAACCGGTGAAGCACCGGTTGCGACCGTGACTTTAAAAGTACGGGGCATTGAGCAGCGAGCGGAAGCTTTGGGCGGTGGCCCTGTGGATGCCGTCTATAAAGCTATCCAAGCAATTACTCGTGAAGAAGCTGAATTGCAGCTCTACTCAGTAAATGCTATTACCAGCGGTACGGATTCACAAGGTGAAGTCACCATTCGCTTAGAGCAAGCAGGCCGGCTAGTGCATGGACATGGAGCGGATACCGATATTGTGCTTGCCTCGGCTAAAGCTTATGTTGATGGCTTGAATAAACTCGCTTCTAGTCAATATCGTGCCCATCCACAACATGATGGAGTGTAATTAGCTTTGGATTGGCCGACGCGCAGTCGTTATCTAAAGGCAATGGGTATTCCCCTGTGGATACCCAAAGATTTGGCTGTGGACGATGCAACTATGCTGAATCTAGAACGATCTACCACACTGACTAGTGAAACACTAGAGCCGCTGCCATCCATCAATAAACCCGCTAGTTCACCGAGAGCACTCAGTGAACTATTTGCTGAAGCGACCAAACCCAAGATTATACCGCAAGCAAATCCTGCTAAGCCGGTCATTGCTAGCCATGCACCTGATTGCAGCCAGCTAAATTGGGTAGACCTAGAAGCCGCCGTTGCAGCTTGTAAACTCTGTGAGCTTCACAAAACTCGTACTCAAACCGTGTTTGGTACAGGTCATCAGCAAGCGCGTTGCCTGATTATTGGCGAAGCACCGGGGGCTGAAGAAGATCGTCAAGGCCTACCGTTTGTAGGCAAGTCGGGTAAGTTGCTAACTAATATGCTCGCTTCGATTCAAATTGCGCGGGAAGACATTTATATCGCCAATATTCTTAAATGCCGCCCACCGAATAATCGTGACCCCAAACCTGAAGAAGCCGCAGCTTGTCGTGGCTATTTAGAGCGGCAAATTACTTTAATTCAGCCAGCGCTAATTTTAGTGGTTGGCAGAATTGCGGCACACAATTTATTACAAACTACTACCCCACTCGGTCGCTTACGGGGCAGTGTGCATACCTTACCGAATAGTACCGTGCCGGTGATTGTGACTTATCATCCTGCTTATTTGCTGCGCCAACCCTCTGAAAAGCGCCGAGCGTGGCAGGATCTGCAATTGGCTCGGGATTTTTTAGCTAGTCTAAGCGTTAAAACGTAAATTGTTTCATGCCTGAA
>AATN01000177.1_pt1 | contig 16472 bp, 19 predicted proteins | sample 270648 | NCBI WGS metagenome assembly AATN01 (sample SAMN02954269, study PRJNA17659) | bioreactor sludge metagenome | biome: terrestrial; feature: bioreactor; material: sludge; isolation source: Enhanced Biological Phosphorus Removal (EBPR) bioreactor sludge | place: Australia: Brisbane, Queensland
TCTTCAGCATGTGCATTATCATCAGCAGCTTGCGAGCGTGTTTCTGGCACTACACATACATGATCACCGGGAAAAGCATCACGCCACACATAACCTGATTTACAGGTGTCGCGGCCATAAGGTCCACCTGTGGGGCTGCGACGATTATTCGCTTGTTGGTTATCGGCTTTAGTTTGAGCACGTACCGCCGGAGTCACACACACATAATCGGTAGTATGTGCCTCGCGCCACACGTAACCAGATTTACAGGTCACTTCACCATATGGTAAAGGTGCAGAATAAGAACTGGGAGAAAAGAACAATAGACAAGCAAATGCTGCCCAAGGAGCTAGATATTGAAACTTCATGATACTGCCTCGCATCAGTGAAAGAAGATCTTTCAGATTCCAATCTAGTACCAAAAAATTGATTAGGCAAGATCTTTTAGAATTTGTGTAGGATTTAAAACCTCTATGCTAAACACACTAGGCCCTAGGCTTCACCAAAGATTGATGCGTGCTTCGTTGGATACCTGTAGGTCAGAAACAGTTTTTAGGCGTTGAGCTTCCACAGTTAAGCGCTCTAAAGCCTTGATATATATCTCAGCTTTCTTTGCCATTTCTGTGGCATTCATATAACCAATATACGGGTCAAGTGCTCACGATTCGCCGTAATGCCAACCTCACAAACCCGAGGCCAGCGCTTTTAAAGTTCTGGAATGAAATTCACGCCGATAGAGCACCAACACAATCCAAGTGGTGGCGAGCATAAATACCAGCGGATGAATAAACCAAGTCAGCAAAGCGACACTGAAATAATAAGCCCTTAGCCCCATATTAAAATGATAAACCGCCAAGCTAATCACCTGCCCTAAAGATTGTTCTAAGCGCTCATCATGCGGCTGATTTGCATTCGGCACACTGCCAATCAGGATTGAAGCAAAAGTCCACTGCCGAATACACCAAGTGAAGGTAAAAAAAGCATACGCAAAAGCGAGAGTCAGGCAAATCAAACCAACCTCCCAAGTTTGCGGATCAAAGCGTACAAAGGGCAATTGGGTAAACAACGACAAGGATTTTTCAGTCGAGCCAATTGCTGTCACTAAACCCGCAATAATCAGCAAACTACTTGAAGCCATAAAAGTAGCATTACGTTCAATATTGGCAATGATGGAGGTATCAACAATACGATTGTCCCGCTCCCCGACTTGTGCAATCCAGCGTCGAATATAAATCTGCAAAGCGTCCTGCAAGCGCTGCCCATGCGTGGATTTCAAGCCTGAATAGCGTCCATACCCAATCCAACTGCCTAAAAACCACAGCAAAGAAATCCATTCTAAATTGGTTAACTGCACGTGCTAGCCTTCATTAATTTTTTGATTGAACCCTCTGATGATTGTAAAACGAAGCCAACTTTAAACTTAAGCTTCCCAAACAAAAAATTTATGCAATATTACTCATCCCACTAATAACTAAGCTCAAAGCAATCGTCCACATCGTTAAACCTACCAGCATATCCAACACTCGCCAGCTATGCGGATTCGCAAACCAAGGGGCTAAACGCCGACCACCCCAAGCCAATACACTAAACCAGCTTAAGGACGCTAATACTGCACCTAGTGCGAACCAAGTCGGTTGTGGTTTAGGCAGTTGCCCGCCAATACTGCCGAGTAAGATCACTGTGTCTAAATACACATGCGGATTCAACAAACTCAAGACTAAAGTAGTGAGGACTGCTGCTTGTACCGTGGGCGCAGTACTACTAGTGGCCTTTAATTGACCCGGATGCAAGGCTCGACGAAAAGCCAAGCAGCCGTAAACGAATAAAAACAATGCACCGCCCCAAGTGGCGACTTGTAATAAAGCGGGGGATTGTTGAATCAAAGCACCCAACCCCCATATGCCGGCCATAATCAACACGGCATCAATTAAGATGCATAAGGCAGCGACGATAAATACATGTTGATTGCGTAGAGCACTACTCAACACAAAGGCATTCTGTGCGCCAATTGCCACAATCAACCCCGCACCCATGCCAAAGCCTTTTAATAATGCCGTTACCATTGCTTTATCCATCGCTGAATTAACTGCAGCTACTATGCAAGTCGGCGATAGTTAAGTAAATTTAAACCTTTTAAACATTCTTTAATTTTACTTAAGCATGATGCTTGACCCAAAAGGCTTAGTCGCATTTCTCGCTATTTTGCAGCAGGGCAGTTTTGATAAAGCGGCTAGCCAATTATGTATTACCCCTTCTGCCATTTCACAGCGACTAAAGTTATTGGAAGAAAATTTAGGGCAAAACTTAATCATTCGTACCCCACCCTTACGCCCGACCCAAGCAGGCACGGCTTTATTAAAATATGGTCAACAACTCAAGCAGCTCAACTATTTATTACAACAGGAATTAGCTCCGAAGCAGACACAGGCTTGGTTTCCTTTAGCAATTGCAGTAAACGCCGATACCCTTGCTACATGGTTATTAGATTGTCTTGCGCCTTGGTGCTTGCAACACCAAGTACTTCTGCAAGTGCGAGTGGATGATCAGGAACAAACCCATTATTTATTGCAACAGGGTGAAGTACTAGCTTGCATTAGTGCCCTCGCCAAAGTGAATCATGGTTGTCGCTGTTTGCCTCTAGGCAAGGTACGTTATCACTGTGTGGCAAGTCCTGCTTTTCAAGCTTGCTATTTTGCCAATGGTGTTAGACCCGAAAGCTTCAGTACCGCGCCGATGGTACGTTTTAATGATAAAGACGACCTGCAGCATACTTATTTGCGTACTTATTTTGACTTAGATGGCGATGCCTTGGCTCAACACATTATGCCCTCTTCAGAAAGCTTCGTGCGTTGGATTGAGTTAGGCATAGGTTTTGGTTTAGCACCGGAAGCTCAAATCATGCAGTCCCTAGCAACGGGTAAATTGGTTAAACTCACCCCAGATTGCCCCCTGGATATTCCACTCTATTGGCATCAATGGGGTTTGGAAACCGAACTCACGCGCAGCCTCACTCAAGCAATTCAAGCGGGTGCATTGGCGGCGCATCAACTTTGAGCACTACTAGTTTAGCCACGGCTCTTAAGTGTTTTAGAGGCAATTAATCAGGAAAATATTCAGTATGACTTTCTCCATCGCGCCCCCAATAGACTACGCGCCGACCCACTAAAAAGGCAAAATAACCAACTGTTCCAGCCTGCATCGCACGGCGTGTAAAGTTTTCGAAAGTCTGATGATTGATTTGGCTATCAAGAATAATTGCTTTCAAATTCGCTTTATCCAGTTGTGTGGGTACTATCGGCAAATTTTGATAACTAATTCTGGTACTTACACTGTCATTTGTGATGCTGTAGAAGGTTTTCTGTTGCTGGAGATAATCCACATAATAAAAACCCACGCCCGCTTTAAGCAAATTTCCAACCACTTCGGGAAAAGACATCGTGCCTGCCAAAGTCGCATCAGAAACTTGCTGAATTAAAACCTGATCCATGATGCTCCGTCCTTTTTGTTTAGAAAAACGGGTAGCATACGCAGTTCTCGCGCAGAAATTAACTAGGCATACATTCAGTCATTTATTTGCCATCTGAGCCTGAAGCTTTACAATAGGTCGCGTCATGTTACGCGAATGAAGCTATTACAATGTCGAAAAAACCTGCAATCCCCGTGTTTCATCACCCGATTATCGAAACCCACTGCCACTTAGATTACCTCGAAAGCGAGGCTTTGCAGGCTGCATTGGAATCGGCCAAAGCGGTGAATATTGAACGGATTATTACCATTGGCGTGTCGCCCGATAACCTCGAAAAAGTCATGCAACTCGCACAGGAACACGAACAAGTTTGGGGTACTCAAGGGATTCACCCACACGATGCGAAAGAATATTCCCCCTCGGTCGATGCACAAATTCGCACCAATGCCCAACACCCGAAAATGCTTGCGATTGGCGAAATTGGTCTGGATTATTACTATGAGCATTCTGACCGTGCAGTGCAGCGCCAAGTATTTGAAAAGCAACTGCAAATCGCCATTGATTTGAATATGCCCGTGGTGATTCACACCCGTGAAGCCGACGAAGACACCCAAGCCATTCTGCAAAATTTTGTGGGCTTGATGAAACAACGCGGCGTGATTCATAGCTTCACCTCTAGCAAAGCACTCGCTGAATACTGTTTAACGGAAGACTTCTGTTTAGGCTTTAATGGCATTAGCACCTTCAAACCAGCTGAGAATGTGCGCGAAATTATTGGCCTAACACCCGTTGAGCAGATTCTGCTTGAAACCGATGCCCCTTATTTAACCCCAGTACCCTATCGCGGACAGAAAAATGAACCGAAATATTTACCCTTTATTGCTGAACAAGTGGCGCGGGTAAAAGGCTTGGAGGTGGAAACTTTATTGCCGCAAGTTTGGGGGAATAGTTTGCGGGTGTTTTGGGGCTAGCGTTTATTACACGACTTTATTAAACCATGAAAATCTTATGAACTATCACCTAGCACAACTCAATATCGCTCAACTCTTAGCACCGATTGATTCGCCTCAGCTCAAAGACTTCGTAGACAATTTAGAGCGTATCAATGCGCTAGCTGAACAATCCGAGGGCTTTATCTGGCGACTGCAAACTGAAGAAGGTGATGCTACGGCTTTGCGTCCCTTTGGTGAGGAGGTGATTGTCAATTTATCGGTGTGGGCCAGCGTGGAAGCCTTGCATCAGTTTGTTTATCGCAGCGCACACGCACCCATTATGAGCCGCCGCCGTGAATGGTTTGCGCGTATGGCGAATACTTATATGGTGTTGTGGTGGATTCCACAAGGACATGAACCCACCATTGAGGAAGCGAAGCAGCGTTTAGACTTATTACAAAACCAAGGGGCGAGTGCGCAAGCTTTTAGTTTTAAGCAGGTATTTGAGCAGCCATCTAAAGCCTTTTAATGCACAGGCAAGCCATTCTTCAAACCCAAATGCTTTTGAAACGGTTCAAAATCTTTATCCGCATAAAGCAATGGCAAGTCTTTGCTAATACAAAAAGTGGCAATCAACACATCCATAGTTTTACGTACAGTAATGCCTTGCTTGCGTAACAAGCGAAAATACTCGGCACTGAGCAACGCTATGCTTTGATCAAGCATAGGCAGGAACTCTAGCGATAATAAGAGATTTTTTGCCTGCTCATAATCAGCATCATGGCGAAAGCCTTGCAGCACTTCAGTTAATACCAGCTCGCCAGTTGCTATGAGTTGTACCCCTAAAATCTGATCCAACCAATCAGTCTGAGGTGTAGCTTTGCCGTTGAAATAATCAATCCAAACACTGGAATCGACAAAAATCATGCTTGATCTTGCCGTTGCTGGTCTAAATCCTCCTCCCATTGCAACTTGCCCCGAAAGTTACGGATGCGTGCTTGGCGTGATAGTTTTAGTAATAAACGTAAACCCTGCTCAACGGCTTCACGTTTGGTTTTGAAGCCTGTTTCTTTGAGCACGTCTTGGATAAGATCCTCGTCGATTACAATATTGGTACGCATGATGTGTATTTATCTTTATGTGTATACACATCATTCTAGTGCATACTAAGCCCAACTACTAGCAGCTAAATATTTAAAATTATCCGAACGAATTCCTGTAGATCTAGGTCAATAGTGAATCGTGCTACTGCCCCCCATTCACTCAACACAAAAAACTACAAACCTTGTAGATCCAGCCACAGCTCCAACAAAGCCATATGCCACAATTTACTTCCCTGAATCCGCGTCAAATGCTCTTCCGGTTTGCTCAAGACTTTTTCCATATAAGCCAGATTGTATAAGCCACGCTCTATAGCCTTTTGCGAGTATAAAACATCGCGCATCATCTGCAGAAACTCGCCGCGCACGAACTTCAAAGCAGGTACGGGGAAATAACCTTTGGGTCGATCAATCACGCTATCGGGCACACGCCCACGGGCGATTTTCTTTAACACATATTTGCCGCCGTCGCGCAGCTTTAATTCGGGGGGCATTTGTGCGGCTAGTTCGACTAGCTCTTGATCCAAGAAGGGCACACGAGCCTCCAACCCCCAAGCCATTGTCATGTTATCTACCCGCTTGACCGGATCGTCAACAATGAAGGTCGTCACATCCGCACGCAATACCGCGTCTAAATGCTCATCGGCGTACTCAGTTTCTAAGAGTTCACGCACTAGCTCACCGGTATAATCGGGAGTTTGGAATCGGGGCTGCAGCATTTGCGCCATTTCGGTATGGTCGCGGTCGAAATAGTACTGAGAAAAACGCGCTAAGCGGTCAGGATTTTGGTCTGCATGGGTTTGCGGATACCAGAAATAGCCACCGAAAACCTCATCTGCACCTTGCCCGGATTGCACCACTTTGACATGTTGGGAGACTTGTTCGGAGAGCAAATAAAAGCCAATCGCGTCTTGCCCAAACATCGGTTCCGCCATATTCGCGACTGCTTCTGGCAGGCGCTTTAGTGTTTGCTCATTCGGAATATGGAATTTGTGGTGATTAGGTTTAAAACGCTCAACCACTGCGTCGGAGTATTCGTATTCGCTACCTTTTTCCTCAGGCTGGTCATCAAAACCAATCGTGAAGGTACGAATATCCTTGATGCCGATTTCATCCAGCAGCGCGACCAACAGACTCGAATCCAAACCACCTGACAGCAGTACCCCAACAGGCACATCCGCAATATTATTCCGCCGCCGTACCGCAACGCGCAGCGCTTCATGAATTGATTCAATCCAGTCTTGTTCACTACGAACCTCATTGGGGCGCTTGGCAACTAAATTCCAATAGCGTTTTAAGGTTTGCCGACCATCAGCGTAAATGGTTAAAGAGTGTGCGGGCGGCAGTTTGCGAATACCATTCAACACCGTGCGCGGGGCAGGTACAACAGCATGCAGGGTAAACAGATTATGCAGCGCCAAAGGGTCAAGGCTAGTATCAACATTCGGCGTGGCAAGCAGAGCTTGGGTATTGGAGGCAAAGCGCAAGGATTTAGCATTCTGCGTGTAATACAAAGGTTTAATACCCATGCGGTCGCGGGCTAAAAACAGGGTCTTTTGCTTCATATCCCAAATGGCGAAGGCAAACATCCCGATCAAATGCTTAGGCGCATCCTCACCCCATTCTGCATAGGCTTTGAGGATGGTTTCGGTATCACCATCAGAATAAAAGTGATAACCCTTGGCCTTGAGTTCCGCTCGTAATTCAGGGTAATTGTAGATCGTGCCATTGAATACCAGCGCAAGACCCAGCTCCGCATCGACCATCGGCTGGCTAGACTTATAGGACAAATCAATAATCGCCAAGCGCCGATGCCCAAATGCCAAAGGGCCATCCGAATAGCTGCCGCCGTGATCAGGGCCACGCTTTTCGAGCCTCTCCATCATGGCATTGAGATTGCGCAAGTCTGGCACTTGACCATCTAACCTTAATTCGCCGCTGATTCCACACATGGGTTGTCCTTATTGATTTTTACGGGAAATAGTCTGCCATATTCTAAGCACGAAGGCGAAAACCCCAAGCTTATTAGGTTTGGGGCTAGGTTTGTATTAACCTAAAGAGTGCGTATAGGCAAGGCTCTCTGTAGGATTAACCGTGATATTAATGTAACGAAATTTGGGAAATATAGGCTAACTGAGCAATACTAAACACCTGTTATCTAAGCAAGCCAATCAACCAAAATGCAAATTGATCAGCGCCACTACGACAAAAAACCAAGCAGCTTAGGCGAAAGCCTATTCATTTATGGCCTCACCGCTTTGTTCTTAGGTTTGATGTTGTTGGAGATTTTCACTAACTATGAACCGCGCAAACTAGCCGCTTTATTCTTCATTTTGTGGTGGCTCCCTTTAGTTCTCGTCCACGAATTTGGACATGCTGTGGTAGCGCATGCTTTAGGCTGGCAGATACAGCGCACCGTGATTGGTTTTGGCCGCATCGTTTATCAAGGCCAACTATTTCGTGCCCCTCTAGAGCTACGCTTAATTCCGATTGAAGGTTTTGTACAGTTTAATCCAGTCTATGGTCGTGGAATGCGTTACAAGCATGCCTTCACCTACTTCGCTGGCCCCGGCATTGAACTCTTGTTAGCGTTTAGCATTATTCTGCTGATGGGTTGGGACAATTTCTTTGTGATTGAAAATGACTACACGAAACTAGCTTTCCAAGCTCTAGCTTATGCAGCCTTAGCAGGTGCAATCATTAATTTAATCCCAATGGGCGTGGTCACACGCGACGGTGAAACACCCAATGACGGTTTGGGCATGTTAGTGAGCTTATTCAGTAGCGAAAAAGACCATCAGAAGTCCATAACCAAGGAGCGCGAGCCAGAAGATCCTAATTCGCGCCCGTTCTAAGTTATTTTACTGGGCTACTAGCTGGAAAACCGACGGATACATCATCAGATGGGCAGTTGGCTAACTTAGAGACATTCAAATACGAACCTTCCGCATTACGCACAAAGGTATAGGCTAAGTCTAGCTCTTTACCATTCGCTTTAACTGACCAATACTCTTGCTCTTGGCGAGCCTGTATATCAGTAATGAGCTGCTCGGGCTTAGAGTAAAAATCTTTATCGCCACAAGGCTCACAGAACTCCACCATCGTTCCACCCGGCTTTAGGAAATCTAAAGCATTGCCCGCTTGCTCTGCAGAAATAAGTGCACATTGATCAGCCCAAGCAGCGTGCATCAAAATTCCGCTAGATAAAGCAACTAAGATTAATTTTTTAGATTGAACCGCTTTATTTTTCATCATCTTCCCTCGCAAACTATTTATTATTTAGGTAACTGAAAATAACAAAAGTTTAACTTAAATTCATAAAAGGAACGTTTAATTTATAACCGTTTGTCGTATGCTCTTTAAAAAAAGACTAAAAATCTAGCATAATAAATGGGCATGCAATAGGTTCACCAAGCGCTTGGATCCAGATGGCCTTTAGAGATCCAACTACAATGAAAACAATAAACTATAAACACGATAGCATTTACCAGCCTTTAAAAGTGGTCAATGAAGGTACTGATATTAAAAAGATTTGGCGCTTAAGACAAAGCGAATACGGAAAATATTATCCTGCTATGAATGATGCAGCGAACGATGCTTACGATCATTATTCCTGTATTTTATATACTGAAGATGCAACTGGTGACATTACTAGCACAGGACGCTTAGTTCTAGATACTGACTTAGGCTTACCTGCTGACGAAATTATTCACCATGAAATCAACTTGTTACGCAAGAAACGTGGTGCTATTGCTGAACCAAGTCGCTTTGCCATTTCTGAGGCTGCACGGGGCATTCTACCAACTTATTTGCGTACTTATTATCGACTTGCACGCGAAAATGCAATTAACTCGCTGATTTTTATCACTCGCGATAAAAATATTGGTTTTTATCGACGCGCTTTAGGGGCGAACTTAGTTTGTAAAGATGTAGGTTACAACTACGGTACAGATTATAAATTTTCACTCCTAGAGTGGGAAATTAAAGCAAACGATCCTATTTACTCTCAAGCCTAACTGGGCAAAATCATATAATAAGGGCTATTCATGAAAGCATTAGATAGTAATGAAAAACAAAAATACCGTTATCCGGAGTCTGATTGGAATAGTTATGCACGCTTGTTTGCGGCTGTAACGACTTCGGTACAGTTGGCTGTTTACCGTGAAGCTTGTTTGCATTTACGTGGTAACGTAGTAGACTGTGGTTGTGGTAGTGCAAAGATAGCTCCATTTTTGGCGGATAATGAACAAGTTAGCAGCTATACTGGAGTAGATTATTCAGCAGAAATGGTGACTGCTGCTGAGTGGGTGCTTAGTACTTTAGAGCGAGATAACTTTAGTATTCAGCATAGTAAGATTGAAAACGCTGTAGGTTGTTATGACTCAGCCGTTTCAATCCAAAGCTATTACGCTTGGCCAGACCCCTTAGTGACTCTACAACATATCGCTGCTCTTTTGGTCAAAGGCGGGCAATTTGTCTTGGCAACCCCTAACCCTAGTTTAAGTTTAACTAAATTGGCAAAAGATGCGCGTAAGGAGTTAATTGCTCATCCTGATTTTCAGGCTTTTCAAGACTATAACCTGCAATTAGCCGCTAACCCGCAAGCTAACTTTGTCAGTATGGATGCTTTAATCAAACAAACACAGCAAGCAGGGTTTGAAGTGATCGAATGCCATCAACAGCATTTCCAAGGTGGGTTAAATTTTTTAGTACTAAGAAAAACATAACATTAAATCATCGTAAGTCGACAACTTGCGATATGTAGAGGTGTAAAACGCTCATGCCGCTTAAGCATGTTTTGGTGGGTCATTTTGTCGATGACTTATATCAGGTTGAAACGGTATCTGAGCGTTTTCGCGTCTATGAAAACTACATTCATGCCTTAGGCTTCGACGGAGCAACCTACACTTTCTTTCCAAATATATTGTGGGAATTTAACAATTCTTTCTCGCCAATTTTCCTACACACCCAGACGTATCCCACAGCTTTTTTAAAACATTATGCAGAAGCCAACTTCCATGAATGTGATTTTGCCATTCGTGTAGGCCATAAGCTACGTCTAGAAAAAATGCCCCCTTTGCCTATTGCACTCGATTGGCATGAATATGAAATAGCTGGCCTAATTAACGAAAATGAAACGAGTGTGATTGAAGTAGCACGTGAAGACTATGGCATTCGCAATGCACTGACTATTCCCACCCAACGTCCTGAAGCAGGGATTGGAGGTATGAGTGTGATTAGTAGTGAAAAAGGCGCACGCTTCCAACATCTCAAACAAGAGAATATGGAGACTTTGCTCCGTTGTACTCAGTTGTTTCATGATATTAGCTTTAGTAACTCACAGAACATTGCTATTTTTGCCCAACCCTTCTTACAAACACTAAAAAATAAAGAAATTCAAATACTTAGACATTTGGCTTTAGGCTATCGTCTCAAACAAATTGATCAGGGTATTTCGTATCGTTATGCCACAAATATGTTAGATGAGCTACGTGCTCGCATGGGGGGGATCACTAAAGATAAGCTCATGTACCTGATTGGCCAACTACATTTGCTCGACTTGATTTGAACACTTAAGTGGTTAATACAGCTTGAAAATGTGGAAATTTCCATATTGAAGCTACTTTTATAAACGGTAACACTCTGAACTGTCGGGAGATATGTTGAATGAGGGTACTTTTATGTCGGGAATCGACTTAGCTGAATATATACAAGAACGTATGGACACCCTAGGTTTATCGGTCACAGCAGCAGCAGGACGCTCCGGTGTTTCGCGCCAAACTTGGCACAAACTAATGCGTGCAGATATTCAGGAAGCTAAATTATCTACGCTTATGCGGGTAGCACGTACTTTAGAAACGCCTGAACCCTATTTGTTAAACCTGTATTTCTATTCAGGTCGCAAACGAGCGAATCAAGGCTAGAGCATCAGTAATAGCTAATTTCTGTACGGCAATCAACCAGCAAAGCGCAAAATCACTTTCAAACCCGGTTGATTATCCGCAAGCTCAACTTGAGCATCATGTAAATCCGCAACGGCTTTAACTAAACTTAGGCCAAGGCCGTTGCCGGGTGTACTCCGCGCATTATCTAAACGCACAAAGCGTTTAAACACTCGCTCACGTTCTTCAGCAGGAATTCCAGGACCTGTATCACTGACAGTGATCACTATATGGCCAGCTTGTTGCTCAGCGCTCAATTGGATGACACCCGCTTTAGGAGTGTATTTCACTGCATTATCCAAAAGATTAGTGATGACCTGTGCAATCAAATGCTTATTAGCCTGTAAAACTAAGCCAGCTTGTGCTTTGTAACTAAATTTAATACCTTCCTCTTCGGCAACTGCTTCATATAACTCACCTAAGTCACTAATCAACTGATCCAGTTGAATGGCTGTCCAATCATCTCTGTGCACACCCGACTCTGCTTGCGCAATACTCAATAGAGCATTAAAGGTTTTGATTAAATCATCAACATCCTGCAAGGCATCCTGTCTAAGCTGCTGAAAATGCTCAGCATCTATCGGCTGAAAGCGACTCGTATCTAGGCGATTCCGTAAACGATTCAGTGGATTACGTAAATCATGCGCGAGATTATCGGTTACCTCCCGTGTAGCCTTCATCAAGTTCTCGATTCTCTGCAGCATGCTGTTGAGAACTAAGCTCAAGCGATCAAATTCATCATTGCGCCGCGTAACAACCATGCGTTGGCTAAGATCACCGTTGATAATTTCCCCCGCTGTTTGCCGAATACTATCAATACGCCGCAACACGCCATAGCCCATCAACCAGCCCCCTAAAACGGCAAGTAAGAACATTAAAGCAATAGCTACCCACATACTTTTATAGAGCTTTTGCAATAAGGTATTTTGCTCACTCATATCAGCGGCTACTAGTAGCTGAGCACCTCCTGGTAAACGCGTAATGACCACTCGAGCATAAGCATCGCGTCTTACTTGTATATCTAAGTCGATAATCTCTAAAACGTCACTGAACCTAAGTGTGCCAAACACACGCCGCCCATCTTCGCTCATATATTCGGCTTCTAATTTCTTAGTAAAAGGTAGCTTGGTGTTAAGATTTAAGGCATAAACATAGAAGTGTGGTTCTGCACGTTCATCATGCTCTTCATTTCTTATTCGAATAGCATCACGCAACGCCTGCAAAGAGCCATAAGTCTTAGCAAAATTAATTAATAGATCACTTTGTAACTCCAAACGAACATCAGTCTGTTCACGGATTTGGCCTGAAGCAACCCAATAAATTGAAGCCATTGCTGCTCCAGCCACGAGGCTGAACAGCAAGGCATAAACTAGAGAAAGACGAAAAACAGTAGTATTAAGCAGCCGTCGGATCATAGAGCATATAACCTGCTCCACGAATGGTATGCAGTAAAGGTGGGTCAAAATCGCGGTCAATCTTGCCACGTAAGCGGCTAATGTGTACGTCAATCACATTCGTTTGTGGATCAAAATGATAATCCCACACCTTCTCTAAAAGCATAGTACGGGTCACTACCTGCCCCGTATGACGCATTAAATACTCTAATAGGGTGAATTCACGCGGCTGCAAATTAATCACCACACCTGCACGTTTGACTTGACGCTTCATTAAATCCATTTCTAAATCGAGTAAACGTAAAATTGTTTGCTCTTGCAAAGGTTGAGTACGTCGGCCTAAGGCTTGTAAACGCGCGAGCAATTCGCTAAAAGCATAAGGTTTTACTAAATAGTCATCACCACCTGCCCGTAAACCCTCTACACGATTATCCACTTCACCGAGAGCACTTAGAATGAGAACCGGTGTAGTAATCCCGCGAGTGCGCAGCGTTTGAATGACTGATAAACCATCGCGCTTGGGTAACATACGATCGACAATTAACACATCATATTGACCTGTCGTGGCAAGATGCAGTCCATCCTCACCATCTGCAGCATGATCAACAATATAACCGCTTTCAGCTAAGCCTTTCTGGATAAAGCTAGCAGTATGGATATCATCTTCAATGAGTAATATGTTCATAGTGAGAAAGCATAACGAGCTGTAAAAATGCTTGCCATGAACATTTGTTAATGTGCTCGTTAACCACTATAACTTTGCAATCAACCCTGACATCCTTAATATTGCCGTGCATGACTACTACTGAAGCCGTTGTTACCCATCAGAATGCTCAAGCTTTGCCTGCTATTTTAGCTGGGCCAATTTTGCGCCATGTCAGTAAACACCAACTAGTGCTATGGCTGGTTACCTCACAAAACTATGCTATTCAAGCCGATTGTTATCAGGGTGATACGCTCCTAGCCTCCGCGAACTTCAGTCTTGAGCATGCAGGCTCAGTCGTTTTGGGCAGGCAGGCCTTCTTAAACTTATTAGTGATTAATATTCCTCAGGGTCTACCAGAGGACACTTGGCTTAGCTATGACCTTGGCTTACAACTCGATGCTCAAGTTCAGTGGTTAGCCACCACCACGCCACAAATTCTATATGCAGGTGAAAGCCGTCCACACTTTGCCTTTAAGCCTAAAGTCACGCAGGTACTACATGGTTCTTGTCGCAAGCCACATTACAGGGGTGGCGATGCCTTATTGGTGGTTGATCAACAACTAGCCGAAGCACGTACTTTGCCTGATCCGAGTGAGCAGCCTTCACTCCTAATGATGACCGGTGATCAAGTCTATAACGATGATGTCGCAGGCCCGATGCTGCATGCAATTCATACCGTCATTGCTCAGTTAGGCTTATATGAAGAGTCACTAGATAAAACTGAGCTGCTGCACAGTCGTGAACTACACAGTAAGCGTAAGCATTATTATCGTCGTACTGAACTCTTACCCTCGAGTCCGGGGGGGCAAGGTTTACGGAAAATTTTTCGCGGGGCGCGTAAACCTATTTTTACTTCAGCAAATGCTGCTAATCATCTAGCTACTTTAGCTGAAGTGCTAGGTATGTATTTGTTAGTCTGGTCACCTGCTCTATGGCCTTTCGTAAACTTAGATGATTTAACGGGATTAGAAGGTGAAGCCTTAGAGCGCTATCAGGCACAACTCCCAGCTATCAAACACTTTGCCACTGGTTTGCCACAGGTTCAGCGAGTACTGGCTAGCATTCCCACGTATATGATCTTTGATGATCATGATATTACTGATGACTGGAATTTATCGCGTGATTGGGAAGAAAGCGCGTATGGCCACCCGCTATCACGACGGATTATCGGCAATTGCTTAATTGCCTATTTGCTCTGCCAAGCTTGGGGTAATGCGCCTGAGCGCTTCCCCGACACCTTGATTAAAGCAGTACAAGCTTTGTTCCGCACGGGCAAAGGGGCTTTACATGATTTGCTGATTGATCAGCTTCTAAAAATGGAGGGTTGGCATTATAGCTTAGCCACTCAACCCAAAATTGTGGTACTCGATACCCGTACCCAACGTTGGCGTTCTGAAACTAGCGCCGCTGATCCTTCAGGTTTAATGGACTGGGAAACGCTGACTGAATTGCAGCAAGAACTCATTCATGAAAAAGCCGTCATTTTAGTCTCAGCAGCACCAATTTTCGGTGTGAAACTAATCGAGGTAGTGCAGCGCATATTCACTTGGTTGGGTGGCTCGCTGATGGTGGATGCGGAAAACTGGATGGCGCATCCGGGTTCTGCGAATGTGATTTTGAATATTTTTCGCCACCGACATACCCCGCATAATTTCACGATTCTATCCGGTGATGTGCATTATTCCTTTGTCTACGATGTGCGTTTGCGCCATCACGAACAAACCCCACATATTTGGCAGATTACTGCGTCGGGTATTAAAAATGCCTTCCCAGAAAAACTATTGAAAAACTTTGATTGGCTGAATCGCTGGCTATTTGCCAGCTATTCACCCCTTAACTGGTTTACCCGCCGTCGCCATATGCGTATTCAACAACGTCGCCCAAGTGACCATAGCGGTCGTTATCCACATCAGCGTTTATATAATGGTAGTGGGATTGGTCGAGTCTTTTTTGACGAAAACGGCGCACCAGACCGCATTCAAATTCTTTCAACTCGGGATGAGTGTATTCAGTTCAACCGTGGTTATGAAAGTGATTGGATGGATTAAAAATAAACCTTATTAGGTTACCGTTTTTTAACTTTTTGGAAAATCCACGGTAAGGTTGACCTAGCTAAGATCATCACATATTGAACGCATTTGAGGATTTACTAAATGTCAAACTTACTGCCTGTTGGACTGTTTAACAAGAAAAAACTCTCGGTACTAGCGGCCAGTGCTTTGGTTGGTGCTTTAGCGTTTCCATTAACTATGCCTATTGCACATGCAGATGCTTTACCTCAGCTAACCCAACTGATTAAAGACAATCGCGATGCGGTAGTGCATATTTCAGTGGAGATCGACAACAAAGCAGCCAGTAATGCTGTGACTGAGATGTTCTCCTTGCCAGATGGACAGGAATTACCGAAAGAATTAGAGAAATTCTTCCGGAATATGCCTCGTGGCACTCCACAACCCCGTGACTCTCAAGCGATGGGTTCCGGCTTTATCATTTCGCAAGATGGCTACATCATCACCAATAATCATGTAGTCGATAATGCCAGCAAAATTAAAGTCACCTTAAATGATAAGCGCGAACTGACTGCCAAAGTGATCGGTAAGGATAAGTACAGCGATATTGCTTTGTTGAAAGTCGAGGCGACTGGTTTACCGACGGTGCGCCTAGGTGACTCAGACGGCCTTGAAGTGGGTCAATGGGTAGTGGCCATTGGTGCACCGTTTGGCTTAGATCACTCTGCTACTCAAGGGATTGTTAGTGCTTTATCACGCAGTTTGCCAGATGGTACTTATGTACCCTTTATTCAGACTGACGTTGCGGTGAATCCGGGTAACTCGGGTGGCCCGTTGTTTGATTTAAACGGTAATGTGGTTGGTGTGAACTCACAGATTTATAGCCGTAGTGGTGGCTATATGGGGATCTCGTTTGCAATTCCCAGTCACCTAGTCAAGAACAT
>AATN01000179.1_pt1 | contig 16233 bp, 17 predicted proteins | sample 270648 | NCBI WGS metagenome assembly AATN01 (sample SAMN02954269, study PRJNA17659) | bioreactor sludge metagenome | biome: terrestrial; feature: bioreactor; material: sludge; isolation source: Enhanced Biological Phosphorus Removal (EBPR) bioreactor sludge | place: Australia: Brisbane, Queensland
AGCAATTGCGCACTGTACTTGAAGAGCGCACTCAAGGAATTTTGGAGTCTGAGAATATTATCTTCACCACTGCTCAAGCTAGCCGGCAAACTGTGATTTATGTCGATGCAGCAGGCCATGAACAAGAAGGCTTGCGCGTACGTCCTGTCGATGTACAAGCTTTAAAAACCCGCTTGTGGGCCATTATTGAGAACGAGGGTAAAACCTTAGCAGCCTTAAATGCCTCACTGTTTGCCAGCAATTTAAGCGAAGAAGTAGGTAAACGCATTTTAGCGGTTAAGCACGAACTCGGTTTAAAAACCATCCAAATGTACTGTATCGCTCAAGGGGTAGCTGTTGCTTTGAATCCAATTCCAGTGGCGGATTTAGTGGCGGCGGCTGCGATTGATGCAGGGATGATCGTGCATCTCTCTAAGCTCTATGGCTTGCCTATGTCAAAAAGTGAAGCCGGTGATTTGCTCAAAACTATTTCAGGACAGATGATTGTCTTAATTGGAACCACTTGGGCCGTGCACCTGATTTCAACCGTGCTTAAGCTAGGTACGGGAGGCATCTCTACGCTACTCACCGCAGCGACTCAAGGTGCAGTCGCTTGGTATAGTACTTTAGTGGTCGGACGTGTAGCAGAAAGCTGGTTAGCGAATGGGAAATCCTGGGGCGAAGCGGGGCCTAAATTTACGGTTGAGCAAATTCTTGATTCTCTCGATCGTGACTCAGTGATTGCCGAAGCCCGTGAAGAAATTATGGCGTATATGCGCAAAACGGTGAAAAACTAATGGCGGGTTATAGTTGGCGAAATATTATTGTCATTACCCTTTTCCTGCTAGTTGCGGCTTGGCAATATTTTTCTGGGCAAGTTGGTCAGCCGCCAACGCAAGCGCCTACTAATACTTCAGTCGATCTAACCAGCGGCACACCTGCTAAAACCTTAGCCCAACTGCGAGCGGCGGCGAATGATCCGAATGCCAAATTCTGGACGGATATTCAAGGTACTGTCATCAAAAACTTGCAAGATGATCAAGAAGGCGATCGCCACCAAAAGTTTTTAGTCGCAGTGACTAAAGATATAACGTTGTTAGTCTCACACAATCTTGATGTGGCTAACCGCGTACCCGTGCGCGAGGGCGATACCGTTAAAGTAAGGGGTGAATATGTTTGGAATAACAGAGGTGGAGTCATTCATTGGACACATCATGATCCAAAGGGACGCAAAGCAGGTGGTTGGATTGAGTTATATGACAAGCGTTATGATTAAGCTAACTGAGCAGCCGAGTAGAGACTGAAGACTCGGCTGCTTAGCTTATCTTTACCAGATAAAGGCTGGCTCAGAATAAGTCATAATCATACAACCACAAGCATTGGGCTTAGGTGGAACATAATGAGCATGAGCAGTAGTAGTGGTAACTAACATGGTTGTCGTACCAATGACTGTTAAACCTAACAATAATAATAATTTCTTTTTCACAATAGTTCTCCTGATTGACACTCATTCTATGAGTTGTAGTGAGGGTGCGAATGGTTCGAACGATGATAGCCCAATCTAAACGCTTTTTTTGCGAGCTTATTGGATTCCACCGCATATTTGGTTGCACAACTACGCATCATTTTAGCTTTATAGCGCAGTTCCATCACATCAATACCCTGACGTTTTAAACTCTGCATCGTCTGCTCTAGCGTGGTCGCTTGGTCATTCAAGGCCCATGCCGTCGAACGTAATTGATTGGCTTCATTGACAATTGGCGCAAGAGGGCCTGCTTCAGCTTGACCACTCACCAAAGGAATTGCGCCAGCCAACAGAGCGCCATGAATTATTTTTTTCATCACTAACACTCCAAGTTTATTTGCTGGTTTTAAGGCTGGTTTCAAATACCAGCACTTAGTAGTTTAGAAGTAGTTTAATTAAAAAAGTGCGTTTTTTAATATTTTTAATATCGTTATTTCATATGCCAAATAGAATTAACTTACCTTAAACTGAATGAAAAGAGTATATAGCATCAGATGACCGATTATCAGAATAATAAGTCCGCTCATAACAAAATACTTGTTTACTCTTATCCATTAAAATAACTGTCGAGCAGCGTGTTCCATAGTCCATAAAACCCGGAGCAATGAAAATGGGTGAAAGCCATAGCTCTTTCTCTGCACCAATACCCGTGTTCGGAAGCTGCTCAGGCTTAGCCTTAGTCTGATCTGCTAGCAATGCAAATAATTTATTCACTAGCAAACCTTGGTCAGCTTTTTGTGAATTACTAAATACGTGAGCAAATCCAGCCAAACCACGCTGAACTTTCGGCCAAGGGGTATTTAAACTAGCATTACTTAAACCATAAAAACCCTGTTTTAAAACCTGCCAATCATTTGAATAACGATTACTCAGATAATAAATCTCATTCGGCAAATAACCAGCTAATAAGTTAAAGCCTGCATATTGATTTTTAGTTTTTTCTAGCTGTTTTAACGTGGCTAAAGCGGGTTCAATGCTCTCTACAAACTCACTTACTAACAAGCCTCGCGAACGCTCACCCGCCTGCGGAATACCTTGGCGTACATTCGTCACCAGTGCAAATTTAAGACTCGCTTGATTGATGGCTAGCCATGACCCTTGAGAACTTTGATCAATTCCACCCACGATCTCAGGATGATTTGGCCAAACACCTAAGGCGGTCGCGGGACGGTTAAAAAATTCATCGCGATTAGCTGCAAGAATAAAGGGATAGTGGGGATGTTGTTGCAGAGCGAGTAGGGCAAAACACATAATAAGCCTCTCCGATAAAAGAAATACTGTGTATGCTTAGATGTTGATCTGAGTGCTCAGCGTGGCTTAAAACTCTCAACCATTCAATTTCTTCTAAATCATGACCTGATTCTGATAGCAGATAGGATCTCTGGTCAGTACAATGGGTGCTATTAGCATAGCTAAGCTATCAACTATCTAAACCATCCCCTGTTGACAACATAAGCACTATTACCATCAAACACTACAACCACAATACTCTTCAGCTCTAAGCAAGCGCTGAAGCCGTTGCTAACTTAGCCGCAAATCCCAGAAAAGCCACACCTGTACCACCGGTAGACACCGCGCTTAAGCGTCTACGTTGGCGAAAGGCTTCTGCTAAATAATTCCCACCATAGATTAAAGCTGCTAAGTACAAGGCACTAAAAAACTGCAAAGTGACTGCTAGAATCAAGAACGACAAAGCAGGCTGTGGATACTGCGGATCGACAAACTGTACAAAGAAAGATAAGAAAAACAGAATAGCCTTGGGATTGAGTAAGCTAATAATTAAAGCTTTCATGAAAGGCGCTGATTGCTTCGCTAATTTTGGTTCAGCTAGGGGTTGCTCAAGCACCTGTTGCAAAGCTTGCTCTTTCGGCCAAATTTTGATCGCAGCTATAATTAGGCGCAAGCCTAAATAAATTAAATAAGCCGCTCCTGCATACTGCACAATATGGAAGAGTAAAGGATAAGTTTTAAGTAAGGTTACCGCCCCCGCTGCACTAGCTAACATCAGAAGAGCATCACCCACAAAAATACCCATGGCTGCTTTCCAGCCTGCCCGTACCCCTTGTTGAGCCGCTAAAGCTAAAACAAATAAAGAATTAGGACCTGGCAAAAGCACGATCATAATCACGCCCAGCACATAAGTTAAATAGCTGTGAACACCGAATTGTTCCATGGATATTCTTTAATAAAAGCTAACTAAACATAGAACTATTCAGGATTGAGCGGATAGCGTCAATAGACTTTAGCAAGCCCTTCCGTTTCCTCGTACAATAGCGGCTTTCTCGCAACTTGCTGAGTGTTTATGCCGACTAGCCAAGCTCCTACTTATACTTGGAATGATCTGTTTCGCCAAACCATGCGCCATCGTGGTTTATTGCTGCGTGCTAATTTGATTGCGATTTTAACCGCATTTTTAAGTGTACCGATTCCGTTGTTAATTCCTTTATTAGTCGATGAAGTCTTACTCAAACAGCCCGGCCCACTCACCCAAGCCATTGATCAGATTTTTCCTGCTAGCTGGCACGGCCCTATTCTCTATGTGCTGATCGTAACGCTGGTGACCATTATTTTAAGGCTCGCTTGGTTATTATTTTCCGTCTGGCAGACCCGCGAATTCACGCTTATTGGTAAAGACATCACCTACAAGATTCGTAAGCGCCTCCTGCAACATATTGAAACCATCGCGATGGCTGAATATGAAACCCTCGGTAGCGGTACGGTGAGTTCGCGCTTAGTGGTAGATGTTGAAACCATTGATACTTTTCTTGGGATCACGATTAGCCGCTTCATAGTCTCGGTGTTAACTTTGTTGGGCGTGACGGTAGTCATGCTCTGGCTACATTGGCAACTCGCCCTATTTATTCTAATCCTTAATCCCGTGGTGATACTGCTTACTACCAAAATGGGCAGCTATGTCAAAGAACTAAAGAAGAAAGAAAACAGCGCCTTTGAACTCTTCCAGCAAGCTCTTACTGAAACCCTAGAAACCATTCAACAGATTCGTGCAAGTAATCGAGCGCAGAGTTTTTTTGGCCGGATTGTCAACTTAGCTGCTGAAGTCAAAGAGAATGCAGGTCAATACGCTTGGCGCAGTGATGCCGCGAATAAATTATCCTTCAGTATCTTCATTTCTGGCTTTGATGTTTTCCGCGCAGTCGCCATGTTGATGGTGGTATTTTCTGATCTCAGTATTGGTGAAATGCTCGCGGTGTTTAGTTATCTTTGGTTTATGATGGGGCCCGTGCAAGAAATTCTGAATATTCAATATGGCTGGTTTGGCGCTAAAGCCGCCTTAAATCGGATTAATGATTTAATCGCCTTGCAAGCTGAACCCGTTTACCCACAGGTACGAGACCCCTTTAAAAACAAGCACACCGTTAGCTTACGTGCTGAACACATCACCTTTGCCTATGGGGATAAACCTCCGGTACTCGTCGATGTCAATTTGAACATTGCAGCGGGTGAAAAGGTCGCGTTAGTCGGTGCGAGTGGCGGTGGTAAATCCACTTTCGTACAAGTCCTGCTTGGGCTTTATCAGCCGCAACAAGGTCAACTCTATTTTGATGAAGTACCCATTACCGAAATTGGTCTAGATCTAGTACGTGAGCATGTGGCTACCGTGTTACAGCAGCCCGCTTTATTCAATGATAGCCTACGCGCTAATCTGACTTTAGGGCAAAACTTACCGGATGAAAAACTTTGGGAAGCCTTAAGGATAGCCCAACTTGAAGATACCGTGCGCGAACAAACGACTGGCTTAGATACGATTGTCGGGCGACAAGGCATGCGTTTATCTGGTGGACAACGCCAGCGTTTAGCGATTGCCCGCATGATTTTATCCGATCCTAAAATAGTGATTTTGGATGAAGCCACTTCTGCCTTAGATATGGAAACCGAATATAAATTGCATACTGCCTTACAAGCGTTTTTGCAGGGGCGAACCACTTTAATTATTGCGCATCGTTTAAGTGCTGTGCGCCAAGCAGATCGGATTTTAGTGTTTGAAGGCGGTACTATTATTGAGCAAGGCAGCCATCAAGAGCTCATTCAGCAAGATGGCTTATATCGCAAATTGTATGGAACTGCGAGTGCTTAACTTCTGAGTCCATTAGCGATTACACTATCCGACTTTTAGCTCTAGGCTCTTGCTGTGCATATCACTTATTTTGACGCGCAAACTCAACAAGCGCAGCTTATCCAAACGGAGCAGTTGAAAAACTGCCAAGGCATGATTTGGCTGGATGTTTTAAGCACTGATACCCATTGGCAAAGCTTAGTTGAAACGGAGTTTGGCTTAGTGCTAGAGGATCAACATATTCTAGACACACGCAATCCCAATCATCCGCCATTTCAGGATGATACGGATGCGTATGCCATGCTCATCTTTCGGGCTTTAAGCATTCCTAACGGGAAATTGGGTAGTTTTGAAGTCGACTCTGCACCGATTGTGTTTATTACTTATAAAAACCTCCTCATCAGCATTCACCCGACTGCGAAAACTAATTTCGATGAAATTCGTAGTCGCTGGTTACGGGGTTCACGAATTCGTGCACCGCTGACACCCGATGGAATTATTTGCTTACTCTTGAGTTGGCTGACTGATCAATATTTGAGTCTGCGCGTCGCATTTGTTGAGCAAATTGAGCATTGGCAAACTCAACTCTTACACCCTTCCAAGCGCTTTCAAGACTGGCTTAGCTTACTTAAAGCAAGTAGTCATTTACGCCAATATCGCTTAGCTATTATTGAGCCACAGGAAACAGCCTTAGATGAGTGGCGTGATGAACGCATAGAGATGGATTCACGGATTACAACACGTTTGGCCGATGTGCAAGAGCATTTCCGTCGAGTGAATCGGGATGCCGAAATCTGCCAAAATGACCTAGAAAATCTAGTGCAAATCTATTTCTCAGCAACCAACCAGCGTATGAATGACATTATGCGAGTGCTCACAATTGCCTCTGTCATCTTCCTACCCTTGAATCTATTAGCCGGGATTTATGGAATGAACTTTGAGCATATGCCGGGCTTAAATGCCACTGATGGCTTTACGCTGGTGATTGGCGGGATGCTGGCTATTGTCTTGTTGATTCTTGGTATTTTTCGCTGGAAAAATTGGTTGTAACGCCCACAGTAAAGTTTAGCTTATACTAAAGTTTTCCAGTTAGCACCCATCTTTATATGAGTACAGCAGCCTTTAAGCCATTATCCATTGCGGTCTTAACCATCTCCGACACGCGTACACTTGCCAATGATAGCTCAGGCCAGTTGCTGATCGATAAACTCACAGCCTGTGGTCACCAGTGCATTGAGCGTGACTTAGTGCCAGATAGTAAGTATGCGATTCGTGCTGTGGTGTCACGTTGGATTCTTGATGAGAAAATCAATGTTATTCTCAGCACGGGTGGCACGGGAGTCACGGGTCGGGACGGTACACCCGAAGCCATTAAGCCCTTATTGGATAAAGAACTAGAAGGCTTTGGCGAAATGTTCCGCGTGCTTTCGTATCAAGAAATTAAAACCTCCACCCTCCAATCTCGCGCCATTGCCGGTGTTGCCAATAGCACGTATATTTTTTGCTTGCCCGGCTCAGGGGATGCCTGTCGTTTAGGCTGGGATCAACTGATTGAGGCGCAATTAGATTACCGCACTCAACCCTGCAATTTAGTCATGCTCATGCCTAGACTTAACGAGGTATAAGGCTTTAAGCCTACGATCATCATGCTTTCACAACAAAAACTCGGTCTGGTCTATGGCCTGAGCGCTTATACTATTTGGGGATTATTTCCTTGGTATTTTCACTTTCTAACGCAGGTCAATCCTTGGCAAGTCCTCACCCAGCGGATTATTTGGTCGTTTCTACTGGTTTCCGTGATTGCGATTTTTATTCGCCATGGATCACTGATTAAAGCCGCCCTCACGCAGCGGAATACTCTCTTGGGTTTATTATTATCCTCCCTACTGATTGCTGCAAACTGGTTGATTTTTATTTGGTCAGTCGGTCAAGGTCGCGTACTTGAATCGAGTTTAGGTTATTTTATTACGCCTTTAGTCAGTGTATTGCTAGCACGAATCTTTCTAAAAGAATCACTGGATATTTACCGTTTAAGTGCTTGTATTCTTGCTGTTATAGGTGTGCTGTGGTTAGTCATCCAATTAGGTGTTTTACCGTGGATTTCCTTATCCTTAGCCATTAGCTTTGGCTTCTATGGTTTGGTACGCAAAAAGGTTCCAGTAGACTCTTTAACCGGGCTTTGGGTAGAAACCGGCATCCTCTTACCCTTTGCCTTTACTTGGTGGTTGTGGCTCGAATGGCAGGGGCAAAGTCAGTTATTCACAGAAAACCTGCAAACGACTTTCCTCTTAATTTTCTCAGGAGCACTCACCGCAGCGCCGTTATTATTATTTGCTTCCGCCGCGAATCGTTTAAGTCTGACCGCAGTGGGCTTTATGATGTATATCAACCCGACTATGCAGTTTTTGACCGCCATTTACTTGTTAAAAGAGCCGTTTAATCATCAACAGCTCATTGCTTTTATATTTATTTGGATTGCTTTAGTCGTATTTAGCATTGGCGCGGTACGCCAGCAAAATACCAAAAACCAAGCGCTCGCTACTAAGGCCTCAAGGGTATAAATTGAAAATGGATCACCTGAAACCGCGTCTAGGCATTAGTAGTTGCTTACTGGGTCACTCAGTACGCTTTGATAGTGGACATAAACACAATGCCTATATCACTGAAACCTTAGGCCAATATATTGAGTTTGTACCTTTTTGTCCCGAAGTGGCTGCAGGTTTAGGTATTCCACGCCCTGCTATTCATCTAGTTAAACGTGATCAAGGCTTGCGCGCTTTACAGGTAAAAAATCATGCCATCGATGTCACCGAACAGCTCCATGCCGCTAGCCAGCAAATCCTAGCACAGCCCAGTTTAGCGAGTTTAAGTGGATTTATTCTAAAAAAAGACTCACCTAGCTGTGGTATGGAGCGGGTTAAAGTTTTTGAAGAGCAAGCAACCAGCCAAGCACCCGAACGTAGCGGTATGGGGCTGTTCGCAACAGCTTTAAGGCAGCAATATCCGAACTTACCGCTCGAAGAAGAAGGTCGTTTATGTGACCCAGTGCTGCGCGAAAACTTCATTGGTCGAGTGTTTGTCTATCAACGTTGGCAACAACTCATACAAGCACCGATTAGTGCTAACGCTTTAGTGGAGTTTCACTCTGACCATAAGTATTTAATTATGGCACACGATCAAAACAGTTTGCGTGAACTCGGTCAGCTCGTTGCCCAAGCAGGTACGACCGATTTAGCGAGCTTACAAGCTGAATATATTCAAAAGCTTATGCAAGTCTTAGCTAAACGTGCGTCACGTGGTCAACAAGGTAATGTACTAGCGCATTTAATGGGCTATCTGCCAAGCGATTTAGCACGTGAAGATCGAGCTGAATTAGTAGAAATGATCAATCAATATCAGCAAGGCTACCTGCCCTTGATCGTACCGATTACTCTACTAAAACATCATTTTCGCAAGCATCCGCACCCGTATATTGGGCGGCAATACTATTTAAAACCGCATCCAAATGAGTTGATGCTGTTGAATAGTATTTGAGTTTAGCAGCCTTTCTAACTTCTGCCCTCCATATCGCTCTGGGTCGTGATTTAGATGAGTTGAAAGAACGCCCTGTTGATGAACTCGCCGATCACTTGGTCATAGATGTCGACTGATTTTGAGAAGCAGATGGTTTTGCGTTGCAGGTACGGAATATGACATCAAAACCAACGAAAACTCGCTTCTTAAACTGTCCACTTTGGGCGGTAGGGATCAGTCGCTTGAATCCTGCCTAATGGCTCGCGTGCTACTGAGCTTTTTGCTAGACTTTAGAGTACCTTAAACCTCTAGAAATGCTTTAATGCCAGCACGTGATATTTACCATAGCAATGTGAGAAGCGCTTTAGAAAAAAGTGGTTGGCAAGTTACAGCCGATCCTTATTTGCTCAAAGCTGGCACTATTTCTATGTATATCGATTTAGGTGCTGAGCGCTTGTTAGCAGCGGATAATGGGAAAGAAAAAATTGCTGTTGAAGTGAAATGCTTTTTGCAGGCTTCAGATCTATCAGAATTTCATGTCGCTCTAGGTCAGTTCATGAATTACAAAGTTGCTTTACAGCAGCAAGAACCTGACCGTGTATTGTATTTGGCTGTGCCTAAAGAAACTTACGATTCGTTTTTTTTACTGCCTTTTATTCAAGAGGTTTTGCAGCAATATCAAGTCAAATTGATCGTGTTTAAGCCTGATGATGAGGTGATTGCACAATGGATAAATTAAAAAAGTATCGTGAAGCTGTTAAATATATTTTAAAGGATTATGCATCTTTATCACCCTCTACTGATGAAGTAATTACACAACTTTTATTTGATGAGGAAAACGATCATTACCAATTGATGTATGTAGGTTGGCAAAATGGGCGACGCATTTATGGTGCTGTGATTCATATGGATATTATGAATGGAAAAGTATGGTTGCAATACAATGGCACAGAAGAGGATTTAGCACAGTCTTTGTTAGATCAAGGTGTTGAGAGAAAGGATATTGTGTTTGGATTTAAGCCTGTGTCGGTTCGTCAATATACGGGATACGCCATTCAATGACTGTAAGTAGCGATCATCAAGTCAAGTAATGTTGGGCACGCGCCTTTGCTAAACGCATAAGGTGCTCAAGCTGCATCTAGTAATCCAACTCTGTCTTTTCGGCAGACAACAACGAAGCATTTTTACACTAGATCTCTTGCGAAAGTAATGTCATAGTCTATCTTAGTAGTATGAACTACGAATCCCTAACAGCCCTATCGGCCTCGGCGTTCCGCCGAAGTGTGGGGATAGACCGCGAGTTATTCACCGAACTGGTAAAGGTGTTAGCGCAAGCGGAGTCGGCGAAGAAACGTTCAGGACGACCGAGCCTAAGCCTAGAAAATCAACTATGTCTGGCCTTAAGCTACTGGCGTGAATACCGTACCTTCTTTCATTTAGGTTTAAGTTATGGTGTGCATGAATCAAATGCTTACCGAATCGTGAGGCGGGTGGAAGATCGCTTAGCAGCGTCAGGTTGGTTAGACGTAGTCAAACTAACCCCCCCATCGACACCTGAGCCTGAAGTACACCCGCCGACCTCGCGTACCGTTGTACTGCTAGATGCGAGCGAAGTCCCGATTGAACGTCTTAAAAAAGTCAAGAACACCCCTACAGTGGTAAGAAGCACACACCTACCCTAAAGTTTCAGGTGGTGGTGGACGAATCGGATGGGCATATTTTACAAGTCGCTTTAGCCCAAGGGAATGAACATGACCTGACCCTAGCCCGCCAGCAGACTCAAGCTTTGCCCTGTGGTTCACTGTGTGTCGTCGACTTAGGCTACCAAGGCTTAAGTTTAGACGGCAGTCGCGTGGTGTGGCCGTTTAAGAAACCGAAACACGGGGTACTGGAACCGGAACAACAGGCCTTTAATCGACGCTTAGCCCGTGTGCGGATTAAGGTTGAGCACTGCATCCGCTGTTTGAAAGTGTTTCGAATACTGAAAGGGGTTTACCGTGGACGACGGCGGCGTTTTGATCTGCGGTTGAACTTGATCGCTGCCTTTATCAATCGCATGATCACTATCTAACTACTTTCGCAAGAGGTCTACTTATAGATTAATTCACTGACACGCACTTTGGCAGTTTCGGAAGGTCGAAAAGCTATAATTTTGCCCGATGTTGTGCCTGCGGCAATGAAATCAATGATTTCTTCGTAGGCTAGTTTTATGCTGATACCTCATGATAACGAGACTTGTAGTTTAACATACAATGACGCGGAAGAGGATTTAGCTTGATTTTTGTTAGATCTAAGGCTTTTTAGGCTTTTATTATTTAAAATATAATATAGATTTTTCTGCTATTTCAAAATAGCTCTTATTAACTCTATTACCATATATACTCGTGTAACTAAAATAAACTTTGAACTACCTTGATGATATTCAATAAGTATACCAGATACTAACAATTGATCATCTTTATTAACACCCCAAACAGGAGAACCACTTAACCCATTTAACATGGGAGATGTTACTTTTAAACCATTCATATTGACATTTTTCTTTCTATCAAAGTATAGTATTAATGAAGATGTTGTTGAGACACCAACTTTCTTATAATCAACATTAGTAATTTCGTGACATATACTTCCATAGACAGAAGACTTTATTAATTTACTACTGACATCAACACTATTTTTATTTCTATTTATAGGATAACCAGCTATGAAATGACTCTTAGTTGAATCCACCTCTTTTCTTTCATCCAAAAAATCCAAGGTTAAATAGCTAGTTTCTTCTAGTTGTGTTTTTTTTGATTGATCCAAAAATATACAGCCAAAATCTAACTTATCATCTCTTCTAGCTCTTGGCTCTAATGTAGCAGATGTAAAAAAAGGGTCATTTAACTTTATAAGTCCAGTATCATGACACGGAATATAAAGCTGCTTTTCATAAAGATTATCTAATACATGAGCTGCTGATATAAAAAGGAAGCGATTCTTATATTTCAATAAAAAACCAGAGCCTAGAAACTCAAAACCATCACGTTTTGTAAGTCCTAAAACAGGAAATACATAAGGAAATATAAAAGATGAAAAGAAACTATCAAAAACCTCAGGGTTCTCATTCATAATTAAGTTTTTTTAAAATTAAAGGATATAATCATATATCCTTTAATTACAAATATAAAGCGACTCTAGCGATAACTCCCCATCGGCGGACAAGAACAAACTAAATTCCGATCCCCGTAGACATTATCAATCCGATTCACCGTCGGCCAATATTTCGCGGTCGGAATCACGCCTTTCGGGAATACCGCTTCCGTTTGTGAATAGGGGCGTTCCCAAGCTTGAGTTAAATCATCCAGCGTATGCGGCGCATTTACCAGTGGATTATTATCGGCAGGCCACACACCCTCTTGCACTTTGCGAATTTCTTCACGAATCGCAATCATGGCCTCACAGAAACGATCTAATTCCTCTTTCGGTTCGGATTCGGTTGGTTCAATCATCAGTGTACCAGCGACCGGAAAGGACATCGTGGGCGCATGGAAACCATAATCCATCAAACGTTTGGCAATATCTGATTCATCAATGCCGGACGCAGCTTTAATGGGGCGAATATCGAGAATACATTCATGCGCCACCCGCCCATTCGTACCCCGAAACAACACGGGATAGTGCTCGGATAAGCGCTGCATCATGTAATTAGCATTCAGAATCGCCATTTCAGTAGCACGTTTCAGGCCATTCGCACCCATAAGCTTAATGTAAGTCCATGAGATAGGCAGAATCGAGCCACTGCCATAGGGGGCAGCAGAAATTGCACTATTGCCCACCGGCGCATCAAACGGTGGATTGACCACATTGCTAGATAAGAAGGGAGCAAGATGCGCTTTCACACCAATTGGCCCCATGCCGGGGCCACCGCCACCGTGGGGAATGGCGAAAGTTTTATGCAGATTGAGGTGCGACACATCCGAACCAAATTTACCCGGCTTCGACAAACCAACCTGCGCATTCATATTCGCACCATCCATGTAAACCTGCCCACCGTACTGATGTACAATGTCGCAAATCTCGACGATTTCCTGCTCAAAGACCCCATGCGTAGAGGGATAAGTGACCATTAAACAGGACAAATTCGCCGCATATTGCTCGGCTTTAGCGCGTAAATCGGCTACATCCACATTGCCATTCGCATCGCACTCAACGACTACAACTTTGAGATTGACCATAGCAGCCGAGGCAGGATTCGTACCGTGCGCGGAGCTAGGAATTAAGCACACATCACGATGCCCTTGCCCAAGACTGGCTTGATAACGACGAATCGCGACTAAGCCCGCATACTCACCTTGTGCGCCCGAATTCGGCTGCATAGAAATCGCATCATAACCGGTGATTTCCACCAGCCAATCTTCCAATTCCTTAATCATGTTGCGGTAACCGATGGTTTGCTCATTCGGTGCAAACGGGTGAATATTGCCAAACTCAGGCCAAGTCACTGGAATCATTTCCGCCGTAGCATTCAACTTCATCGTACAAGACCCCAGTGGAATCATGCCATGCGTCAGTGAAAAGTCTTTATTTTCTAAGCGCTTCAGATAACGCAGCATTTCTGATTCAGAGTGATGCGCATTGAAGACCGGATGCGTGAGGAAAGCGGAAGTACGTTGATAGCCAGACGGAATACCGCTGAACTTTTCTGCCAGTACTGCTTGATCTAAAGTATCAATGCTTAAACCATGACCTGCACCGAGTAATACATCGAATAGCTCAGCAATATCTGCACGTGTTTTGCTTTCATCGACGCTAATACCAACTTGCGAATCGGACACTTTACGCAGATTAATACCCGCCGCTAAAGCACGCTCATAAGCACCCACACTCTCCACGACAATCGTATCGAACCACGTATCATGCAGCAGTTTTGCGCCTTTTTGCTGCAAACCTTTAGCTAAGATCGAAGTTAAACGTTGGATGCGTCCAGCGATTGTCTTCAAACCTTCCGGGCCATGATAGACCGCATAAAAGCCAGCCATATTCGCTAAGAGTGCTTGCGCAGTACAAATATTCGAGGTCGCTTTTTCACGGCGAATATGTTGCTCACGAGTTTGCATAGCCATACGCAGCGCTTGCTTGCCGTGGCTATCAATCGACACGCCAATTACCCGTCCGGGCATGGTGCGCTTATAAGCATCCTTGGTTGCGAAATAAGCGGCATGGGGTCCACCAAAGCCCATCGGCACACCAAAGCGCTGGGTATTACCAAGCACCACATCCGCGCCCATTTCACCGGGCGATTTGAGCATCACTAAAGCCATTAAATCAGCGGCAACACAGACCAAAGCCTTCTGTGCATGAGCTTGTTTAATAGTCGCTTCAAGATCAATGACTTCACCCGTCACCGATGGATATTGCAATAACACGCCAAACACTTCGTGTTTCGCAAGCTCAGAAATTTTGCCAATAATCAGTTCAAAACCAAAATAGTGCGCCCGTGTTTTCAGCACATCAATCGTCTGGGGAAATACATCTGAACTTACAAAAAACTTATCCGATTTCAGCTTATTAGAGCGTTTGCATAAAGTCATGGCTTCGGCTGCTGCAGTAGCCTCATCCAGCAAAGACGCATTGGCAATATCCATACCAGTCAGATCAGTGACCATCTGCTGGTAATTAAGCAAACCCTCCAAACGACCCTGCGAAATCTCCGGCTGATACGGCGTATAAGCGGTATACCAACCCGGATTTTCCATCACATTCCGCAAAATCACGGGCGGTACAAGCGTGTCGTAATAGCCAAGACCAATATAAGATTTGTTGACCTTATTTTGAGAGGCTAAACCTTTTAAATACGCTAAAGCTTCTGCTTCGGTTTGGCTATCACCCATCGCTAACGGCGCATGGGTGAGGATATTCGCGGGCACTGTACTTTGAATGAGCGCCTCTAGGGAAACCGCGCCCACGGTGGCTAACATGGCTTGGGTATCGGCCTCATTAGGGCCAATATGGCGGGCAATAAAATCTTCGCGCTGCTCTAAAACATTCAGAGCAACGTTTAACGGGTTCATCATTTTGTGTTACTCAGTCAGTGATTAGGCTTCGGAAGCGACTAATTCGCCATAAGCTTCCGCCGTGAGTAATGCAGCAAGTTCGCTAGCATCGGCTGGTTGTAATTTGAAAATCCATCCTGACTCATACGGATCGCTATTCACTAATTCAGGGCTGCCATCTAACGCTTCATTCACTTCCACAACCTCACCACTAATCGGTGCATAAATATCTGAAGCTGCTTTCACTGATTCGACGACCCCACATTCATTACCGGTGGTTAAATCAGCACCAACCTCTGGCAGTTCGACGAAGACTAAATCGCCTAATAAAGCTTGGGCATGATCAGTAATCCCTATTGTGACCGTACCATCGCCATTATCATGTACCCACTCATGGGAATCGGCATATTTTAAATTGGCTGGAACCTTACTCATTTGAAATCTCCTAATTAACTAAACAATTAACTTAAAACCGATTGACCATGCCGCACGAACACAGGCTTCACAACCTTGGCAGGATAAAGCTTACCGCGAATCTCAATAGAACACTGTTCACCACAAGCGGCAGGTACCCGTGCCAAAGCAATCGCAACACCTAAACTTGGCGAGAAAGTACCACTGGTAATTTCACCGTCACCCGCCTCACAAGTGACTTTCATATGATTACGCAGCACTCCTTTGCCTTCTAAAACTAAACCGACAAACTTTTGCTGTACGCCTGCTGCTTTTTCTGTTTCTAACGCTTTTCGACCAATGAAATCACGCTCAGTGGGTTGCCAAGCAATCGTCCACCCCAAACCAGAAGTTAAAGGTGAGGTGGTTTCGTCCATATCCGTACCGTACAAATTCATTCCTGCTTCAAGGCGTAAAGTATCACGCGCACCTAATCCGGTCGGTGGAATGCCTGCACCCAGCAAAGCATCCCAAACCTTGTTGGCTTGCTCAGCGGGGAACATCAGTTCAAAACCGTCCTCACCGGTATAACCCGTGCGAGCGATAAACCAAGTACCAATCTGTGCACCATAAAACGGCTGTAAGGATTCAGCGATGGCTAGTTCATCAGCAGGCATTAACGAGAATACTTTAGCGCGTGCATTCGGACCTTG
>AATN01000181.1_pt1 | contig 16100 bp, 14 predicted proteins | sample 270648 | NCBI WGS metagenome assembly AATN01 (sample SAMN02954269, study PRJNA17659) | bioreactor sludge metagenome | biome: terrestrial; feature: bioreactor; material: sludge; isolation source: Enhanced Biological Phosphorus Removal (EBPR) bioreactor sludge | place: Australia: Brisbane, Queensland
TGCCCGCCTTTGCGTGTGCTTCAACAGTACGCAAAATTAAACCGCAATCCCTCACTTTTCGCCGCACCGACACCGGAATGATTGTCTATCAACGCCGCCAACCGGTTGCTTGGATCGTGCAAGGTTATCATTCAGGCCAATTGAACCAACAGCCGAAGACCTGCCATTTTGTCGATGTGGCATACCACCGCCAAACCACCCACGGCATCAACCTTGAAACCCTTGATTTTGAAACAATGGCGCAAGCGGTCAACTTCATCCATTGCGTGTTTGGAGGTGCTGCATGAAAACCCATACACCCGCCCCACAATTGCCCAACACGGGCTATTCCCGCTGGCAACAACTGGCTCCCTTCATGCCGTTTTCGCGGGAAACATGGCGTTTGTTGGTTAAGGCAGGCAAAGCCCCCCAGCCCACTTACCTGAGTAAACGCTGCAAAATCTACCCGAATGCGGAAGTGCATCGCTGGTTTGCTGACCCCAACAACTACCGCGCCCCTCGGCAAGGCGGTGAAGTATGAGCCTTGCCCGTGATTTGATTGATGCTGCACTAGCAGCGGATTTGACACAAAATGAATTGCGCGTGTTCCTTGCGCTGTTTCGCCAAACGCTGTGCTATGGCAAAACCGCTGATCCCCTCACCCTGAAACGCTTGGTAAACCTGACTCACATTCGCAAGGACAGGCTTGCCCCTGCCATTGCTGGCGTGCTGGACAAAGGCTTGTTTGTGGCGCAAGTTCACCCCGTGTTTGCATTTGAATACCAGATTCCGGCGGATTTTCTGGTAGCCTATCCCGATGGTTTTTTTGTGCCTACCCTTCCGAAAAGTGGGGATGCTTTCCGTTTTTCGGGTGAAACTTCCGAAAAATGGGAACATACATCTATATACCTTACTACTCCTAACCTTACTTCTACCACTAGCCCGCCACCGGAAACTCCCCCAACAGAAGCCAGTCGCCGTGGTGATTTACCAGCTAACAGCGAAGCGCAAGCCTTGCCCTATCCTGCCAGTTTCGGCAAGCAAGGGCGCAAATCGGCAGCCCGTATTCTGGATGGCTTGACCCCGGACAATGCCCGCGATTGCTTATTGTTGCTGACCACGGCGATGGAGGCGGGAAAAGTAAAATCCCCCTTGGGCTATTTGCACCAACTCGCACAAGCCGCCCGTAGCGGTACGCTAGATTGCAGTGTGTTACAGGTGCACCAGCAAGCTGCACAAGAGCGTACCGATACACTCAGGCAAACCCGTTTACGCACCTTGGCGGATGACATTCGCGGCATTGATGCGTTGTTTGCGTGTGCAGGTATGCCACTGGATGCTATTACCGCCGCCAAACGTGCCGCTTTGATTGCTGAATACAATACCATCCGGCAGGAGGTGCAGGTATGAATAAGCTAAGCGCTGTGCTGGACGCTGTTGAATGGGATGTGGTGTATCAGGTTATCAGCAAGCTCTTAACACTCTTGGCTTGCCTCTCTTGTCTCTTCGAGCTGGTCAAGTACATCAATACCTTGGGGTGCTTGCTTGCCTTGTTAGTGGCAGGGTTGCCGACTTTGCTGTGCTTATTTTTTACCGCCTTTACTTGGCTATTTATTCGATTTGAGCCGGGTAAAAGTCTAGTCGGGCTTATGGGTTCGCTGTGTATGGCAATGCTGATCTGAGGTGCAAGATGAATACTGAAATCGAAATCCGCAAAAAAATTACAGGGCATCTAACGAAGATTGCCGATTTGAAGCAGCATCTGGCTTATATTGATGGCTTGCTGGCAAGTTCAAAATGGCTGACCTTCTTGCTGTTCTTAGCCTTCACCTTGTCGTTGTATTTGGGCGATATGCTGCACTTACAAACGCTGATAAGCAGTTTTATGGGGAGTGTTCCCGGCTTTATTTTTTACCTGTTGATTTGCCTATTACTGGCGTATGTGTTGGCAGGTATCAAACATGCCGCTTATTCTCACATGGCAATATTTGGGCGTGTGTTGGCAATCGTGGCGGTAGTGGTATCAATGGGCTTGTTGGCGGAAGTGTTTCAATCCAGCGGCAATCAGGATACCAAAGCGCGGGTAGTGGCAGAAAACAGCACGGAGTTCAAAGCCGCCGTGAATACCAACCCTTTGGCGGGTTTGAATATATCAGGTAACACCGACAATGTAACCCGCTTGCAAGGCGATCTTGCTGAAGCGCAAAGCTACCTGAAAAGCTGCAAAAAAACCTGCTATATCCAGCAAGCTAAGGTGGATAAGCTGAATGCACAGATTGCCGCAGAACAAGCCGTGAATGCCGACCATGCTAGCCATCTTGTCACCCTCACCCAGATGGCACTACAAGCGCAAACTGAGCGTATTCGGCACATTGAGGAAAAGGGTTATAACCCCACGATCCGCAGCATTGCCAGTATGACAGGTTTGCAGATTGCTACCGCTATTGTGTTGGTGATGCTGTTCATTTCCGCACAGTTTGAAACCTTGCATTATTGGCTGTCGGAAATGAAAGCGCGGGCATTGATGGCACTGGATGGTTTGCAAGCCGCCTTAGTGCGCTTAGAGGTAGATTACTTTCATGCCACAGGCGTTGAATATGACGGTATAGCGCATGAAGATTTATCGCCACTTGCCCGACCTACAGCTACGCCCCTTCAAACGGGAAAGCAGGATTTTGGTTTTATTCCACAAACGGCAAACATGGTGCAAAGTAGTGTTCGACCTGCCCTATTCAAATGGCAGCGACAGCCTGTACATGACAAACCGCGCAACGGTCTAGGCTTTATCGGTTTTTTTGACCCCAATAAACCCAAATCCCTACAGGATCATGTATCACATGCTCATGTAGAGGCCACATCTACTATGGAAAATAGGTTGTTGACTGGCTCCAATCAACAAGAGGGGCGGGAGGCTACGTGTCCGCAATGTGGCGGATGTTTCCATAAGGTCAATAGGCAACATCGTTTTTGTTGTGTGGTGTGCCGCGATAGTTGGCACAACCAACAACAGCCGCAACGGTTACGTTACAAGGGCATTCACAAGCAAAAGTAAATACCTGCCAGCAGGACGGGGTAGCGATACCCTGACCCTGTAAATAGGGTTTACCCATGTTAGAGATGCAAGCACCCATCAAAAACCCTGTAAATAGGGTTTATTTTATCATTTTTAGATGATGTTCTAAAAACACTCAGAGCTTATTTATAAGAGTGGAGAGAGTTTATGGCTATCGTTGGTTATGCAAGGGTATCAAGTGTCGATCAAGACCACACTACCCAAGTAGAGCGATTACAAACGGCCGGTTGCAAACGGGTATTCAGCGAAAAGAAGAGTGGTACAAGCAAGCAGGGACGTATTGCGTTAGATGAATGCCTGCAATGGATGCGCGAAGGCGATACACTGGCAGTCACGAAAATTGACCGTCTGGCACGTTCCGCCCGTGACCTGCATAATCTGGTGCATGAACTGGAAGAACGCGAAATTTCCTTGATGGTGCTGGATCAGGCGATTGATACCCGCACACCTACGGGCAAGGCATTTTTGGGTATGCTGGCAATCTTTGCCGAATTTGAAACCAACATCCGCAAGGAACGCCAGCTAGAAGGCATTGCCAAAGCGAAAGCTGAAGGCGTGTATACTGGACGCAAACCAACTGCTAAGGCGAAGAAAGCGCAAATAGAGGTACTGTTGGCACAAGGCATGAGTAAGCCCAAGATTGCCAAAGAATTGGGTATTTGTGTGGCAAGTGTCTACAATGCACTGAAAGAGGCGTAAAGCATGGGCATCGGTATACTAACAAGTAAGACCTTGGAAAACTCTCGTAAATTTTGAAGAAGATACTAAACAAGCAGTGCAGAAGAGAGGGGAATCTGCACTTATTACACACATGATTACACATGATTACCAATATGCCTAAAAATATCTCATTATTTTTGGCATACAAGATGGCATACAATTTAAAGTTACTATCATTAATTGCTTGAAAAATTTAATTAATAATTTGAATTCAATATTTTGTATTGAAACTTTTACCTATATACCCCAATGATGGTTAAAGGATTGGGGTATATGCAAGCCTGTTTCTCTACACTTTAATTTATTTAACGGCTTTTAAGCCGGGGGCTAAACCTTTTAAGGAAATCGGTAAAATTACGGGTTCTTTATTAGGACCTGGGCGATAAGCCAGTAAAGCACGCTGACCCTTAGAAATCTGTTGCATCATAGCATTATCTAAAGTAAAGCCAGCGCGACAACCTTGTTGATCGCATTTGCCTTGGAAAGCGACAGCTTGGTTTTTGTCAACTTTTAATTGTACACCCTGTTTCATGTCCACTCCTTTGGGCAATTCAAAAATTGCTGTCGGGAAAGGTTTACCTTTGCCATAACCTAACACGGTAATCATTAAAGGTTGTTTGCTGCCCTTTTCAGATAGCACTTGCTGGACATAACAGACTTGGGATTTATCAGGAATGGTTTCACATTTAACACCCCAATCCCCGAAGCGTTGCCCGGTTTTTGCATTGGCGGCATTGGCATTAGTTGCTACTAGTAAAGTCACCACAGCTAGCACAACAAATGATCCGAATTTTAAACTCATCGTTTAGTCTCCACTATAATAATAAGTGCGTAAGGATTTCATTATAGCACTCGAAGTCCTTTGACATTCATCAACGCAACTCAATTGACAAATAACATACGCTTGTCTTATGACAGATTAAGGCAAGCTGGAGTTCATATGGATACGAAAGAAGAACATTCAATAAACGAAACAGAAACAGGAGTTGAGGCTCTCAATGCAGTGGAAGCAGTAACTGCTGCACAAAATGCGCAGATTATCGCGGCGACTGAAATTTTAGATGAGGCTAAGCGGGCTAGCCCTGCGGATGCAGAAGAGATGCTCAAGCGTTTACAAGTGATGCTGGAAGGAGCTTCACCGGATGATAAAGAGGCTTTAGAGGCAGCGCTAGTTCGTTGGCAAACGCATGCTCCGAAAGCGGTAGTGAATAAGGATGATGAGTTAGTCGATAACTGGCGTTCTGCGGTTTATCCCTATAAAAACCGTATGTCACGGAAAAATTATGAAAAAGAAAAATTCCGTTTGCAGGTTGAATTATTAAAGCTACAAATGTGGGTGAGAGAGACGGGTCAACGCATCGTCATCCTGTTTGAAGGCCGTGATGCTGCGGGTAAGGGTGGTACGATTAAGCGGTTTATGGAACATATCAACCCACGGGGTGCACGGGTAGTCGCTTTGGAAAAGCCGACTGAAGCAGAGCGTGGTCAATGGTATTTTCAACGTTATATTCAGCATTTACCAACGGCTGGTGAAATTGTGCTGTTTGACCGCTCTTGGTACAACCGCGCTGGGGTTGAGCGGGTGATGGGTTTTTGTTCTGATAGAGAATATGATGATTTTTTACGTCAAGTTCCCGAGTTTGAACGCCACTTAGCGAGTAGTGGGATTCATTTAATTAAGTTCTGGTTCTCGGTGAGTCGTGCTGAGCAACGACGCCGTTTTGAAGAGCGTAAACTGCATCCCTTGAAACAATGGAAACTCAGTCCAATCGACTTAGCTTCTTTGGATAAATGGGACTCCTATACCACTGCTAAAGAAGCCATGTTCTTCCACACTGATACTGCAGAAGCACCGTGGACAGTCGTGAAGTCGGACTGTAAAAAACGCGCCCGTTTAAATGCTATGCGTTATGTTCTGCATAAAGTTCACTACAATGGTAAGGATCTACGCAATATTCAATCTATTGATCCTTTGATTGTCGGTCGCGCTAATATTATGGCTGACTTATAAGCAAGGCTTTGTGTTGTAGTTCGCCAAGCCCTTTATAAGGAGCTTGGTGTTTGCCTTGATTAATTCTACTCGCTCCCATTCTGAAAGCACGTTAACCTTAAGGCTCTTCAGTTTTCATGAGCCTAAACCATGAGTTCCCCTAGTAAACCTCTCATTCTAGTCGATGGGTCGTCCTATTTATTTCGCGCTTTTCATGCTTTGCCACCTTTAACCAACTCTAGAGGTGAAGCAACCGGTGCGATGCATGGGGTCTTAAATATGCTGGATAAGCTTCGCAAAGATTATGAGCCTGAACATATGGCAGTAGTTTTTGATGCCTCGGGTAAAACCTTTCGTGATGCACTCTACCCTGCTTATAAAGCCAACCGCCCACCGATGCCAGATGACTTACGCCAGCAAATTCAACCGCTCTTAGACATGGTGAAAGCACTAGGTTACCCCTTACTTATTATTGAGGGGGTTGAGGCGGATGATGTGATCGGTACGCTGGCTAAAGAGTATGAGGGGCATGTGGTGATTTCCACTAGCGATAAAGATATGGCACAGCTAGTGGATGAGCGTGTGCACCTCATTAATACTATGAGCAACACTTATCTGGATCCAGCCGGTGTGGTGGAAAAGTTTGGTGTAGATCCCGAGCGTATACGGGATTATTTAGCATTGATGGGCGACTCGGTGGATAATGTGCCGGGTGTGGATAAGGTCGGGCCAAAAACAGCGGTTAAATGGTTACAAGAATATGGCTCGCTCGCACAAGTCATGCAGCATGCTGACGCCTTTAAAGGCAAAGTTGGTGAGAACCTACGGTCAGCTTTGGCACATCTGCCTTTATCCTATGAGTTGGTCACAATTAAATGCGATGTGCCTTTAAACATAAATCCAGAAGACTTAGCGTTTAGTGCGCCGGATATAGAAACTTTACGCGAACTCTATACCCGTTACGAATTCCGCTCGCGCTTGAATGCCTTAGATAAATTAGAGTTACCGAAGTCTAAATCGACTCATACTAGTGCGGCCAATCCAATTTCAGCCCCCTCTTCTTTACCTTTAAATTTACCATCTGTTCAGAACCCTAACACTACACAGTATCAGACCCTGCTTACTCAAGCTCAGTTGGATGAGTGGCTAGCGCGCCTGCAAGCAGCCAGTGAGTTTGCCTTTGATACCGAAACCACGAGTTTGAGTTATATGGATGCACAGATTGTGGGGGTATCTTTTGCCCTACAAGCGGGTGAGGCGGCTTATTTACCCTTAGCGCATGATTATTTAGGTGCACCGGTACAGTTAAATCGCGAAGCCACCCTAGCTCAACTCAAGCCTTTATTAGAAAATCCAAGCTTGGGTAAGATTGGGCAAAATCTTAAATATGATCGTAATGTGTTACTCAATCATGGCATTACTTTAAATGGGATTAAGCAGGACACGATGTTGGAATCCTATGTGTTGGATTCAACCGCGAGCCGCCATGATTTTGATACGCTCTGTGAACAGCATTTACAGCATACGACGATTCATTTCGAGGATATTGCAGGTAAAGGTAAAAATCAGCTCACGTTTAATCAAGTGGCTCTGGAGCAAGCGACTCCGTATGCCGCAGAAGATGCAGATTATACCTTGCGCTTACATCAGTATTTTTGGCCACAACTCCAAGCCTTAGATGGGCAACGTGAGTTGTATGAGCAGGTCGAAATTCCTCTAGTGCCCATTTTGTCTACGATGGAGCGCAATGGGTTGAAAGTCGATGCTCTGATGCTGAATAAGCAAAGCCTTGAGCTTGAGCAACGTATGCAAGCATTAGTGGAAGAGTCTTATAAAGCTGCTGGACAAGAGTTCAATCTAGCTTCGCCCAAACAAATCCAAGAAATTTTCTTTGAGAAGCTGGGCTTACCTATTTTGCGTAAAACACCGAAAGGGCAGCCTTCAACTGCTGAAGATGTATTAGAGGAGTTGGCGGATTTAGGGCATCAATTACCTGCGTTAATTTTGGAGCATCGCGGTTTAAGTAAACTCAAGTCAACTTATACAGATCGTTTACCTGAACAGATTAATGCCCGCACGGGACGGGTTCACACTTCCTATCATCAAGCGGTTGCCGCAACGGGGCGGTTATCATCCACTGAGCCGAACTTACAAAATATTCCGATCCGTACCGCAGCAGGGCGGCGAATTCGCCAAGCCTTTATTGCTGAATCCGGCTGCAAGTTGCTAGCAGCGGATTATTCGCAAATTGAATTACGCATTATGGCGCATTTGTCAGGCGACAAGAGCTTACTGAATGCATTTGCGCAAGGTTTGGATGTGCATCGTGCGACAGCGGCTGAAGTGTTTGGGATGAGTTTAGAAACGGTCACCAATGAACAGCGTCGTGCTGCTAAAGCCATCAATTTTGGTCTGATTTATGGTATGTCTGCGTTTGGTTTAGCACGGCAATTAAATGTGGAACGGCGTGAAGCCCAAGCGTATGTCGATTTGTATTTTGCGCGCTATCCGGGTGTCAAAGCTTATATGGAAAATACCCGTGAGCAGGCACGTGCTCAAGGTTATGTTGAGACTTTATTTGGCCGGCGCTTGTTCTTACCCGATATTAAATCGCGAAATGCAGCGACTCGCCAATCCGCTGAACGTACTGCTATCAATGCACCTATGCAGGGTAGTGCTGCAGATATTATCAAAAAGGCAATGATTGCCGTGGATCACTGGTTACGTACTAGCCAAGTCAAGACCAAAATGATCCTGCAGGTGCATGATGAGTTAGTGTTTGAAGTCCCTGAGGGAGAGTTAAGTTTGGTTCAACCAAAAATCGCCGAGCTCATGATCCATGCAGTAAGTTTAGCGGTACCTTTATTAGTAGAAACGGGTGTAGGTGCTAATTGGGATGAGGCTCACTAAGAAAAAAGGCATCTAAATTTAGATGCCTGTAACCTAAATGGTTTGAAGATTACTGATTAGTGAAAGAAATTAAATTAGCTTATAATATAGCTTCTGCCTAAAATTTAAATTGTGCTTCAAGCTGTAAGCCATTAGGGTCTTCATTCGAGGGTGGCATCCAAGGTGCTAAGCAGGATGCACTTTTAATGCAGGGATCTGTTAAAGAGCGTAAGAAATTTGCTAAATCCTCGATAGCCGTTTTGCTTAAACGTGCAGTCCGTAGCGGGGTCATGCCTTTTTGTTGATCTTCACGTAATTTATTTAGGGCTTCAAGGGTATTTTTCTGTGCATTTTCAGTTTGAATACCCGGATTTTCGTTTTTTACTCGATTAAGCTGGTAATTAGCGACTGCCCAAGAGGGGTCTAAATGGTGTTGGATCACCGCCTCTAGAGTATAGTAAGCACCTGCATGTGAATAAGGTTTAGTCCCTTCCACATTCAGTAAAGACGGAGTACGGAATGTGAAGCGATCAGCATATAGTTGCGTTTCATTACCACGCCCATAGTCGTGAGTATTATCTGCCCCACCACGCCCGCCTTTGCCCAACTGCGGCATAGCTAAATTATAGAACTTCTCATCGGTAAGTTTATCTCCTTTATGACAAGCAACACAGTTTCCACCGCCTTGTTGATAGGGCTTATAAAATAGTACCGCTCCTCGTTTAGCGCTTTCACTTAAGGCTTGGTTATTCCCTTGGATATAAGTTTGCCAAGGATTGTGAATGAAGGTTTGTGAGCGCTCATATTCACCAATAGCATCGAAAATATTTTGGGTTGTTATCACCTGCTCGGGTGAGCTAGTTGGCGTACCGTACACTTTTCTAAATAGACTTAGCCAATATTCAGGTTGAGGTAATTCACCAATACCTTCACCAAAACCACCTAAGCGACCCGCTAGATGTGTCCATACATAAGGATTTTCCCTATTAGCTGCTAGATCACCCCGCATTTCATCATGGGAGGTGACTGGAAATTTGGCTTGAGCAGCGACTAAATTAGTACCTGCTTGTAGATCAGCTATACCTAAAGGCGTACTTGGAGTTCGGATACCTCCTATGCTCCCATTCATCCCCGTTTGTTTCGTTAGACTTTCAATGCGTCCATCCCAGAAAACAGAGGCGTCCCATAAAGACATATTAAAGGTGGTAGGTGCATTGCGTGGAACATTTGGATGCCCTAATACCTGTAAACGTCCAGAGCCTAATAAATCAGGATTGACTGCCCCCACGCCAATTGAGAGAGCCAAATCGTCACCACCACCCAATAAAGGATGATGACAAGTGACACAGGCCGTATCTTTATTGCCACCCAATGCTTTATTAAAGAATAAACGCATGCCTAACTGGGCTTTTGGGCTACTAATAGTAGGGATAGTACGCCCTTTGCTGGGATCTCCGCTTAGGCCATTTTGCTTAATTAGAAAACGCAGTTCAGTATCCAAGCTATAAGCTGCATGAATAGAGTTGGTGCAAGTTGCTAAGGCAATTGCTAAACCCACTGATAAAGCATATTTATTGTTCATTTTGGACTTCTTTAGATCATTACTGATCAATTAGTTATTTAAATTTATATTTAAATAATATTTATTTGATAAGCTGAAATAATCAGTAAAGATTGTTAATGGTGGGTTTAGGGTGATAAGTGGTGTTATGTTTCCCTAACTCTTGAAGCTTACTAATTGACTAATAAGCAGTGCACCCACTGGTCTTGGAATGAAGAGAGTTTGTCTAAGTTAATTAGTTTTCTTAATAGTAAGTCGTTGTAAGCGAAAAAGTTTTAGTGTGAATCGATAAGAAAAAGCCCGCATAAAGCGGGCTTGTGTCCATCCTTGGAACTAATGAATTACCACTTAATCGTCACATTCTTGCGCCCAAAGCGCCGTGCCTTGCGGTGATCCTTCCCCATGTAAATATCAATCTTTTTTTCCCAACGCTCATGCATTTTATCGAGCACTAGGAATTCGCCATCAAACCCACTGATCCGTACCTTAGCTTTGCGTTTTAATCCGTATTTATAAAGTAAGTCACGAGATACAGCGATGGCTTTCATACCTGGGCGTAAACGATCACCCCAAGCAGCGAGGTCTGGACTTGCGTCCGTTTGACTCGGTAGAGAGTTATAAGCAGTTGCAGTTACGCGAAGACTGATTGTCTTCTCCTTCTTTCCGGCTGCTAGCGCTGGACTTGAGCAAACAAGCGCCATTACTAGTAAGGCTAGAAAATGGTTAAACAAAGTCATATAACAATAACCTAACAGTTTGTTTATAAAAGAAATTCATGGCTAATCTTGAAGGTTAACTATGAATCGGGGCGAACTGTAACACGTGCTTCCACAAGGATGAATAGCCTGAGCCGCCATTTTTTGGATGGTAGTCTAGATGATAAATAGATGATTTTTATATTTATTTATTTTTTTTATGTATTAATAAAAAAACACTGAAGCCAGTTAAAATAAGGCTTGCAGCCACTCTTGACAAAATAAATAGAATGTGATCTCGCATAAATTTTATCATCTAAAAAATAGATTGATAGAACTAAATGTTGCGATAAATGTCGCATTAAAACTACATTTAATCTCTTTACAACAGGCTTAAAGTAAGATCCATTGCATATTTTGTGCTAGACTGTGCTTCGTTTCTGTAAGCACTAACCTATATGCCCGAAATTTTGCTTTCTACGCTTAATGCACGCTATACCCATGCTTCCCTAGGGCTAAGATATTTATTTGCGAATTTGGACGTTTTGCAAGCTCAGACTGAGTTAGTAGAATTTACGATCTCAATGCGTCCTTTGGATATAGTTGAGCAAATTCTGGCCAAACAGCCTAAAATTGTCGGTTTCGGCGTGTATATTTGGAATGTCACGGAAACTACCGCAGTTGTAAGCCTGCTAAAAATGCTGCAGCCTCAATTAATTATTATAATAGGCGGTCCAGAGGTGAGCTATGAAGCTGAAGGGCAAACTATCAGCCAACAAGCGGATTATGTGATCAGCGGAGCCGCTGAGCAAAGTTTGTGCGAGTTATGTATTCAGCTTTTAACTGGACAAACTCCAAAAGAAAAATTTATTCAAAGCCCGCTGATACCCTTAGCCCAATTAAATTTACCTTATGAGCACTACAGCGATGCGGATATCAAACAACGTTTCGTGTATGTAGAAGCTTCACGGGGTTGTCCTTTTAGATGTGAATTTTGTTTGTCAGCGTTGGATAAAACTGCTTATCCTTTTGAATTAAATAAATTTTTAACTGAAATGGAGCAATTGTGGCAGCGTGGTTTGCGTCATTTTAAATTTGTTGATCGTACTTTTAATTTAAAAATAGCTACTACCCAACTCATTTTAGAGTTTTTTCTTGAGCGGCTGGATGCTGAGACTTTCCTCCACTTTGAACTAGTGCCTGACCATTTACCGGCTGCTTTAAAGGAGTGTATTCAGCGTTTTCCTGCAGGTAGTTTACAGTTTGAGATTGGCATTCAGACTTTCAATCCTGAAGTACAAGCTTTAATTAGTCGTAAGCAAGATAATGCCCAATCGATTGAAAACCTGCATTGGTTGCGTCAGCATAGTACTGCACATTTACACACGGATTTAATTTTTGGGCTGCCGGGTGAGGACTTGGTGAGTTTCGCGCAAGGCTTTGATCAATTAGTCGCGCTACATCCGCATGAGATTCAGGTAGGTATTCTCAAGCGTCTGAGAGGTGCGCCTATTATTCGCCATACCGAAGCCTTCGGTTTAATTTTTAATCCCTACCCACCTTATAACATTCTAGCTACTGATCGAATTGATCCGTTCACGATGCAGCAAATGAATCGGTTTGCGCGCTATTGGGATTTGATTGGTAATTCGGGACGCTTCGAACATAGCTTGGCTTTATTGCTAGGTGAAACACCCTTTGCACGTTTTTGGGTCTTGAGTGAGCAATTGCATCAGCGTTCCGGACAAACCCATCAAATCGCTTTGCCACGCTTGTTTAAGTTAGTGCATGAGATTGCTTTAAGTGACTTGGGTTTAGGTGAGACCTTCACCGAACAATTATTAGCGGATTATGCACGTAGTGGACAAAAGGGAGCGATTCCCTTTGTGCCTGGTTTGCGCCAAAGAGCCGTACAACAAGCAGGTACAGATACTCGCAAACAACGTCAAGTACGTCATGCTGTTGATTAATAGCTATAGCTAGCAGCTTAACACTGCTAGCTACTGGCAGGTTTGAGGTTAAACGATCGGATTGCGATAGGTATCTACCCGATTTTGCCAGCCACGTAACCACCGGGCTTCATTGCGAGAGGGGTCGGAGTTTTGTACGCGGCGTTGTAAGACGCGCATCGCTGCATCAGCAAACTCATGCAGCGCCTGTTGGCCTTGCGCAGTGGGACGCATTTCTTCCAATACTTGGCGTAAACCCCAGTTTTGGCCACGATAACCACCGTTTCCTAAGCCTTCACCTTTGAAGTTCACATAATCAATTAGTGCATACCAACCACCTGGTGTATTTGCAACTGCATTCAAATTGCGCGCCACGATGGACTGTTGATGTGAGGCTTTCACCAACTTAGGCATCGCTGTACGGGTACGATCTACAATATACTGTGCTTGTAATTCACGGGTGTTGTAGAGCAGCTGTTGCAGCTGCTGAACTTGAGGTGAGTTTTTCTGTGCCATCAATTCTTCACGGGTAGACCAAGGTGCACCTTTTACCCGTGCTTGTTGCAACCAGCCGGGTAATTGCACACCATTTTGGGCCATATAATCCAGTAAACCGGGAAAAGTATTGCCAAAGCTTTGGCGGCGACCGGCTGGATACCAAGTGAAGTGACCAATTCCCATGGAAGCAAAGTCTTCGCCATCATTCCAATGCACTAGATTGTTTAGGTTGCCACCGCCCTCGTTGTTGAAAATCTGATCGCCAATCGCGCGTAACTCCACTCTAGATAAACGTGGCATTTGGTTATTGCTAACCATGTGTGGTGGAATCGAAGGAATACCATAACCACTTGGTGGATTATGGTAATTCATATTAGGTCTTGGGTAAGCATGCGGAATAGGACGCTGATAGCCTAATTGCTGAGTTTTAGGAACACGTACAGCTTGTTGCGCATACGGTGGACGTACCACAGGCGTACTTACTAATGCATCCGCTTCAGGAATCGCTTGGGGATTTTGACTACAAGCAGACAGACCCATACCTGCAATTGCAGCCAGTGCAAATAGATTTTGTTTTTTCATTAGTCGTTGCCGTTCGTTGTTTTTATTATTAGGATTTGCCATCCAAATATAAAATCATTCACAAAGCTGCTTAAATTTACCCGACGAGCTGCCCGCCGCTCCATACGCATCCTCGCAGTCTTTGCCTGAACGGTGACTGATTAATTAAAATGATTTATAAAACTTGCCCTAAACTAGCTGATTTGCTTCAGATGTTTTATGAGTTTTCTGGGAAACTAAGGTTTTTTTGAGTCGCTGCCAAAAACGGACTTTGGTTTTTAGTCTGTCTGATTTGGTGCTAGCCGATTTAACGACCGTCTGATCAGTTCTTATTGTTGAAGTTTTTTTTTGTTCATGGTGAGGCGCAGTGGTTGGCTTGTCTGAACTCATTTGTTTAGTTGCGCTGCTAGCAGTTTTTCTAGTTTGTGTAGTTTCTACTAGTTTTTGCAGTAGGAAATCATTCGTGTTGGGTAAATCCGCAAGACTGTTGAATATCGTATGATTATGCACCAAGCAGCGTACAGTTAAACCCGCTTGATAAGCATAGGCAACTAGCTCACGATTGCGCTCCATTGCGGTATTGAGTAACTTACCTTGTCTGAGTGTTTGCGTCGCATCTAAGCTGATATTTAAGTGTCTTAAGCCAGCCGCACGGGCTGCAACAAAAGTATTCAAATCAAGGCCTAAGTCATTTTTACCATCTAAAAAAATCGTGGCTAACCAACGGCAGCCCGGTACAACGGCTTGAATATTATCGATTAAGCCATGCCACATTGCTAAGTTGGCATTAAGACTGGGATCCAAAAAGATAAACTCCTTGCATGGGTAACTTTTTGCCTGAATATGTAATTCGCTCAAAACTGCTTGTACCGGACGGCTACTATAAATGTTTTGTTTATTTTCTAATCGAGTGGTACGACTTGTAAGGATAGGAATTAAAGCGGAATGATGCAGTTGCCAAGCAAAATCCGATAAATCAGGTAGGGGCAGTAATTCTAGTTCTTGTAAAGGTGGTGCTCTGAGCGTTTCCATCTCTAGTCCTCGTTGACAAACTCCCGGCCATGCGGATAAATCTTGCTTATCTAAGACGGTGGCTACTAACTCAGCAATGACCCAATCGGCTTCACCCACAAAAACGGCGGTGACCCCTTTTAAACTTAACCATAGAGGCAAATCTTCAGTACTACAGGTTGTTAAACAACCTCCCCCTAAAATCAACGGTAGTCCTAAATCAGCCACACAATTGGCTAGTTTTTGAATAGCTGCATAATGATTTAAATAACTGGGAATCAAAATTAGGGCAGGATGAGTACTCTCTAAATATTTTTGGATATTGGTCAAATTCAAGTTAGTTTGGCTAGGGTTTTGCCTCTTTTCTTCAACTACAAAGGTTTCGACGACCACTTGCAAACCTGCAGCACGTAAGGGTGTGACTAAATAAGCAATGGATAAGTCCGGGTAAGTGAGCTTGGGATTAAGATCAATCATTAAGATTCTAGCCATCATGACACGTCCTTTTGTCCATGGAAGCGCTGGTATCTTAGTGATTTAGGCAAAGCTGTCCTGTTTTAAACGTTTCTCACTGCTGAAGCGACTTATCTAAGCGATGAGCTGTCACTTAAGGTACTGACACAGTAAGTAATAGGGAGGAGTCCACCTTTTTTTGTGGTTTTACATTATAGTTAAACAAACCTATCTTAGAACGGAGGTAAAGAGTGTCATCTGAACCCGTACAGGCCGAATGGCTTAATACTACACAGCTAAAAAGTATGGCTGCTCGCCGTTTTGCTGAGTTTTGTCAGCACAATCTTACGATGGCAGCTAATCAAGAAAATTTTGATGCCCATCTTTATCAAGCAGCAGCGAAATTAGTGATTGAGCGCTTAGAGCAGGCGGCTACAGGAGATCAGGGATGATTATTACGGAAGTGATTGCGGAGAACTTCCGTAAATACAAGCGACTGCATTTAAAAGACTTACCCCAACTTGGTTTGATTCTAATTACGGGTGGGAATGAGTCTGGGAAAAGTAGTATTGGTGAATCTTTAAGTTTTGGCTTATTTGGACGGACTGATAATTTAACTGCAGATCGTACTAATAAACTAATTTATTGGGGTGCAGAGGAAGCTAGGGTCATAGTAAGTTTTACTCATACTGGCAAAACTTATCGTTTAAAGCGTAGTGTC
>AATN01000183.1_pt1 | contig 16066 bp, 10 predicted proteins | sample 270648 | NCBI WGS metagenome assembly AATN01 (sample SAMN02954269, study PRJNA17659) | bioreactor sludge metagenome | biome: terrestrial; feature: bioreactor; material: sludge; isolation source: Enhanced Biological Phosphorus Removal (EBPR) bioreactor sludge | place: Australia: Brisbane, Queensland
GAGGCTTTAGGGGATTATTGTGCAGGCCCGAATCACGTCTTACCGACGTCACGTACAGCACGTTTCTCTAGCCCCTTAGGGGTCTATGATTTTCAAAAGCGTTCGTCTTTAATCAATTGCTCAGCACAAGCGGCGAGTAATTTAGGCAAGATTGCTTCGGTACTCGCACGAGGCGAAGGTTTAATCGCACATGCGAACTCAGCAGAGTATCGTATTCAAAACTAAGGTTATAAAACAGTGCATGTGGGCGTTAGGGCAGTTAAAATAAACGCCCACACGGCTGTTGAAAGTTTAGCGCTTTACTACAAGTTATTAATTGGTCAGGACTTTTATATATAATGAATCCGGATTTTCTCGACTTTGAGCAGCCGATTGCTGAATTACAAGCAAAGATTGAAGAGCTGCGTTTTGTAGATGATACGCAGATCAATCTCAGTGAAGAAATCGCCAAATTAGAAGAAAAAGCGCAAACCCTGACCCGTTCTATCTTCGCGAAACTGAGTCCACGGCAAATTTCTCAATTAGCTCGCCATCCAAAGCGTCCTTATACCCTAGATTTAGTCAAAGCCTTATTTACTGATTTTACTGAGCTACATGGTGATCGTGCTTTTGCGGATGACAATGCGATTGTCGGTGGAATTGCCCGTTTCCGTGGACAGTCAATTATGGTGATGGGTCATCAAAAAGGCCGTGATACTGCAGAAAATATTAAACGTAATTTTGGGATGCCTCGCCCGGAAGGTTATCGCAAAGCTTTGCGTTTAATGCGGATGGCGGAAAAGTTTCAATTACCGATTATTACCTTTATTGACACCCCCGGTGCTTATCCGGGAATTGGTGCGGAAGAACGCGGACAAAGTGAAGCAATCGCACGTAATTTGTATGAAATGGCGCATTTACGCACCCCCATTATCTGTACGGTAGTTGGTGAGGGGGGGTCAGGTGGAGCATTGGCGATTGGGGTTGGTGATCGCGTGATGATGCTGCAATATGCAACTTATTCGGTCATCTCTCCGGAAGGTTGCGCATCGATTTTGTGGAAAAGTGCTGAGAAAGCAGCGGATGCGGCCGATGCAATGGGTATTACGGCAGATCGTTTGAAATCTTTGGGTTTGATTGATCAGATTATTCCGGAGCCCTTAGGGGGCGCACATAGGAATATGCCCGTTGCCGCGCAAGCCGTTGGCGAAGCGCTTGAAGCCAATTTACGTGAATTAAAAGCCATGAATATCGACAAGCTCTTAGAAAAACGTTATCAGCGTTTATTGAGCTTTGGTCAATACGAAGAGGCTTAAGGATGATTCAGGAAGGTGTGTTTTCCTTCCTCGAAGCTCACCCAGCTAACAAGTATTATATAGGGTATAGCGGTGGTCTCGACTCGCACGTGTTGCTGCATGCCTGTGCAGCACTGCACATGCAATACCCGCAGCGTTTTCAATTTGAAGCGATTCATATTCATCATGGTTTACAAGCCTCGGCAGATGCTTGGGTGAAACATACTCAGCACAGTTGCGCTGGTTTAAACCTGCCGTTAAACGTCATCTATTTAAACCTGAAGCCTGTAGTGGGTGAAAGCGTAGAAGCTATAGCGCGTCAAGCACGTTATCAAGCTTTTAGCTCCTGTTTAAGCCCAGATGAGATCTTGCTAACCGCGCATCATCAAGATGATCAGGCTGAAACATTTTTATTGAATGCGTTACGCGGTAGTGGGGGTAGGGGCTTGGCAGCGATGCCAACGATGCGTGGTTTAGGTTTAGGTAAACTTGGCCGTCCTTTGTTAGCCTTTAGCCGTGCGCAATTAGAAGCTTACGCAGCGCTTTATCAATTGTTTTATATTGACGATCCGACTAATGCTGAAACCCAGTTTGATCGCAATTACCTGCGCCATGAAATTCTGCCACGTTTACAAATACGCTGGCCAGCAACTAAGCAAACTTTAAGTCGTGCGGCTGCTTGGCAAGCAGAGCAGCAGCAGATTTTAGCGCAGTTACTTGCCCAACAATTACCACAATTTGCGGGGAGTCACCCCGATACTTTGTCAGTGCGAGCTTTAAACGCGGTCGATGCGCTGATGCAAAAAGCGCTGATTCGCCACTGGCTGCAACAATTAGGATTTACTCTGCCTGCTGCGAAAAAATTACAGTCTATTTTGACTAATGTACTCGCAGCGTCTAGTGATGCTATGCCTTGCATGACATGGCAAGGCTGCGAACTACGTCGCTATGGCGATGATTTGTATGCCTTAAAGCCTTTAAGTCGACATGATCCTAAACAAGTTTTGGTTTGGGAGGATTGGGAGCAGGATTTGTATCTAGATTCTTTAGGTCGTGGATTGAGTAAGTCGATATTAGCGTCATCCTTAAAGCAAGGAGCGAAAGTTCAAGGTATCCCCATTACAGTACGGTTTCGCCAAGGTGGGGAGCGTTTGCAGAGAGAGCAAGGCTACTCTTTAGAGTTAAAGCATTTGTTCCAAACCGCAGGTGTCCCGCCTTGGGAGCGGGAACGGATACCTTTAGTCTATGTAGGTGACGAATTGCGTTTAGTCGTGGGCATCTATCCAAAGCCTTAACTATCTCCAGTTGCAATCGGCCGCTTTGGATCACGAATCCATTCACTCCACGAACCTACATAAAGACGTGAACCGCTTAAGCCGGCAATTTCCATCGCCAGTAAATTGTGGCAAGCACTTACTCCCGAACCGCACATATGCACAATTTCACGGGCAGACTTACCCGCTAACTTAGCTTCCCATTCTTGTTTAAGAGTTTCTGGGGATTTGAATTGACCATTGCTTAAGTTATCAGTTAAAGGGCGGTTAAGCGCTCCGGGAATATGCCCTGTAATCGGATCAATCGGTTCTAGTTCTCCACGAAAGCGTTCTGCACTACGCGCATCAATGAGTTGATAAGGATGTGGCTGACTTAGAGCTGCAGTCGTTAGAAAATAGTCAGCTTGAATTTGAGCTTGGAAATTGCCTAGGTGCTTGGGCTTATGCGCTTGGGGTTGCTCCAAAGCACCACCAGCCGCTATCCAAGCTGTGAGGCCCCCATCTAAAACTGCTACTGCTTCATGGCCTAACCAACGCAACAACCACCAAGTACGCCCTGCGAAAGCGCCACTATTATCATCGTAAACAAATACTTGTGTGTTTCTATTTAAGCCATAAGCTGCTAGCTTATTAGCAAAGTTTTTTATATCCGGTAAGGGATGCCGTCCGGTATCAGCTTGAATAGGGGAGGAGAGATCATCATCTAAATGCAAATAAAAAGCGCTAGGGATATGGCCTGCTTGATAAGCCTGCTCTCCTGCTGAGGGATCGGCTAAATTAAAGCGACAATCAAAAATAATCTGATCTTTTTGCCCCAGTCTTGCGACTAAGCTTTGGGTGTTGATTAAAGTTTTATACATAGGCTTTCACTAGGGTTGAGCTAAGTCAATGATTCTTTAGCTAGCTCTTAAGCTGCAAGCCAAAGTGCTGCTAAGTAATTTAAGTTTTTATAGAGTGCATTTATCTACACTATACTTTTAAACAGTTTACAGTTCTTTTGTACGTAATCTATCAAGGAATAGCAATGAGTGAAAAACGTTCGTGTTGTTGTGGTGCATTACCAGCTTTATGGTGGTGGCTACTCACTTTGTTGGGCTTACCCCTGCTGTTTTGGTTAATGATTCATTCGCGCCAAGCACCAGTAGAAACTGATCTAACAGCCAGAACCACGGACGGTTTAAAGGCAGCTTCTTTCAATGATGTACAGGTTAATTTAGATCACCGTGGACGCGATGCGCAATTAACCGGAATAGTTGCTAGTGATGCTGAGCGTGAGCAAGCAGTGAAATTGGTGCAAGATACTTATGGGATTCGTGTGGTGGACAATGCACTTGAAGTAGCGGCTCCTGTAGCTGCAGCGACCACCGTAGTGGCCGAATCTGCAGCAACTAACACTGCATCGGTTACTCCAGAACCTGCTACAACTCCTCCATCGGCTACTCCAGCACCTGTTGCAACTAGCACGCCAGCGGCTGCACCAGAACCTGCTATCGCTCCGGCTCCTGTTCCACCTCTTGCTGAGCCAAACTTTGCTTTATTGCCACAAGATGGTAAATGGGTTTTACAAGGCACTTTAAGCTCTCAAGAAGAGATTAACCAAGCAGTTGCTGCTGCTGAGCAAATGTATGGTGCTGGTAATGTAGTGAATCAATTAACGGTAGGTACTGTCGCCCCTGCAACTTGGTTAGCTGCGCTAGGGGGGTTAAAAGAGGTCTTAGCAACTCTTGAGCAGTCTGGCTTAAAGTTTGTGAATGGCGCTTTTACCTTAATGGGTGTGGCGAGTTCTGATCAAGCTAAAGCAGATATAGCAGCTAAAGTTCAGCAGTTATTAGGTAGTGTGCAGTTAGATAACCAAATCAGCGTAAAAGTACCTGAAGTAGCAGCTCCTGCGCCAGTCACTGAACCCGCTCCAGCAACTACACCCACCACTACTACTGCGGTTGCACCAGCGACTACGATTACTGAACCCGTAACATCAGTGGTAGCGCCTGCTCCCACTGCTCCAGCAACTAGCACTGAGCCAGCGCCGGTGGCTACCACAGCAACTCCAACACCGGCAACACCTGAGCCTGTAGTTGCTCCAGCTACAGAGCCTGCCGCTACAACACCAGTACCTGAGCAACTCACCTCTGAGCAGCAATCTTGTCAAGACAGAATGCGTGGCTCTTTAAATGGTCGGCAAATTTTATTTGAGACCAATAAAGCTACTATTAAAGAGGCGAGCTTAGGTTTATTAGATAATCTTGCCAAAGTGGCGAATGAATGCAAAGCGGCACTGGTAGACAAAATTATTCGCGTGGGCGGTCACACCGATGATCGTGGTGAAGATGGCTATAATCAAACTTTAAGCCAGCAGCGTGCTGATGCCGTCAAGGATTATTTGGCTAAGCAAGGCTTAGATGCAGGTTTGATGCAAGGTGTTGGCTATGGTGAAACTCAACCAATTGCCAGCAATGACACTGATGCTGGGCGGGCGCAAAACCGTCGTATTTCCTTTGATATTATTCAAAAGTGAGGCTCTCCCATGATGTATCTATTTTCTAAGTTATTTATATGGTTACTGCTCACCTTCATTTTCGGCTTGGTCATGGGTTGGTTTTCACGCTCAGGCAGAGGAGAGTAAACATGACTATGTTCTTAATTCAGTCATTGCTATGGTTACTGGCTGCGTTCTTATTGGGCTATGGTATTGGACGTTGGTTAAAGGGAGTGTTCTGCAAGCGCCGTACAGTCGCAACTCAAACTAAATTACAAACCGAAACTGCACATTTACGTGTACCTGTTACTACAGCAGCAGTGGCTGCTGGTACGGCGGCTACCGCAGCTTTAGCGCATTCACGTGAACCCGTTAAACCGACTGTTAACGTGAAAGAGCCTGAGCTTAAAACTCCAAAGGTGACAGCAACAGCCCCAGAGCTTAAAGCTACTGTGACACCTTTAAAGGCAGATATTGAGCTGCCAAAAGCGAATTTAAAAGCGCCAACAGTGAGTGTGGCTGTGCCCACGCTGGAGGTGAAAGCGCCAAACGTTGATTTGCCTAAAATTGATGTCAAAGTGCCAACAGTCGAGCCACCGAAAGTCGATGTCGAGTTGTCTAAAGTAGATGTAAATCTAGCGAAACTGGATGTAAAGACGCCTCAAGCCGATGTAGATTTACCGAAGCTTGATAGCACTTTACCTAAAGTTGAAGTGAAAGCCCCTACGCTTGATCTTCCTACCGTAGACACCCATCGACCAAGTGCTGATCTGAGTTTGCCTAAAGTGGATGTTGATCTGCCTGCCTCAGATTTGCCCAAAGTTGAGGCCTCAGTACCTAAGCTTGATATAGCTTTACCGCAGGTTGATGTTAACTTGCCAAAAGTCGAGGTGAGCTTACCTGAAGTTGAAGCACCGAAAATTGAACTTAAAGACATGGCGGCGGGCATGGTTGGTTTGGGTGTGGCAGCTCTAGGGGTAGTTGCTACGAACATCAAAGCACCGGAGGGTGAGCTTGATTTAAATGTGGCCGAGTCGATCAAGCCACCTGAAGCAGATGTGGGTTTGCAGACCTTGCACTTAGAAATGCCAGAGTCTCAAGCAGAACTTTCAGCAGTCGAATGGCCTGATGCGAAGGTTAGTGGGAATGCGGTCACCGTGAAAGTGCCGGATGTCCATATGGATCTGCCTGAAGCTAAGCTTCCGGACATGGATGTAGGTTTGGCTGCAGCTAATCTCCATACCCCAGAGGGAAATGTTGAGCTGACGGCTTTAAGTACAGCGGTTCCGGAGACAGTTATCCATTTACCTGAAGCAGGTCTGAACTTAGAGCATGCCAAAGTTGATGTAGGTTTAGTAGAACTAAATACCCCAGATGGTTTATACACAGTTGAAGGCGCTAAAGTAGAGGCACTGGATCATTCAGAAGGGGCTGCGGTGCTCCACTTAACTAAGCCAGATGGGGATGTGCATCTTGCGAGTTTAGCCACTGAACCCAGTGGGCATGTACATCTAGCAGCGGTGGATCAAAATATTGATGGTGTTGAGTTACAGAGTTTCGACCTAGGCACCTCGCAGACAGGTTTGGTTAATCCCGCTTGGTTGGCAAGCTTAAAAGAAGCTGCTTTAGCACAAGGGAATACTGTTTTAGCAAATGCTGCTGATCAAGCCTTGGCGCAAACTGCGCAATTATCTACTACCGAGATCGGATCAGTGGGTGTCGGTTTAAGTTCAGATCTACTGGCTACTCTGAAGCAAGCTGCTGCTGGAGCCGGTGTAGGTGCAGTGGTGGCAAAAGCGGCCGATGTGTTAGCCAATACGCCTAAACCGGTGGACGAATCAGATGTGATTGAGGCGGGTAAACATGTTGCAGAAGCTGTACTTAATCCAGCAGGTTTAAGCGTCACTGAACTTGGTAGTTTAGGCCAAGGTTTAAATGCGGACAGTTTGACAGGCTTGACAGTGGCGGCGGCTGGTGCAGCGACCGTAGCAGCGGTACAGGCTAATCTACAATCCGGTGTACAGCCGATGATTGTGGATGAGTCAGATGCGATTGAAGCGATTAAATTAGCTTGGGATGGTGAGTTGAGTCCTGCTGAATTAGCTGCTTTAGAGCATACCTTGCTGCTACGTCCGGGTGAAACAGGCCGTTTAGGCTTAGTAACTTGCTCAGTACCGGGTACGAATTGTGTGTCTTTAGGCGGCTTAGAAGGTGAGTTAAACACGGGCGATGCTATGCGTTCGAATCTCTTCAATATGGCTGTGACTCATAATGACGATGGCAATTATATATTTTCAAGTCTGTCTAAGTGGCTACCGGATTGGATCAAGTCGGGTGGTTTTTCTGAGCATACGGATGAGCTGACCTCTCTCGTTTGGGATAATGAGCCTAGTGCAGTAGATTATGCTGCCGGCTATCAATTGACGCTCCGCGAAGGACAATATGGTGATTTAGGTTTGGTGTCTTGCGCCGTGAATGAAGCAGGCTCTGTCAGTTTAGGCGGCCTCGTGGGTTCAATCGCGGAAGGTCAGACGGCAGTTTCAAAGCTTTATGGTATTTTTATTGAGCGTGCAGATGATATCTATACCTTCAAGCAATTTGCTAAGCCGGTTGCCACTAGCTCATGGCTAACTAGCGCTCAAGGAGCGGCAGCAGCTCTAGGTGCTGGAGTGGCTGCATCAGTAAACAGTGCTGTTGAAACGGTGAAAGAGACTGTTTTACCGGTGACCAAATCTACGACTACTGACATGCTTGAGCCTGATCTGGATTGGTCTGAGGATAAGCTACGTATCAATATGCAGCGCTTAATCGAAGAAAGTCATGGCAGCCGTGGCTCTAAATTGGTCAGTCAGCTTTGGGACAGCGATAGTGGTTATGACTGCGGCGTGATTGAAGGCGAGGAAAGTTTAGTACTGAAACCCGGTCTCTACGGCAAGCTTGGCTCAGTACATTGTGGTGTTACCAAGCCGGGGCGTGTTGTAGTCAGTGGTGATGTGAGTTCACTTGCTGAAGGTGAAGGCGTTTTATTCCATCTCTATAGTATTGTCGTCTGTCGTGACGATGAAGATAACTACCGCTTTGAGCGCCTGAAAGATCTTGTTTAACTAGCTCTGGAAGAAACGCAGCGCGGTATCCCCGCCCGGTTGCTGTAACCAGCGCCGGGTGAGGGCAATAACCTTCTCAGGCTCATGTGCTACAATCTTTTTAGCCACTGCTTGCACTAAAGGTAGCCAATGCTGATCGCGTAGTAAGCTCGCCATCCTCAAGCGTACATCACCAGTTTGTTTAGTTCCTAAAACTTCACCGGGGCCTCGCAGCTCTAAATCAATATTGGAAATTTCAAAGCCATCGGTGCTATTACATAAGGCTTCTAAGCGTTTCTGTGCAGTTCTTCCCAAAGGAGCTTGATAGAGTAAAACGCAACTACTTTCTGCACTACCACGTCCCACCCGACCGCGTAATTGATGCAATTGTGATAAACCTAAGCGCTCCGCATTTTCAATAATCATAATCGAAGCATTCGGTACATCGACCCCAACCTCAATTACCGTAGTGGCTACTAAAAGCTGCAATTGATTAGCTTTAAATGCCTGCATAATCCGTTCTTTTTCACTTGGATGCAGACGGCCATGAATCAGGCCAATTTCAATACTAGGTAATTCTTCACGCAATAATTCCGCAGTATTTTCAGCCGCTTGGCATTGCAAAACTTCAGATTCATCAATCAGAGTACAGACCCAATAAATTTGACAACCGCGCTGGCAGGCTTTTTCTACACGGCGAATTAAGCGATCCCGATTATCATTGCTTAATTGCACAGTTTTAATCGGTGTACGTCCGGGGGGGAGTTCATCAATAATCGAATAATCCAAATCACCATAGGCGGTCATCGCTAAGGTGCGCGGAATGGGGGTGGCAGTCATGACTAATTGATGCGGATAATAATCGCCTTGTTTACCTTTTTCGCGTAGCTCTAAGCGCTGATGTACCCCGAAGCGATGTTGCTCATCAATAATAATCAAACCAAGCTGCAAGAATTCGACTGTGCGTTGGAAGAGGGCATGCGTGCCGATGGCAATATGTCCGATTCCCAATAAAAGATTTTCGACTTGGCGGCGGCGTTGTTTAGGGGTTTGATTGCCAGAAATATAAACCACATCTAAACCCAGCGGTTCTAACCAAGCACAAAAATTCCGATAATGCTGTTCGGCTAATAATTCAGTGGGCGCCATTAAAGCCACTTGATAGCCATTGCTAATCGCTTGTAAAGCAGCAGCCACCGCAACTAAAGTCTTGCCTGAGCCAACATCCCCTTGTACTAAGCGATTCATCGGGCTACCCAATTGTAAGTCTTGGCTAATTTCATGAATGACGCGATTTTGGGCTTTAGTCGGAGTAAAGGGCAAGCGTTTTAGGAGTTGCTGAAATAACTGGTTAGGCTCCTGCATGAGTGGGGCTTTGACCTGATTAATGTGATGGCGGGCTTGTTGGACACCGAGTTGATGTGCCAATAGTTCCTCAAAAATCAAACGTTGCTGAACGGGGTGCTTTCCATCTAGCAGTTGACGGCTAGCAAGCTCACTCGGTGGTTGATGCAGTAAACGAATGCAATCTGCTAAGGGGGGGAAATTATATTCACGCACTAACTGTGCCGGCAATAGCTCCTCTAATTCATGCACTTGCGCTAGTGCCATTTTAATCAAACGGCTTAAGCTGCGCTGCTGCATACCTTCAGTGCTGGGGTAAGTCGGCGTAAGAGTATTTTCTAAAGGCGGTAAATCACCTGCATTCCCAAGCCGATATTCAGGGTGCACCATTTCTAGTTTACCGCCTGCTTGGCGGACTTCGCCAAAACAACGAATATAAGCACCTTTACTTAAACTATGCTTTTGACCATTAGTGAAATGAAAAAAGCGCAAAGTCAGTAAGCCGGTTCCATCCGAAATATGGCAAAGCAGCATTTTACGCGAGCGGTTGACGATTTCAGTCAGCTCAATTTCACCCTCTATAGTTACTTCTTGCTCGACGCGTAAACTGCCGATTTGATAAATCCGTGTGCGATCTTGATAACGTAGCGGTAAGTGAAACAGCAAATCCACCACCCGCACAATCCCTAAACGTAACAGCTTCTCGGCCGTGGCTTCATTCACGCCTTTAAGAGCAGTGACGGGTTGATATAAAAGCTTGGAAGCGGCTGATTCAGTCATGGCTAGAGTTTACTACAGTCTGCTGTTTCGGTGTGTATCTACATTCTTAGCCGGGCAAATCGGCAGAAATGCGCTAGTATTCAGGCAGCGATTAATAAAACGAGTTTAGGATTGAGCGCGCCAACTTCATCAAGCAACGATCATGCACACTGCCAAGACATGCTACTGCAATTCGTCGAACAGCGTGGCGATAAGGGTGCGAAGCTCTTATCGGTGCTGACGCGCTATATTCAGTCTTGTGCGTATCGGCATTACCCGCTCAGTACCGAGGATCAGCAAGATATTTTGCAAGAAGTCGCCATCAAAATTCTCAATACTTATCAGCAGTTACAAAGTAATAGTAGCGCTTGGCTGTTTTCTATCGTGCGCAATGAATACATTGATCGCCTGCGGCAGTATCAGTCTAAGAACAAGGTCTTTGAGCCAGATTTAGATGGCACTTTGGTTCCAGTGGTGGAAGAAAATACGGTGTCACTTGCCTTTGCTGATCAGGATTTATATAACCAAGTAGATTGTTTGGAGCGGGTATTTGATGCGATTGCTTGCCAGCCAACGGGTGCTGCGGATATAGCGATGTATACAGATTATGTGCAAGGTTTGAGCAATGGCGAGATTGCCGAGCGCACTGGGCGCACGATTGGCGCGATTGCTAAGCGCTTATCGGGTTTACGCGAGCGGGTTTGGCAGTTGAAACAGGAGTTGTGCTAATGGCAGGCGAAAACGAGCACGAACCAAACGAATGGGATGAGGTGGTCGCAGGCAAGCGTTTGCCGGTTGCGGGTAAGCGTGCGGATGAAGATGCTGAAGCAGTGCGTCAAGTTTTATTATGGCGGCAAGCGCGCGAGCAAAATGCGGTCATTACTCCTGAACAGGCTGCTGCATTTTATCAACGTAGCGAGAGGTTACGCCGTGAACGTTTGAAATCTTCACGTAGTCAATCGATCACTTTATTAGTGTTGGTGGGCTTAGGCTTATTAGCTACGGGTTTAGGTTTGGGTTGGTGGTTGTCGCGTTCTAGTAATATACCCACATCAAGCATTGCTGGTTTAAGCAGTAATGCAACACCGATTATCCCACCCGCTACGCCACCCAGCGATCTGCCGCAAATGATCGATTTACCTGCTGGCAGCTTCACGATGGGTTGTACAGCGGGTTGGGATGATCAGTTAGGTGGTTGCCGTGAGAATGAGTATCCAGCACATGTGGTACAAGTAAAAGCGTTCGCAATCGCACGACATGAAGTTACCGTGCAGCAATTTAAGCGTTTTGTGGATAAAACTAATTATGTAACCACGGCGGAATTTCAAAAGCAGGGTTGTGCAATTCAAGATTTACAAAAGCCGAGCGCATGGGTGATTAGTCCACTGCATAATTGGCGTAATGCAGGTTTTGCGCAAACGCAGATACATCCAGTGGTGTGCGTGAGTTGGCAAGACGCTCAGGCCTATACAGCGTGGTTATCGAAAGAAACAGGACAGCCTTATCGCTTACCTACAGAAGCCGAATGGGAGTATGCAGCTCGTGGCGGCAAGATTACGGCGTTTTATTGGGGTAATCAGCCGGATCGGCATTTTGCAAATGTCAGCGGAGTAGAGGGCAGTGATCAATGGGTTCAAACCGCACCAGTAGGTCAATTCGCCGCCAATCCATTTGGCTTGCATGATATGGCAGGCAATGTGTGGGAGTGGACAGGCGATTGTTGGCAACAAAACTATCAAACGGCTGCAAGTACCGAAGCTATTTGCAACCAAACTGCCTTCCGAGCGCGGCGGGGTGGTGGATGGGATAATGTACCCGCCAGTGCTCGGTCAGCAGCACGCAGTCCCGCGTCTGTGTTGGATCGTAGTTATGTATTAGGATTCAGGGTGGTAAGAGTTTTACCTTAACTACCACTGCATTGTGCTTGAGTTTTAGCACCGGCTTCACGTAAAGCAGCTATGATTTTTTCATTCCCCTTATCGATAGCTAAGTCTAAGGGCATATTGGTCTGACAGGCTTTACCTCGAATATCTAGATTGGGATTAGCCCCTGCACTGAGTAGAAGTTTAAGCGCTGGTAAGTTGTCATGCTCAATAGCGACTGCTAAAGGAATACCACCATCCCTGACTTGGCTGACCGCGTTCGGATTGACTCCGTTTTTTAATAACCATCCCAGCATCTTCAAGTCAGACGCATTGAGTTTTGGATCAGAGCCATAGCCAATATAAGTTTCTAGTGGATTGAATTTACCGACATCTAAAGCAATCCCTGCCTGCTGTAAAAAATTTAAGGTTTTCATTTCTCGAGAGCTTAAAGCCTGATCCATAACAGCTTGTTGCTTTCCTGTTAAGTCTGCACCTGCTGCAATTAATTGCTGTAAGCGTTCTGTCGCACCGCGCCCTGCTGCGTCTAGCATTTCTTGGGTTAGATGTTCAGTATCAACCATTAAATCGTTTTGATTGATGCTACTGTGTGGATTAATGCATTTTAATAGTAACTGCGTGCGTGCTTTGGTTTCATTTTCAGTTTCTTTCGGACGCACGGTGCGACACCAATGATGTTGACCCGCGCCATCCTGATTCCAACGTGCGTCTGCAAAGCCACAGTTCAACAGTTGTTGTGAACGAAATTGATAGACTGCTTTAGTTGCATAGTCTTTACAAGGGTCATGGTTTTCATAGATACCCGCTTGAGCGTGGCTATTCAGAACAAAAAAGCCACTGATTATTGCAGTACGCAGATAGTTAAGCTGTGTATTGGTTAAGGCAAACATGAAATACTCCTTCGATAGTGTAGATGATTGAGCTGTTGAGCAGCGTCTTCATCACTACAGACGAAGGAGTTTTGAAATCTTTACGGGTGGATGAGAAAAAAATGTAATTTTTTTCACTTACCCAACTTAGGAGCGCATTTTTGCACCCGTCGGGTCATAAAAACCCTGCAAACAAGCCTCTGCAGTAAAGCGTTTGCGGGCAATTTCAATCTCAAATGAGCTAGTGCGAATTTTCTCAGCCGTTAAATTCGGTAGATTGACATAGCCCATGCCAAGAGCTGAGCCTAAGCTATGTCCATACATGCCCGAAGTTAGATAACCAACAATTTGCCCGTCTAGCACAATCGGTTCGTGGTGATATAACAGTGGCTCAGGGTCATGCAAACGGAATTGGACTAAACGCCGTTTTGGCAAACCAACTGCTTTCGCCGCTAAGAAAGCAGCGCGTCCAATAAAGTCTTTAAGCTCTGGTTTCGCAGTAAAAGCTAAGCCTGCTTGCTGTAAATTATCCGCAGGCCCCATATCATGCCCCCAATGCCGGAAACCTTTTTCCAAGCGTAAGCTATTGACCGCATGCAGGCCGACATGGCAAATACCTTCAGATTGCCCGGCTTGCCATAAGGTTTGATAAACTCGTGGTGCAGCAGAAGCCGGAATCAATAATTCCCAGCCCAATTCGCCGGTATACGAAATCCGTTGCAACCACAGCTCAACGCCAGCAACTTTAGTAAAGCAGCCGGTAGCAAAGTTAAAGGCACTGTTAGCTAAATCGCAATCGGTAACTTTAGCTAACACCGTGCGCGCTTGAGGGCCTTGAATAGCTAAGCAAGCATAGGCGGCACTCACATCTTCAACACAGGTTTCACCTAAAAGATGTTTGCGTAAATGCCAGCCATCTCGATAAGTTGAGGCGACTCCCGTCATCACTAAAAACTCAGCTTCAGCTTGGCGAGCAATGGTTAAATCAGCTTCAATGCCCCCTCGCTCATTCAACCATTGGGTATAAACTAAACCACCCACGGGCACAGACAGATCGGCACAAGATAAGCGCTGTAAAGTGGCTAAAGCATCCTTACCAGTCACACGGAATTTGCCAAAAGACGAAATATCATACATGCCGACCGCTTCGCGCACGGTACGATGTTCAGCAGCGGAGAATTCAAACCAATTCTGACGCTTATAGCTGTATTGATATTCAGGTTTTGCCCCATTGCGCGCAAACCAATTGGGACGCTCATAGCCGCCGACTTCACCAAAGCAAGCCCCCGCTGCTTGTAAAGTTTCATGCAGCGGTGAGAGCACCGCATTCCGCGCCGTTTTATATTGATAGAAAGGCCAGTGCATCGCATAAGTATGTCCGAGTGCTTCGGGAATGCGTGCTTCTACATAAGCTTGAGTACGCTGTGCCGTTTGGTGGCGGCGTACATCGCATTCGAGAATATCTTGGGAGGGATAACCATCAATCAGCCAATCGGCCATGATCTTACCTAAACCACCGCCGGCACCAATCCCTTTGGAGTTTAAGCCACAAGCTACCCAGAAATTGTCTAGTTCAGGAGTAGGACCAAGCAGGTGCAAATTATCTGCGGTAAAGCTTTCTGGACCATTGAAGAAGGTGTTGATTCCCACTTCACCGAGTTGCGGCACGGTATCAATGCCTGCCAGCAAATACGGTTCAATATGCTCTAAGTCACAGGGAAATTCGTCAAAACAAAACTCAGGGCTAATCCGTTCCATCGGGCAGCCTTTGGCATTGTGCTCAAACCAGCCTACTAAGTATTTGCCCGCATCTTCTTTGAAATACACACCTTTATCAAAATCGCGCAGTACTGGACGTTTAGTGAGTTCTGGAACTGGCTCAGTGACTACATAGAAGTGTTCACAGGTATAAAGGGGCAGTTGTACCCCGATTTGATTCGCCAGCGTGCGTGACCATAAGCCACCGGTGAGTACGATTTTATCTGCTCGAATGACTCCCGCATTAGTCCGCACGCCAATCGCTTTGCCATGCTCAACCAATATTTCTTCAACGGCAGTATTTTCTAAAATACGTGCACCGTATTGGCGAGCACCTTTTGCAAGCGCCATCGTGGTATCAATCGGGTTAGTTTGACCGTCGGCTTTGATATGCAGAGTACCTAAAACCCCATCCGTATTAATGCCCGGATAGAGTTCGGCTAAACGTTCTAGGGAAATCATCTCACAGTCCACCCCAAAGCCGCTGATGACGGAGGCGGTACGCAAGAGTTCTTCTAAACGCTCTTCTGTCCGAGCCAGTGATAAACTACCGGTGCGTCGATAGCCCGTAGCTTGGCCGGTTTCAGCTTCGAGTTCAGCATAGAGTTGGTGGCTATATTTAGCAAGATTTGTCAAGGTGGGGGTCGGCCATAACATGCTGACTAAACCGGCAGCATGCCAAGTGGTGCCACACGTGAGCTGCTTACGTTCTAGAAGTACCACATCCTTCACGCCACGTTTAGCCAGATGATAAGCGATTGAGCAGCCGCTGATTCCGCCGCCAATGATAAGAATAGTTGCATGAGAGGGTAAAATTGGGTGCATAAACTAACTCCATGAGGTGTCGACTTAACCTTGATTGACGCACAGTTTAAGAAAGGAGCTGTATTTTCTTGATATAAAAAATAGACATTTTTTTATGGAAAATAGACATAAAACTAATTAGCCTTTTACCCGCGATTGTTGCGGCGATATTCCATAATGCTGTGAAAAGCAGGCAGAGAAATTGCTCAACTCGCTGAAACCGCATAGTTCAGCAATACGACTGATCGGCCATTGAGTTTGTAGTAACAGCAATTGTGCATGTTTTAACCGTAACTGTCGGTAATACTGCATGGGGCTAATCTCATAACGGGTGCTGAATTGGCGGCTAAAGGTTCGAGGATGCATATTGACCATTTTAGCCAGCACATTTAATGATAATGGTTGGGCAATCGCGGCATGCATATAAGCCTCAGCGCGTTCAATACGGCTTTGTGGGCTAAGTAACTGTGAGCGTTCAGGGCTAACTGCCGTTGTAGATCCTTGGCAATACAGTATTTGATTTACGTCCTTCAATTGTGTTG
>AATN01000184.1_pt1 | contig 15860 bp, 10 predicted proteins | sample 270648 | NCBI WGS metagenome assembly AATN01 (sample SAMN02954269, study PRJNA17659) | bioreactor sludge metagenome | biome: terrestrial; feature: bioreactor; material: sludge; isolation source: Enhanced Biological Phosphorus Removal (EBPR) bioreactor sludge | place: Australia: Brisbane, Queensland
ACAAGAAATGAATACGAGTATTTTTATTAAACTGATGCATAATAGTCGCATTTGCTATTAAAAACTTTTGTTACAGTGTAACATTAATGTAACATTTTACTTCTGTGGAGTTGATAAAACAATACTTGGCTTTTTGAGAATGTAACATTTGTTAGAAGCATTGTAACATTTTTAAAGTAGGATTTTAAACCCTGTTTCCCAAGGCGCTCCTTGGGAAACTCAACTTTACGAAGGAGGACCTTCGCAACGAGTAAGAATATTTTTTTAAAAAGTATATAATATCTGTGACATCATATTTATCATACTCATCCCTGTCCCGCTTCAGCGGGGTATATTCCCATAAACCGAATTCTTGAAACAACACTACAAATATAACCTCCCGATACAAAATAAAAAAACGGTTTTACCCTATTAGTAGTAATAGAATAAAACCGTTCAGATTTTTAAAAAATTTTAAAAGTAAGCTATTCTTCCAGCGGCTTAAAGTTCATTGAGATTGAGTTTACGCAATGTCGTGTATTTTTCGGTGTCATTCTCTCTCCCTCAAATACGTGTCCTAAATGCGCGCCGCAATTTGCACAGAGGATTTCTGTACGCCTTCCATCTGCATCTGTTTCTCTTTTTATTGCTCCGGGGATTTCATCATCAAAGCTGGGCCATCCGCAGTGGGAATTAAATTTAGACTCAGATGTATATAATGGCGCATCACATCTTTTGCAGGTGTAAATACCTTTTGCTTTGTGATCATTATATTTTCCTGTGAAAGGCATCTCTGTGCCTTTATGAAGTATTACGCGTTCTTCTTCCGGTGTTAGTTTGTTATATTCCATATAGTATTTAACTGATTTGTATAGTAAAAAATTCAGCTTTTAATTTCCCACAGAGGGTTTATTATTTTTAAACTCAAAGAGCGCGAAGAAAAATGAGTATTCAGTTGTTGGTCTCCTGACCAACAACGGCGTTTTGGGAATTAACTAAAATTACTCTTTGCTTTCTTTGCTAAAACTTTGCCTCTTTGCGGTGAAAATTTTACAGCAAATAAGGAAAAAATCTTCTCTTTAGAGTTAAAGCCATAATTAGTAAATTACATAAATTTTAATACAAAGATGATACCACAATTCAAACAATTAAACGAAGAAGAAAAGACAACCTTACTTGATGCGCCGGCATTAATTGCTGTGCTGATAGCAGGGGCAGATGATAAAATAGATGAAAAGGAAATTAACTATTCTGAAAAAATTACTCACTTCAGAGCAACAAACGAAGAATCTCCTTTACATTATTATTACGGTGAAGTAGAAAAGTTCATAAAGGATGCAATCGCTCAGCATATAAATACTTTGCCAAAAGATTTATTGGATAGACAAAGAATTATTACTCTTGAGCTTGAAAAGCTGAATGCTATTTTTCCAAAACTTGAAAACAACTTTGCTGTTGAGCTTTACAAAAGCTACTTATCATTTGCTACATCTGTAGCAAAGGCTTCAGGCGGACTTTTAGGTTATGCGGCTATTACCCCAGAAGAAGAAAGACTTATCGGCCTCAATATGATTAACAATCCTGCAGGAGCTTAACTTCCTGCAGGCTTTACGTATAATCTTAAATCTTTTCTGTGTAACACCTCTACAAGCGCGCCTTTATTAATTACTACTTCCGAGTTTGCGCTCCAGTTTGTTCCATTAATTTCTACTTTTCCGGATGCATCATTTGGAATAATTTTTTCAACGCAAATTCCTTTTTTTCCTTTGTAATCGCTTTCATCTAGTTTTATATTATCTTTCTTTCCTGAAAAAAACTTTATCATATATTTTCTTAAAAACATCAAAGATATTAATGATGATAGAATGAAAGTAAGTATCTGCGAGTTCAATCCTTCGGTTACGCCAAGCAGAGTTGTAAGGAAAGTTATCGCAGCGCCAACTCCTAAAAAGAATAACACAAAACCCGGAATGAATATTTCGAGAACAAAAAGCGTTACCGCAAATATCACCCAGAATATTTTATCATTTATAAATTCCATTATAAACTCCTTTTACGCTTCGGGGTTAAAATTAAAATTCTGATTGTAGCTGCTGCTGTCATTCGGGTTATTGCCTGTGTTATCCTTCGATAATTTTTTCGGAACAGTGGTTTTTTCATCAACCTCTTTGAAGACCTTGCTGACCGATGCAACCATTCCTGCAACATCAGATAAGTTTGAAGGAATTATCATAGTATTATTCACCGATGCCAGCTTGCCGAACTCATTGAGATACTGCTCGGCAACTTTCAGGTTCACAGCTTCTTTTCCGCCGGGTTCATTTATGGCAGATGCAATTTCTCTGATACCTTTTGCGGTAGCAAGCGCAATTCTTTCAATTTCCTGCCCGCGCCCTTCAGCTTCGTTTATTCTTCTGAGTTTTTCACCCTCTGAAAGCGCTATCTTTTCCTGTTTATCACCATCGGCATTATTTATTTTTGCCTGTTTATGCCCTTCTGACTCAGCAATCAAAGCTCTCTTTTCGCGTTCAGCTCTCATTTGTTTTTCCATCGCTCCGCGGATGCTTTCAGGGGGAACAATATTTTTAATTTCGTGTCTTGTTACTTTTACACCCCAAGGCTCGGCAGCTTTATCAACTGCGTTAAGAATTTCACCGTTAATTTTTTCTCTTTCTTCAAAAGTTCTATCAAGCTCAATCTTTCCTATTTCACTTCTCATTGTAGTTTGGGCAAGCTGTGTGCTTGCAAATGCGTAATTTGTTACTCCGTATGAGGCTCTTACAGGATCAACTATCTGCATATATAAAATTCCGTCAACATCTACCTGAATATTATCACGGGTAATACACGTCTGTGGAGGTACATCAATAACCATTTCCTTCATAGTGTGTTTATATGTTACCCTATCAAAGAAAGGAATTAAAATATGAAAACCCGCATCAAACGTTGCATAATATTTTCCAAGGCGCTCTACAATAAAAATTGATTTCTGCGGAACTACTACGGCAGATTTCATCAGCGTTATCAAAACGAATAATGCCAGCACTACAAGAATAATAGTATATGTCATAGGTTGAATTTATTTTATAAAAAATTATGATTTAAAAAATTTTTATCCTGCCCAAGGTAAATCTTGTATGTTTTCTCTGAAGTCTTTTAATCTCACCCACCCTTCGGTGCCGCCTGCGGTTCTCATTAAGTACCAATCGCAGTCATATTCATCATCATATCCGTCAGCATTTTTACATACAGGTTTTACATCGCATTTTAGCAGTGTAACCTTTGTGCCAGATTTTAAATTCTGAACTACCTCTGATTTATCATCACGTGATTTTAATAGCTTAAAAGAAGTTTTCACTGTGCCTTCAACGTTTACATCATAGGTATCTTTTCTGTTCATCTCAAATTTATTTGCCTCATTATTAAAAACATACTCGCACTCAAGGCTCCAGAATCCCATCCAGTCATTTACAATAACGGTGCCATCGCCTTTTACTTCGGCGCTGCCCCAAGCCTTTATGCTTCCGTAGGAAACAATTTTATTATTTTTTAATGAGTAAAAAAAATACTCACCCTGATCTCCAAAACCGTAGCAGGTTACTAATACAGCAGGGTTGGTATTTCCCGGACCTATTTCAACCATCTTCACATCAAATACATCTGCCTGATCTGACGTCTCGTTTATCACAGAACCGTTTATATCTACTGAAAAACTCCCATCAAGATATGTATATACTCCCTCACCGCTAGTACTGAATGATACAGTTATTTTATCAAGAATGTTATCGTGGTTTAAATCACCTGTGATAGTTGTATCTTTTGTGCCGGCAAAGAGATTATTTGACAAAAGATATAAAATTATAAAAAGTGTTTTTTTCAAATTTGGTTTAATTTTTTGATTCTGATTTTCTTATTTATGAATACCACTAATGCACGCATAAATATCTTCCATCTTTAAATGCGGGTAAGATGATAATATGTTATCTGCGGTTTCTCCTTCAGAAAGTTTTTCAAGAATTAAATCAACCGGAACTCTTGTTCTTTTTATTACAGGCTTGCCAAACAAAATCTGAGGATTAGATTCAATATGCTCTTTCCAATCAGTTTTCATAAATTTATTTTAATAAGGTTAGCTTTTTTGTTTCAGAAAAATTCTTTGTTTCAATTTTATAGTAGTATGTGCCGCTTGCAAGATTAAACCTGTTTGCGTCCAATTTAATTTCATAAGTTCCTGCAGAATAATTACCGTTAACTAAATCTGCAGCAATTCTTCCCTGCATATCGTAAACTCTTATGGTTACTGAGGTCTGTTCAGGAATAGAAAATTTAATGTTTGTTTCCGGGTTAAACGGATTAGGATAATTCTGCGATAAAGAATAATTTTTGGCAAAGTTAGAAATTACATTCGGATTTATGTTTGTGCTGCTTCCCATTTTAAATACATATAAACCTGTTGCCATATCGCTTGCTACAATTTTTCCCGATGGAAAATATCCGTAGATATTCCAGCAGCCCTGATAAGCTGTTCCCGCGCCTGAAGGGTATGTATCATAATGTCCTATTTCTATCGGGTGGGCGGGATTTGAAATATTATACACAATAACTCCCGCTCTATAGTGCGCTGAGTAAAGCGTATCACCTTTTACGTAAACATTATGCACCATTGATAAGCTATCCCACGGGGCAATATCCCATACCTGAACAGGATTCATTACATCATGTATATCCCATACTTTACAGTGGTTAGAGCCGCCTTCATCAGTTGTGAACAAATATTTTCTATCTTCTGTTACCGCTGCATTGTGGGTAACAGCGCCCGGATATGTAAACTCTTTGATAAATTTTATGCTATCTTTATTTCTTGCATCAAGCACAGTAAGATAGCCATCATTTATACACGCTGCAAAAATTGTATCGTTCTTTACTACGCAATCGTGAACGTATCTTGTTCCCCATTGTCCACGTTTTACAGGATTAACAGGGTCAGTCAAATCTAAAATAAAAACACCGCCATTGTTATAATTACCGCCATTACAGTAAAGATACTTTCCTTCTATAGAAATTGAGTGTGAACGTGTGTATGTGCCGAATGTATAGCTTTTTACATAGCTGACAGAATCGGGAAGATACTGCAAATCTGCTATCTGTACACCTTGCCCGCCTTCAGATACTATATAAGCGTAATGTGAATATGTTTTGAATTCCCTGTAATTATAAAATGAACCCGGTCCTGTGATTGTGCCGCAATTTCTTATATTCGCAGGGGCATCTGTAATATCATAGAAGGTTGTTCCTGCGTAATGCCCTATGATTGCATACTCGCGTCCGTTCGGAGCAGTGTAACCCCAGACCGATGCATAACGAAAGCCGACAGGCGTGCCGCCGGAAGTAAAATCGTTTTTTGTGCCGAGCAAAGTCATATTATTTACAGACTGTCCGAAGCTAAAACCCGATATTAATAATAAAGTAAATATTAGAATTTTTTTCATTTTTTGCGTCAATTTATAATAAATAATATCTGTAAGTTATTATTAATTTTCAATCTCAATCACTATATTATTGTCAAATGAAATGACTGAAAATTTATTCTAACTTTCTTATGTTAAAAAGAATACTTGTTATATGTTCAGTTTTATTTTACATAATAGCCTGCTGCATTATTGCATTTAAAAGCATAGCAGAGGAGGGTACCGGACATTTGGGAATAACGTGTCTTGCGTTCGGGTGGATTTCTTTTGCATCAAACTTTGCTGCATTTGTTTCGTGGCTGGCAAATTTTCCATATCTTATTAATATTGTAATGGTTTTTGCGGGAAGAAAAACATCATTCCGCATTATAAGCGTTATACTTGCCTTGATGAGCTTATTTTTATCATTCGGAGCGTTTGGCGTTACAGAAGTTATGAAGGATGAAAGCCGCACAATGGAGCAGGTTACTTTCGGCCCTGGATTTTTCCTTTGGTTTTTAAGCATTTTAATTATGCTTGTTGCCTCCATACTTCCTTTTGAAAAGAAGAAAGTTGAAATAAATTATATCCAGAATCCGAATCCGCAGCAGTGAGTTTTATTATATTTATTGCTATATATTAATCTTGTTCATAAGTATAAAAGAGTTATTCTTCCCTTGAGGGAGGCGGCTGCTCCCGCATCAAGTGCGGGATAAACTCCGGCGAGACGTTGGGTGTTTGTCAAACACCCCTCCCGATCTAAAGGTCGGACTCCCCTCAAGGGGAGAATTAATTTTTCTGTTTTTCATATCAAGACATCTTTAAAAAAAAACCCGCCGGGGGCTCCCACTCCCGACGGGTTTCATTTTAGTATATTAGTACAACATACCACCTATTACAATTATTTTACAAGAACCATTTTCTTTGTCATTATGAATGATTCTGATTCTATTCTGTAAAAATACATTCCGCTTGAAAGCGAAGCTGCATTAAAACTTACTGTATAATATCCTGCTGTTTGTTTAGTTTCAACTAAAGTTGAAATCAATCTTCCTGTAATATCATATACATTTATCTTTACAAAGCCGTCTTTAGCTAAATCATAATTTATTTTTGTTGTTGGGTTGAACGGATTAGGATAGTTCTGGGATAAATCATATTTCACCGGCACGCCTACAGAAACAAATCCCGATAAGTTATGATATTCATAGTTACCGTTGAAATCAATCTGTTTTAATCTGTAGCTGTATTTTCCTGTAAGAACATTTCTATCTTCAAATGAGTAGCTGTTTTCAATTGTCGAATTTCCTGCTCCGGTAATTGTACCTGTTTTTACCCAGTTTTGTTCACCATCTTTTTTGCGTTCTACATCAAACCCTGCGTTGTTTGTTTCGGTTACTGTTCTCCAGTTAAGTGTTACAGAGTTTTTATTTACAAATGATGTAAAAGATGAAAGCTCAACAGGAAGCACACCGTCATCACTCATTACAAAAGATGAAAAGCCCGGTGTATCAAAAGCTATATCTACTATCTCTCCATTGATAGTAATTGTAGGTGTGAATGTCTGCACGTATTCATTCATTGTGCCAAGTCTGTGAACTTTACATCCGCTGTAATTATTTCCTGCGTTGCCAAACCCTGCGCGAAGTGATGAGAAGAAATCCATTTCTGATTTTGGAACATAGAAGTGAACTGTAACATTATCTGTCGGCTGAGTTGCGGGTGTAACTGTAAGCATTCTTTCCATTACTGTGTAGCCGTTGATAGACATTGTATCGCCTCCTGCGCCGCTGATAGAAACTGTTGTTGCGCCGAGAGCTGATGTTCCTGTTGTAAGTCTTGCAAAAATTCCTCCTTCATTGCTGAAGTTCATTGATGCTGATGCGCCCAATGTTCCTGATGCAGAACCGTTCATAGATGATGGAGCAATAGGAATATCTTCTGCCATTAATCCTGTATTATTAGGGTTGTTTACCATTGAGTAAAATAGCTTGCCATATTTTTGGTGAACAAAAAGATTTCCTGCAGTTCCGTTGCTGTAGTTATTTGAAAGATCAGGATCCCAAGAATATAGTGAAGCATCAGCCGAGCTTAACGCAGCAAGACGATGTCTTCCTGTTCCGCCTATATTGCTGAAATCACCTTCAAGATAAAGTGTTGTTGAGTTACCTTTCATAGAACGTACGGTTGTATTCGGATACGTAGCTGAGCTATTATTGAAGGTTTCTACCAATACAGGCATTGCTCCCGACATATCTACTTTTGCAAGTCTTCTTACATCCGTATTACCCATAAACTGCGCGAAGCCGCCGCCAAAGTACATATATTTAGAACCGTCATACCATCCGCAAGCAACTAAACCGCCATCTACACCGAAGTCAAAGTTTGATTCACCTGTTGCCAAACTGAATGATCTTAAATGCATTCCGCCGCTGTTGCTTCCGCAGAATATTGATCTTCCATCGGGGGAAAGAGTAAAGAATCTGCAAGTAGCATTTGAAAGATAAGCCTCATCTGTATTGAAAGATGATAGCGAACCATCTGCAGTAACTAATGCGCAGACATTAAACCTGCTGAATGTATTATTATCTAAATCTGTTACCGAAGTAAACTGTCCCCAGAAGAAAAGTGTATCGCCTGTTTTATTTAAAGTCATACACGTACCGCCGCCGCCGCCAATGGTACCGTTTAACGCAGGCGGTGTAAATCCCGTATTAACCGAACCGTCCTGATTAATTTTTGCTACGTATCTTCTTTCTGTTCCGTTTACATTATTAAATCCACCGCCGATGTATAAACTGCCTGTTACTTTATCAAGTACAACTCCGGTTACTTCGCCATCTGTATTGCACGTCCAGTCAAGCACATCACCTGTAACCGCATTCATTGCAAACACGCCTCTTTTATTATAAAGTGTTCCCGTTTTTGAATATAAATTATGAAAACCTCCCGCAGCAAAAATTGTATCCCCGGTGATTGAAGTTATCATCTGCCTTAAAGAAAAACCATCCCCAAGTAAAGGATAGTTAACGCAGGATGATGAAGTTGTTACTGCGTTTACTGTTCCGCTAACAGGTGCGTAAACAGAATTCTTTTCCGCAAATACAGCAAAACTGAATTGTGTTCCGCAGGGTAAATCTTCCCACAGATATGAATTACCCATTGCTACAGCCGGAGATTGAGAATTTGCAATAAGCGGGTCTGTTGCTGATACAGGTGGAGTTGTTCCGTATCTGTAATAAATATAATATCTATCTGCTGCACCGCCTGACCAGTTAAGTTCAACACTGCTATTTGTTACTGCGCCTGTTGAAACTGATGTCGGCGAGTGAAGTACATCATCACCGCCATTAAACTTTACTATACTGTTTCTGCTGCCATCGGCAATTGAAAGTCCGCCGTCTTCTGTCCACGACATTCCATAACAGTATCTTATCGTTGCCGCGCTGAAACCATCGCCTCCCTGATTTGAAAATTGAGTCGGTACGTCTGCATTAAGGTCTGTGTATCCGCCAAGTATATTATCAGCGGGAGCATAATTATTTGTGGGGAACGTATTCCATATTACAACTCTGCTGCCGCTGGATGCTAGTGCAAGTTTTCCTGTGAATTTACTAATAGCCAGAGTTGTAGGAAAATAAAAACTTGAAGCATTATTTGATGGTGAAGGACTATTGTTAGAAAAATTTGTCTGGCCTAAAACATTATTTGCCGATGCTCCGTTTGAAGTTGGGATTGAATTAAAAATCAATGCGCGATGCTCCCTTCCCGAAAGCACTATTAATTTACCATCGCTTGTTACATCAACATCTACAGGGTCAAGCAAGGTTGCTGCTGTTGAATTATTACCGCCTTGAGTTGGTGAGGTCTGTCCTGTAAAGTTTGATTGTCCGATCACGTGGTTTGCAGGGGCTCCTGTATATAAACCGCTCACATCATTATAAATTAAAACTCTATCATTACCGGAATCACATATTATAAGTTTAGTCTGAAAAGCAAAAGTGGAAACACAAATTCCATTACCGTGAAGAAATACGCCTGTGAGATTCATCCTGCTTGCGCTTCTGCCCCCGTTATTCGGTGCTACAAAAGCAGCGCCGAAATTCGATTGGCCTAAAACAATATTTGCAGCAGTTTGATTTGTTGTAGGGATTGTATTCCATACCAAGACTCTGTTATTACCCTGATCAACCACAAATAATCTTGTGCCGTCTGAACAAACACCTGTCGGCGCATTAAATTGGTTTGCTCCATATCCTGCATTAGCGGTAGTAAAATTCGGCTGACCTAAAACTACATCGGCATCCTGATTATTAGAAGTGGGCTTTGTATTCCAGATTAAAACTCTGTGATTGTATGTATCAGCTACAAAATATTTACCGTCTGTTCCGTCCGGATTTGTTAAACTGAAAACATCCTGCGCAAATCCTATTGAGTGAGCTGAAACTCCTCCATCGTTTCCGCCGCAATCACCTTCAGGATAACGCTGTCCGATTATCAATGAATAAGGCTGAGAGTTTGTGAATGTAGTTGTGTTTATAGGCAATGTCGAAACTGTAACCTGAGCTGTTGGTTGGCTTAATATTCCGCTTGCTCTTGAAAACACAGTGAAAGACATTTGCTGTCCTGCCTGAATGCCTGTTACGGTGTATGTTTCTGCTGATGCATCATTAATAAGGTGATAACCAACACCATTGAAAATTGTAGTGGGGGCTGTTGCGCCCCAAAACCACGCAACTATATATGAATCGTTACCGCCTGTTCCTGTCCAGTTCAGCTGAACCGAGCTTGTTGTTATTGTTCCTACCGAAACATTTATCGGGGCTGTTGGCTGCGCAAAAGATATGTTCACAAAGGAAAGTAAACACATAACTGCTAGTACCGGGCTTATAAAAAATTTTGTAATCTTGGTTGTCATAATCAATTATTCAATTATTGGGATAATTATTTTAAGTTGTTACAAGATATAAATAATGCGTTTCAACACGAAAATTAATTTCATATAGTTTCTTACGAAATTTAAAGTACTGTTTTGCATTTAATTATTGGGGGTTTGGGATTTCGGGGTGATTTCGAGATTTACGGTAGCATGTTTAACTTACTTACATCTCCCCCTAACCCTCTGCTTCCCAACGTCCTCGTTGGGAAGCTACGCACTCAAACATTTCCAAAGAAGACGTAGGGAATGAGAAAAAACTGTGTGGTCGGATGGTAAATTTCTACCAACAAAAAAGGCGCGTTTTACCGCGCCTTAAAACCCTTCTTCTAATCTATCCCAATGCAAGAAGGGTTTGCATTCCGTTATCTGCTATTACTATTATCTTATTACTATTCTATTTTACAAGTACCATTTTTTTAGTTGCCACAAAATCAGATGCTTCAATTCTGTAGAAGTACATTCCGCTTGCAAGTCCGCTTTGCATACCTGAGTTGAACTCAACTGTATAGTATCCTGCGGTTTGTTTTGTTTCCACTAAAGCGGTAATCAATCTTCCTGTCATATCGTATATATTAATCTTCACAAATGAATCCTTCGGCAGTTGATAATTTATTTTTGTTGAAGGGTTGAACGGATTCGGATAATTCTGAGACATCTCAAAATTTTTCGGAATACCGACTTCAACTAAAGTATTCAATTCAAAGTATTCATAGTTGCCGTTATAATCAATCTGCTTCAGTCTGTATTTATAATTGCCTGTCTGAAGAGCTCTATCTGTAAAGGCATAATTGTGAGCAGCATTGCTTGTTCCGTTTCCTTCAACGAAAGCAATATTTTGCCAGTTGTTTTCTTCTGTTTGTTTTCTTCTTTCAATTTGGAATCCTTTATTGTTTTGCTCCGTTACTGTTGACCATCTCAGCTCTACACTGTTTTTGTTTACACTTGATGTAAAAGATGAAAGCTCTACAGGAAGCAGTGGAGTATCGTTTATGTAAAATTTAGAAAATCCCGGAGTAGAAAATGAAATTATTACTGTCTCGCCCTCTATTGTAATTGTCGGAGTAAATGTTTCAATGTAATCTCCTGAATCGTTCATTCTGTGAACTCTGCATCCTGCATAGTTGTTGCCGGCATTTCCGAATCCTGCGCGGAGCGCCGCGAATGCATCCATCTCTGCTTTCGGAACATAGAACTCAACTGTTACATTAGAGCCCGGCTGTGTTGTAGGGTTCACCTGTAAATATCTTTCAAGCACCATATATCCGTTTACAGTTGATGTATCACCGCCTGCGCCTGAAATTACTACAGATGTATTACCCATATTAGATGAGCCGCCTGTTGTAAGCTTTGCAAGAATACCTGCTTCATTTGAAAATACTGAAGTAGAGTTTGAGCCTACGCTCATTGAAGTGCTGCCGTTTACATTTGTTGCAGGAGGAGTAAATGATACTGCTGAAAATCTGTTGAAGTTATTTTGTCCGCCGCCAACCATATATATTTTTCCTGAAGCATAAGTTCCTACTATCGTACTGGAAATTGTGTGTGATGTTTGTCCTGCAGGATAATTCGGGTTCCAGGATTGAAGCGAGCCGTCTGTTGTGCTTACTGCTCCGTATTTTGTTCTGACTGTTCCTCCGATATCGTTAAATTCGCCGACAAGATATAATGAATTTGATGTTGCAAAAATTCTTCTTACGTTGCCGCTTGGCCTGCTGCCTGTTCCGTTGTTAAATGTTGTTACAAGCACAGGTGTCGGACCTGAAATATCTATCTTAGCTAAACGCTGAATATCTGAGTTACCCATAATGGTTGAAAATGCGCCGCCGAGATATAAATAGTTACCCTGTATTACGCCGCACGCTACAAGTCCGCCGTCAACCTGGAAGTCAAACTCGCCTGTGCGTGAACCTGTTGAAGCGTTTACTGATACAAGATTTAATCCATTTGTATTTGAACCAAGATACAGTGAACGTCCGTTTGCAGAAAGTAATATGAACCTGTTTGTTGCAGCTTGTAAATGGAAATCATCGGGTTCGAATGCTGTTAATGAACCGTCTGAACATTTTACCGCTGCAAGATGTTTTCTTGCGCTTCCGTTTATATCTGTAAAGTTACCTGCTATAAATAATGTATCGCCATCTTTGCTTAGTACCATACAAGTACCACCCTGGTCACCTATTGCATTATTAATATTAGGAGTAGTGAAGCCTGCTACAACTGAGCCATCTGTATTTATTTTTGCAAGGTGTGTTTTGCTTACTCCGTTTATTTCATTAAAGCTTCCGCCTATGTACATTGAGCTTCCACTCTTATCAAGTACAATAGATTTTGCTGTTTGGTTTGCGCCAAGATTACAAGTCCAGTTTAGCATTGCGCCTGTTTTAGTATTGATGGCAGCTAAGCCGCTTCTTGAGTATGTTGTGGTTCCTGCTTTATTTGTAAATCCTGTAAAGTTACCACCAATAAAAGTTGTATCGCCTGTAATGGAAGGCACTACAGCGTAAATTTGTCCGTTACCTGTTTGTATAGGAAAATCTTCACAGTTAGATGCTGCGCCTGACACGAATGTACCTGTTGCGCTGCCTTCTGAATATTCATACACTCCAAAGCTCGGGCTTTTCTCTGCGTAAACTCTGAAGCTGTATGTTGTTCCGCAGTAAACAGGACTGAACTCATAAGATGTTCCCATTACACCGTGCTGAACTAATGCTGTCGGATCATCAATGGTTGTAGGAGGATTTGGTCCGTACTTATAAGCTATTGCAAACTGTGTAAAGCTTGTTCCGTTTATTGATAAAGGAATTTTGTATTCTGTTGATGTCATTGCAGAAAGTGACTGCGGTCCTCTTGTAGCTGTATCGCCGCCTTCAAATCTTAATATACCGTGACGAAAAACATCACTTACATACAAGCTGCCTGATGGAGCCCACGCTAAATTGTATGCAAAAAATCTTGCTGCGTTTGTTCCGTTTTCATTGGAGAAAGTTGTGCCCGATGAAGCGTTAAGGTCAGGTCTTCCAAGCACCGTTGTTGCAGGCGCGTTATTTGTTGTAGGGAATGCATCCCATATCATAACTCTTCCTGCCTGATCAGTGCTTACTGCAAGCTTGCCTGAATTTTTTGAAATTGAAAGCGCAAGCGGATGATAAACTGTGCTTGCGCCCTGTGTAAATATTGCTTCGTTATCCGTAAAATTATTTTGTCCTAAAACAACATCTGCATTTGCTCCGTTTGTTGTAGGGATTGTGTTGTAAATTAAAATTCTGTTCTCTCTTGTTGAGCTGATTACCAGCTTACCGTCTTTTGTTACATCAACACCTGTGGGGTTATACAGCGTCGCAGCTGTAGAGGCATTGAAGTTAGGGGCATCCTTTGTTGTAAAGTTCGGCTGACCGATTACAACATCAGGAGGTTGATTATTTGAAATGAAAGTAAGGTCGTTCCATATTAATACTCTGTTATTAAAGCCATCGCAGACAATTAACTTTGTTCCATCTGTTGCCATACCGTTCGGATTTTCTGCTCCGTCAGTTAAATATAAACTTGTTGCATCGCAAGTGCTGAATCCTAATCCGTGATTAACCGAGCCTGACATAAAGTTCGGCTGACCGAAAACATAATTAGCAGATTGCCCGCTGTTAAGTCCTGCAAGTTCCCAAATCATAATTCTATGGTTCTGCGCATCTGCTACGTAAATTCTATCGCCGATGACAACGCAGTTAGATGGTCTGTTAAGTTTACTTGCAATGGTACCTGCTGCGTTATCAGAAAAATTCGGCTGCCCAATACAGAAAGCTGCTGTCGGCATATTTGCAGTAGGCGCGCTGTTGTAAACAAGAACTCTGTTATTTCCTTTATCGCATACATATATTTTTTTATCGGTATCCATACCCGAAACAAGCAAGCCGCCCGGACCGAACATAGATGAGCCTGATAGTCCACCGTTGTTCGCTATTGCAAACTCTGTATTCGGCTGACCAAGAATCAATGAAGCGTTCTGTTCATTCGTGAATGTATATTGATTTGTGATTGCTGTTGTTGTTGCTGAACCTGTTGTTGCTGTTGTAGAAAAGAATGTTCCCGATGTAGAATATACGCCAACTGAATATTGTGTTCCTGCCTGAAGACCTGTTATTGTATAAGAGTTTGATGCTGTGCCCGGTACTGTTGCATAGCCGCCGTCGTTTTCATTTGCAGGAGCTGTGTTGCCCTGCTTGAATACAACTCTGTAGCCGTCTGTTGTTCCTGCTGATGCTGTCCAGTTAACCGTTACTGAGCTTTTTGTTACGCCTGTTAAAGATGCGTTTGTAGGCGCAGGAGGAGGAGATGTTTTATAAAATCTGGCATTCGGCTGAATTGTATATTGCACGCCGTTCACATTGCCGTTGTTTGTATTTGACCAGTACATACTTACTGCTACTGAGTATCTTGCTAAAACTTGTTTGTTATCTGTTACTGCTGCGCCGCCTCTATCGTTAAATATAATTACTTCAACAGGATCAGCTCCGTTATAATCGAATGGTGTATCTAAATCTATCATTGCCCATCCTGCTTCCCATGTAAAATATGGGGTTCCGTTATAAACTAATGTTGCTCCGCTGATTTCATTATTAACAGTAAACGGCATTGCATACACTTTTGAAAATCTATGCTTCATATAAATTTTCATATTACCGGTTACGTTCGATTCCTTACCAACGAACCAACCGATTTTTGAAATTGTCCCTGCATCACCTAATCTGTTAATCGGGTATATTGTTGCGAATCTGCTGTAAGCATCTGATTGATTAAGGGGAAAATTATCCATTAAATTGTATCCGTTACTTGAAGGACTTATTACCGTTCCCACAGGATAGTTACCTGTTATGTTAATTGTTCTCTGAGCATAGTTCCATTGAGGAGAAACGTTGTTTGATTTTCCTGCTGCATAAAAAGTAATATCTGTGGGGTATGTTACAATCGGTACGAATTTCATATCCCACGATGCAGAGCCGCCCGAAAGCGGTTTTGGTGTTGTGTGATATGCTTCGCCGTTTGCATTATCAACTGCAGCGCCGCTGCTGATAGGGAGGAAAAATCCCATGTCATCTTCAACAGCTAAATCAAACCCTGCCTGACCTGAACCGCCCGGAGAAATTGTATATGATACTGTCTGGCTGTTTGTGCCAAGGGGCATATCATTTGCGGTGATGTTATTTGAAAGCCCTGCATTCTGGCCGCCGTGACAGTTACAACCCGCGTAAGTGCTTCCCGGTTTTTGTGTTGTAGATGTTCTGCCGCCTGAGTTATCGTAGGCTATTTCGTAAACTGTGGTGAGGAATGCTACCACCAATAAACAGATTGTAATTTTCTTAATCATAAAGATTATTTTTTTGATTGGGATAATTTATATTTTTTTTTACTATATCAGAACTCTAAATTAATGTGGTTTCTTACATTGATTAAACAATTGAAAAATAAACTACATAGGGAGCTATTTATCAATTATTATCCGT
>AATN01000185.1_pt1 | contig 15758 bp, 14 predicted proteins | sample 270648 | NCBI WGS metagenome assembly AATN01 (sample SAMN02954269, study PRJNA17659) | bioreactor sludge metagenome | biome: terrestrial; feature: bioreactor; material: sludge; isolation source: Enhanced Biological Phosphorus Removal (EBPR) bioreactor sludge | place: Australia: Brisbane, Queensland
CGCTGGATCCGCTCACGAGTTGCTCTAATAAATCCTCAATCCCAATCCCAGTTTTCGCACTGACATGGACAGCAGCGGTTGCATCAATACCGATAATATCTTCGATTTCTTGGCAAACTCGATCCGGATCAGCCGAAGGTAAATCGATTTTATTGAGAACCGGCACAACTTCGAGATTTAATTCAATCGCAGTGTAGCAATTGGCCACACTTTGCGCCTCCACACCTTGAGACGCATCCACGACTAATAAAGCCCCATCACAGGCTGCTAGGGAGCGAGAAACTTCATAAGAGAAATCGACATGCCCTGGAGTGTCAATGAAATTGAGCTGATAGGTTTGTCCATTACGTGCTTTATAATCAAGCGACACGCTTTGCGCTTTAATGGTAATACCACGCTCACGTTCTAAATCCATGGAATCCAGTACTTGCGCTTCCATTTCGCGCTCTTCTAAGCCGCCACAATATTGAATAAACCGATCGGAAAGGGTCGATTTACCGTGGTCAATATGCGCAATAATGGAAAAATTCCGAATGTTAGGGTTTACTTCAGCCATCTTGTAATGCTTGTCTCACCATGTCCTCTTCGAAAAAATGGAAACACACGACCTCTGTGCCGAGTGTCACCACCGGCACATCCACGTTATAACGCTTGCGTAAATCCGGATCTTTATCGATGTCGACTAATTCTAATTCAAATGCTAGTTCATGCTGCAAACCACGCAGCTCGGCTATCATTGCATCACACAAATGACAGCCGAGGCGATAATACACGGTTAGGGATTTTTTTTGCCTGTCTATTCAACTTTCATAGCCAGAAAACGTGCAGCACCTTCGCGATAGACTAATATCGCAATGGTTTTACCCTTCTCAATTTCACTGAGAATTTTCTTAACTTCCTCAGGTGAATTCACAGGTTTACCATCCAATAAGCTCAACACGTCACCTGCGTTGATACCCGCACGTTGGGCAGGATCACCAATTACTTTTTCGACTAACACCCCACCTATTGATAAGCCTAAAGCCTCCCGGATCGTATCATCCAGCGGCGTTAGTTGCATACCTAACACCTCTACACTTGCAGGATTATCTGTATTAGCTTCTTCTGGCTCGGCTTGTGCCGCACCTTCTTCACCGGGTAATTCACCGATTTTTAAGTCCACTTCTTGACGCTCACGGTTCCGAATTACCGTGAGCTTAACTGTCTCACCCGGAGCCACTGTACCGACCATAGCGGGTAAGCTACCTGCATTAGCGATTGTTTTACCATTTAGCTCAATAATCACATCACCTAATTGTAAAACATTAGTCGCTGGCCCTTCTGGAACCACCTGAGTGACTAAAGCACCGGTTGGAGTAGTCATACCAAACGACTGTGCTAGATTTTGATCCACCTCTTGAATATACACCCCAATCCAACCGCGCGAGACCTTACCTTTGGTTTTGAGCTGAGAAACTACATCCATCACGATGTTAATCGGAATCGCAAAGGATACGCCCATAAACCCACCCGAACGGCTATAGATCTGTGAGTTTACACCCACAACCTCTCCATCCAAATTGAACAGTGGACCACCTGAATTACCGGGATTAATCGCTACATCGGTCTGAATAAAAGGTACATAAGTATCAGTTGGCAGATTACGCCCAGTCGCACTCACAATCCCTGAGGTAGCACTCGACTCAAAACCAAATGGTGAACCAATCGCTAAGACCCATTCACCGACTTCAATCGTGCCAGAGTCACCGATTTTCAGCGTTGGCAAATTCATAGCTTCAATCTTGAGGAGCGCAACATCACTACGCTTATCACTACCAATTAACTTAGCAGAGAACTCACGCCGATCATTGAGCTTTACTAAAATCTCATCGGCTCCATCCACAACATGATGATTAGTAATAATGTAACCATCCGCCGATAAGATAAAACCTGAACCTCGTGCATCTGCACCAAAGTCTTCAGGTACACCATTGCCATTTGGATTCCCGAAGAAACGTTTCATCAACTCATCGAAAGGCTCTTCATAACCTGGTGCAGCATCCGGTGGCGCCTCTGGAGTCGCTTTTTGCTGATGGCTGGTAGTAATATTTACCACAGCCGGCCCATTGGTTTTCACCAGCTCAGCAAATTCCGGCAAGTTGCGTGCCTGCACGGAGGCGCTAAGGCAAACAACTCCTGCAAGTAACCAGTGCAAAAGCCGCATACAACTAGCTGGTTTATAAGTCATTGAGAGTCTCCAAACACATGTTGTTCAAATGCTACAAGTTAAACTAGCTTACCCGAATCTAGGCTCGCATAGCTATAGGTGCTCGAGGCTGAATACAGCTTAAAATTCCCTCATCAACTTATTTTTTATACGATTTTTAGATTGTTTGCTGGAAGTTTTACAATCAGCCACGACCTCATTTCCACCACAGTTCATTTTAAAAATTAATTATGGTGATGAGTTTTCAGCTTAAGTCACAGTAAGTACGTCGCCAAGACCACAGAATTACAGAATTACAGAATTACATTATGTTAGCAGTTTAGCCAACTTGCTAAGGAGCATCGCCATGCATGCGTTTCACCAGTTTCTGAATGAGCTACCGAAAGCCGAACTACATATGCATCTTGAAGGTAGTCTTGAACCTGAATTGATGTTTAAACTGGCGCAACGTAATCAAATTATGTTGCCTTTTAATTCAGTAGCAGCAATTCGCGCCGCTTATGAGTTTAGTAACTTGCAAGATTTTTTAGACATCTATTACCAAGGCGCAAAGGTTCTGCAAACGGAGCAAGATTTTTATGACTTGACTTGGGCCTATTTAGAGCGCTGTCATCAACAAAATGTCCGGCATGTTGAACCCTTTTTCGACCCACAAACTCATACTGAGCGTGGTATCGCGTTTAGCACAGTAATTAATGGAATTCATCAAGCACTACAAGATGCCTCCAGCAAGCTCGGGATTAGTAGCTATCTAATTATGTGCTTTTTGCGGCATTTATCAGAAGAAGCTGCCTTCGCAACTTTAGAGCAAGCTTTACCTTATAAAGACAAAATTACCGCTGTTGGTCTAGATAGCTCAGAAAAAGGGTTTCCACCCGAATTATTCGAACGCGTCTTTGTTAAAGCTCGAGCTGAAAACTTTCTAACAGTCGCTCATGCAGGTGAAGAAGGCTCCGCTGATTATATTAAACAAGCCTTGGATTTACTCAAAGTTGAACGCATTGATCATGGCATCCGTTGTGTTGAAGATCCAGAACTAGTGGAACGTCTGATTCAGGCGCAAATACCACTGACTGTCTGCCCTTTATCTAATATTAAACTCTGTGTGTTTAAAAACATGCGTGAGCATAATATTTTAGAACTACTTGAGCAGGACGTAAAAGTTACCATCAACTCCGATGATCCTGCTTATTTTGGCGGCTACATGACTGAAAACTTTATCGCCGTGGCCGACGCCCTACAGATGACTAAAGGCCAAGCTATAAAGCTTGCAAAAAATAGTTTTGAAGCAAGTTTCCTGCCTAATCCCACTAAAATAAACTGGATTCAAGCATTGCAAAATTTAGCCTAGACTGCAGGAAAAGTTGACCTTGCATTAAAACAGCTACCAACTATGCCTCAAGCAGAACTAGCTCCAAGCATTACCGTTACCGTGATTACCACCACTGTTTCCAACAGGAAACGTGTATGAAACGAACAAACTGGGCGTGACTGACAAAATCAGTGATATGGCGATGAACGGTTCTGATGTGCGTGATAGATGAGCAATGGATGTATATCGCCAAGAAATCCTAACAACGCTGGCTCTGGTATGCTGGATCGCTCCACCTTAAACGGGTCTTTGACTATGCCTTAGGTTCGCGGGGTGATGACACGCTAAAAATCCTGTTGGACAGGGATGCCACCAGACGTTCCTTAACCCGCTTCACGATCCGTTGGGCATTGGACTCATGGACTCCATGGCTTAAGCTTAAACCTAAGTGAAATAAGGTGCGGTATTCAAGCCAGTAGCTCAAGGTTGAACACAGTTGATTTTCAAACCCTAAGCTCGGACTACCCAACTTCTTCCTCGCCGCTTCTGCCTGAGTCAAGAACCCTACCCTATTAGCTCATGGAACACCTCTCGGTCAACCCCCACGCTACGCTTAAAGACCGGCGATGATCAGGAGTTCAGGGATTCATAACCCTCATGATTCACGCTATTCCTTACTTTCGCAAAAGGTCTAAAGAAGAATTAAGCTAATCAGCAGAACCCCAATACCAGTGGACTAAACTGTGCTCTTCAAGCTAACCAACCTATCATCGCCTCCTGCTAGGAAAGTTTGCAGGCATCAGTTAGAGTCGGGTTTATCACAACAATAATAAACCCCATGACAACCGCGACCCCACAATTACTTCAGGCCGCCCTCCAGCAATTGAATGCTGTTATTTTGGGCAAAGAACATACCGTTAAACTAGCCTTAAGCTGTTTATTAGCCGATGGTCACTTACTGCTAGAAGACTTACCCGGCATGGGTAAAACCACCTTAGCGCATGCCCTCGCGCAAGTCTGTGGTTTAGACTATCAGCGGGTGCAATTTACCAGCGACCTCCTGCCTGCCGATTTGATTGGCGCCTCGATTTTTGAACCTGCGAATAGCAGCTTTCGCTTTCACCAAGGGCCTTTATTCAGCCAAGTGGTACTGGCAGATGAATTAAATCGTGCTACCCCCAAAGCACAAAGCGCCTTGCTAGAAGCGATGGAAGAACAACAAGTGAGTGTAGATCGGCAGACTTATCAACTGCCGCAACCCTTCTTTGTGATTGCTACTCAAAACCCGCAAAGCCAATCCGGTACGTTTCCACTACCAGAGTCGCAACTAGACCGTTTCTTGCTACGCATTTCTTTAGGTTATCCCGATCCTTTAGCTGAGCGTGAAATGTTAAAAGGTCGCAATGGCCGTCAGGTACTCACTAGCCTCAAACCGATCTTAAATCCAAGTCGCCTGCAAGGTCTGCAAAGCTTAGTTCCACAAGTTAAGATGAGTGATGCACTACTCGATTATGTGCAGCGCCTGATTGCTTACACGCGGCAAAGTGAAGCCTGCCATTTGGGTTTATCACCACGCGGGGCACAAGCTTTAGTACGTAGCTCTCAAAGCTGGGCGTTACTTCAAGGTCGCACTCATGTTCTACCGGAGGATGTACAAGCCGTATTTACTGCAGTTGCGGGGCATCGCTTAGTCGGGCGACATGAAACTCAAGGGGAGCAATTAGCGCGACATATTTTATCTAAGGTTGATGTGATCGGATCAAGGCATGTTTGAAGCTCTACAGGCTCACTTTGCACAGATGGTTAAACAGCGATTACCCAGCGCACGCACAACCACCTTGGATCAAAGTAAAATTTTCATTGTTCCGAGCAAAACTGCTTTAGTTTTGCTGCTTATGATTATTGTGCTGTTCTTGCTGGGGATTAATTTCCAAAACTCATTAGTGTACGCCGTGTGCTTTTGGCTATTAGCCATGCTCGTGGTAAATGTACTGCATACTTGGCGGAATCTAAGCGGTTTAAGCATTACTGCCATTCATCTTCAGCCTTGTTTTGCGGGCGAAAAAGCAGTACTTGAATTAGAGCTTACTTGTGATCCGAAACGGCCAAAATTTGCTATCCAATTGGCTTGGCCGCAGGAAGACGCTACTCAAGTAAATTTAGTTTCGACGCAAACCATGCGCATTAAACTATCACATAGTACCCAACAGCGTGGACGCTTTACCCCACCGCGTATTCATATTGCTACGCATTATCCTACAGGTTTAGCGGTAGCTTGGTCTTATGTGGCGGTGGATCTGAGTGGGTTAGTCTATCCTGCACCTGCGCCAAAAAATCAAAGTACCGAGCATAGCCAGACGCTGGCTGCTGATCAGCAACAATCCGGTAAGGAATTAACTGGGGGGAGCAATGATTTTGGTGGGATTCGTAGCTACCAAGCCGGTGATACACCTAAACATATTCATTGGGGACAATATGCCAAAACTGGCAAGTTAAATACCAAAGTATTTGTTGACTATGCCAGTCACGACTTATGGTTGGATTGGAATAATGTAAACCTACCAGCTATTGAGGCACGCTTAGCACAGTTGTGTCGCCAAGTTTTAGATGCCCATCAAGCCCAGCGGCAATATGGCTTGAAGCTACCCGGAATGACGATTGCACCGGATAAAGGTGAAGCCCATCAAGCACGCTGTTTACAAGCTTTAGCTTTATTTGGGGTAGACAATGTTTAAAACCAATACCGAGCAGCCCCAAGCTTTTATTACTTATACCGGCATGATCTGGCTCTTAGCGGCACAACTGATTGTCATGCTACCGTTTACCACTAGCCTGCCCCCTTGGTTAATCGTGGTGGTAATCTTTGCAGCCGGTTGGCGCTTGCGGGTTTTATCGGGTAAGGCCACACAACCAAATACTTTAATCAAAGCCGTTTTATTATTACTAGGCATTGCTGCTATTTTTTTAAGTGGCTTGCGGTTACCGTCCTTAGAAGCGATGTCCGCCCTATTACTGTTAGGTTTTGCTTTTAAAGCTCTAGAAGCAGTCAAACGCCGTGATGCTTTAGTGGTGATTTTTACTGGTTATTTTCTGGTTGCACTGAATTTTCTGTATAGCCAAACCATGATTGTAGGGGTTTACGGAACCTTGTCGCTTATTGTACTCACAGGCGCTTTAGTCGGGGTTCAGCAAACGATTGAGGAGTTTACGCCCTCGCAACAAGTACGCTTCAATTTTTGGATAGCAGGACAAATTCTGTTGCAATGCCTGCCGCTCATGGTGTTAATTTTCGTATTCGCACCTCGCTTTCAGCCCTTTTGGACTTTACCTATGCCGATGGAGCAGAATACTCGTGGTATTTCTGACCGGATGGCTCCGGGTGATATTGAAAAGCTCAGTCAGTCGGATGATTTAGCATTTCGCGTTAGCTTCAAGGGCGAACGTCCAGCTCAAGCTAAATTATATTGGCAGGGTTTAGTCTTAAATTATTTCGATGGCCGTGAATGGCGGCAATTTGCCAATCAACAGGCTGCGGAAGAACTGCAGTGGTCAATCAAACTAGATTACGCCTATGATCCACATAAGCTCAAAACACAAGGTGCACGCTACGAATACGAAGCAGTGTATGAGCCATCAGGTCAGCCTTGGTTATTTACTTTAAGCCCCACGACCGAAGTACAAGGAGATGTCCTACGCGCCGCCGATTATCGGGTCATGGCTAAGCAGCCTTTACAAAGCCCACTGTTACTGCGTGCGGTGAGTCACCCTGAATCGATTCGTGATCTAAGCCTTGCGCCCAAATTACAAGAGCTGGCTCTGCAACTGCCTAAGCAAGGGGATAGACGTAGCCGTGAATTGGCGCAGCGTTTATATGCAGAAGCTGGCGATGAACGTGCTTATATTCAAACAGTACTGAATCGCTTTCGAGAACAGCCTTTTTTCTACACTTTAAATCCACCTTTATTGGGTGAGACAGATACCATTGATAGCTTCTTATTTGATACACAACGTGGCTTCTGTTCCCACTATGCAGGAAGCTTTGTATTCCTCATGCGTGCAGCCGGTATTCCTGCTCGAGTCGTGATGGGCTATCAAGGTGGCGAATGGAATGAACAAGGCAAATACCTCGCTGTCCATCAATTCGATGCACATGCTTGGACAGAGGTTTGGTTAGCCGGTCAAGGCTGGGTACGTTTTGATCCGACTAGTATGGTTGCACCTGAGCGTACTGAGCAAAACTTAGAGGTTGCTTTGAAAAAAGAGGGTATCCTGCTTGAACATTCGGTATTTTCGAGCCGAAAATTTGCTTGGCTGAATAGTATGCGTAAACAGCTAGATAGTATGCAATATGGCTGGCAACGTTGGATTTTAAGTTATGATAGTGAAACCCAAACTCAGTTTTTAAGCAAACTGCTGGGCGAATTGAATTTTACTAAACTTGCTGTATTCATTCTTACTCTCTTTGGCTGTTTAGTGATGATATGGATGGTATGGCTAGGTTTAACGCGCAAAACAAATTCAGAAGCTTTAGAGCATCGCTTGTATCGGCGTTTTGCTGAGCGTTTAGGTAAACAGGGCTGTGAACGGCGCTTAGATCAAACGCCCCATGAATATGCACAAATAGCTGTACAGGCTTTACCCCAGCAAGCTGAGCAAATTCTGGCGTTCACGCAGGCTTATCAAACTTTATGCTATGCCAGTGAAGTGGGACAGCGCCGCAGTCTTCTCAGAGAACTGCAGCGCTTACTCAGTCAGATTCCTTGAATTACTTATGATTAGACTGACTTTATTCTAAGCCCTAGTGAGTCACCTTACAAAAATTAACCCACTCTGCAACTTGCTAAGACGAGCTGGTGGAGCCTGAACTACTCGACATTTGTTGGACTAACATTTGGATTAATTGCATGATAACGGGCAATAATTGTGCTAATTGATCGCCTTGCGTGGAATTAGTACTACCGCCAGTACTGTTATTAGAAGCAGCTTGATTAGCCACTGGAGTAGCTACAGATGCGTCAGCCGCAGCCGCACTGTCGGCCTTACTGCAATCACAGCTCCCCTTACTTGCAGCACTATTAGGGCTTGCATTGCTCGCTCCAGTATTAGCAGCATTGCTAGCGCCTTTATTACTGCCTTCCCCCCCCCTAGTCTTGCCACTAGAGCCAGTATTACCTTGATTACCAGCACTCTCTTGACCTGAACCGCTTGAGTTTTTCTCTCCTTGCATTTGGCTAATAATCTGCGCTAGCAAGCTCATTAAACTACTCAGTAAAGACTGCAGACTTTGGTTGTTGCTTGAATCATTGGTGCTACCGTTATTACGACCAGAAGCTGAATGACTAGCCCCCGTATGATTCATCTGGTTGACTTGATTAGCAGTAGAAATATTGCTGCCAACGCCGCTACCCAAAGAAGCATTACCACCATTGCTAGGGTTAGTCGAGAACTCCGATGATTTACCCATCGCTGCATTGAATTTTTGAACATCCGCAGACGCAGGGCTAGACGTCGGCCTTACATTTTGAGAGGAAAAATCGGCGCCATAGCTACCTGAAACTCCAAATCCTTTGGAAATATCAAATGACATAATGATGAACTCCTGTAATTTTTATTGGAACTAATGCAATCCGACTGTGTACCTTTTGCATCTTCTTGTAAGTTAGTTAATCTAGAGTTCGGCTTCTTGTCATCACAGACTGGGTGTTAGCGAAAACTGACAAAAGGTAGGTATTAGGCCATTTGCTGCATAGGTATTGGACGCTAGTGAGTAAATGGTGGGTATTTTAAAATAAGCGGTAATCAGAATTAATTGGCTTATTATTGAACTAAATAAGGGTCAACTTCGACCCAGTGCGATGGGAAGACTAAAAAAGCGGAGGGAATCGCATTTTTATGCTCAACTTGCGTCTACTCTCTCCCCTGGGAGTAGGCGCACTTTTCGTTACTTAAGTACGTGGCAAAGTAACACCTTTTTGTCCTTGATATTTACCACCACGATCTTTGTATGAGGTGCTACAGATCTCATCGGATTCTAAAAATAACATCTGTGCCACCCCTTCATTCGCATAAATTTTAGCAGGTAAAGTAGTGGTATTAGAAAATTCTAAGGTCACATGCCCCTCCCACTCCGGCTCTAGAGGTGTGACATTAACGATAATTCCGCAACGTGCGTAAGTTGATTTACCTAAACAAATAGTCAGAACTGAACGGGGAATGCGGAAATATTCGACCGTGCGCGCCAGCGCAAAGGAATTAGGTGGAATAATACAAACATCGCCCACAAAATCAACGAAGCTATTCGCATCAAAATGCTTAGGATCCACAATAGCCGAGTTAATATTAGTAAAAATCTTAAACTCATTCGCACAGCGCACATCATAGCCATAGCTAGATGTCCCGTAAGAGACAATTTTTTCACCATTGACTGCACGCACTTGATTAGGCTCAAAGGGTTCAATCATCTGTTGCTGCTCGGCCATGCGCCGTATCCAATGATCAGACTTAATACTCATAATACGTTCCAGTTGATTTTGCAGAGCATACTAAAACAAAAAGGCCACGACGCAAACCGTGGCCTTTCGCGGTGAACTTAAAAGCTTTAGACGTTCTGAATCTTAATCGTTGGGAATTTAGCACTATAGTCTTTCGATTGACGAGCTAAGCGGGCTGAAGCTTTACGCGCTATCTCATGATACAAACCGGACACCTTACCTTGTGGATCAGCGACCACCGTTGGCTTACCACTATCCGCCTGCTCGCGAATCTGAATATCTAAAGGTAAGCCACCTAGATAAGTGACCTGATATTGCTCCGCCATCGCTTCACCACCACCAGCGCCAAAAATATGCTCTACCTGCCCACAGTTACTGCAAACATGCATACTCATATTTTCTACTACCCCTAGGATCGGCACTTCGACTTTCTCAAACATTTTCAAGCCTTTGCGCGCATCTAAGAGAGCTATATCTTGCGGTGTAGTCACAATAATTGCCCCAGAGACCGGAATCTTTTGCGATAAAGTCAGTTGAATATCGCCCGTACCCGGTGGTAAATCGACGATTAGATAATCCAAATCACCCCATTTGGTATCATTCAAGAGCTGTTCTAAGGCTTGGGTCACCATCGGGCCGCGCCAAATCATCGGTGTATCTTCTTCAATCAAAAAGCCAATCGACATGGCTTTCAGACCATGATTCTGCATCGGCTGTAAACTGCGCCCATCCTCAGATACGGGCTGCCCAGAAATACCTAACATGCGCGGTTGGCTAGGACCATAAATATCTGCATCTAAGATCCCTACTTTGGCACCATCGGCTAATAAGGCTAGCGCTAAATTTACTGCAGTGGTCGACTTCCCTACTCCCCCCTTACCTGAAGCGACCGCAATAATATTTTTAATCCCATCATGGCGTTTGACTGTTTTCTGCACAGCATGCGCATTAATGACGGTATCAATCTGTACATTAATGGCAGCGGCTCCCGATTGCGTGAGCTTGTCGATGATTTCTGCTTGTAATTCCGTTTTATAAGCACCGGCTGGATAGCCTTGCACGAGTTTTAGCGTAACCTGATCGCCCGCTAGATTAAGTTCCTTCACCATTTTAGCAGTCATAAGATCTTGGCCTAAATAGCGGTCTTGAATACTCGCTAATTGTGCTTCGATTTGGTTGCGCGTTAGTTCCATGCATAGCTCCTCAACAGTTTTATTGAGGGCTGATTCTACATGAGAGCCTGCTCGCTCCCAAATAAGGCCGCTTTTCCAAACGGGATATAACAGCAGTTTTCAAGCAGCTTTGTTAAAATCCTCGTTTTGTTGAATCATTGGAATAGCTTATGTCTACTGCAAATTTGCCAAGGATCGGGTTAGTGGGGGCTGGTATCATGGGTAAACCGATGGGTTTGAATCTGCTCAAAGCAGGTTATTCCCTAGGCGTGTATGCGCGTCGACCTGATGCAGCCACTGAGCTAATACAGGCAGGTGCGAAGCTTTATCCAACTCCCGCTGCTTTAGCTGCTGAAGCGGATATCATTATTACGATGGTCTCCGATACACCAGATGTTGAGACTGTGCTATTTGGTACGGAGGGGCTTGTACAAGGTGCTCAAGCAGGCTTACTCATCATCGATATGAGTACCATTTCCCCAGTAGCCACCAAAGACATGGCTGCACGTTTAGCAAATCAAGGCTTACGCATGCTCGATGCCCCCGTTTCCGGTGGCGAAGCGGGAGCGATTGCTGGGACATTAACCATTATGGTCGGTGGACAAGCTGCGGATTTTGCAGAGGCACTACCGGTTCTGTCAGCTTTAGGCAAGACCATTACTTTGATTGGTGATCATGGCGCAGGGCAAGTCGTGAAAGCCTGTAATAATTTGATCATTGCGCAAACCGTGATTGCGGTGAGTGAAGCCTTTGCCCTAGCACAAGCTTCAGGCGTGGATTTAGAGAAAATGCGCACGGCATTAGCCGGTGGTTTTGCGGGTTCTAAGGTCATGGATGTGCATGCCAAACGCATTATCGAAGACAATTACACGCCGGGTTTTAAAGCGAAATTACATGCTAAAGATATGCGTATCGCGGCAAATACTATTCAGAGTTTGGATTTGAATCTGCCAAGCTCACAATTAGCGATTCAATACATGCATCAATTAGTCGCACAAGGCAATGGTGAGCTAGACTCATCGGCACTGGCGAAAATCGTGCAACAACTCGCCTAGCTCACGCATCCATTAAGCAGCTTTCGGGCGCAAGCGCTCTAAAGTTGCTTGGATTTGTTTATCTTTATTATTCCCTCGCTGAGAGCCGGTTTTGAGATAACGATCGATTTGCTCCATCGCTAGCAAATGATCCTCAAAACCAGACTGCTGAGTTTGAATTCGATCTAAACTATCTTGCATGCGTTCAAAGCCATCACTATGCCGATTGCGCTGTTGTGCCAATTGACCCGCTGCTTGTTGAGCATGTTGAGTGGTTTGCGCTATCGTTAATTGCGCTCGGTAGTGTTCTAATTTACTAGCCGTCAGTTTCAGGGTTTGTAGTAAGCGCTGCTCATAAGCTTCCAACTGCTGCAGTTGCTCAGTTTGTTGCGTCACTAACTCTGCTTGCACCAGTAAATCTTCCGCTAAAGCACTTGCCTGCTGTTCTTCTTGACGCGCTAAATGCTCACGAATGCTGTCTTCTTCAGCCGCTAAGCGTTGGCGACTTTGCTCTAATTGGCGCTGCAGCTTTAATTTATTGGCCATCACTTGGGCTAAATGCTGCTTGGCTTGGCGTAAACCTGTTTCGGCTTCATAAATTTCCTGAGCTAGAATCCGGAGCGCGTTCGCATCCACCGCTGACTCTAACACTTCACGGGTTCCCCCGCGTAAAGCTGTAGCCAACTTATCTAATAAATAAAACATGGCCTCGCTCCTTAGCTTATTAAGCACCGTATTCTTTTAAGATTTTGTTGGTTTTTGCTTCATTGATCTTATTGAGTAAACGCTCAGCCTCGTATTCGTCACGTAAGGTTTTCGAGAGCATGATCGTGGAGCTGACTAAAAATAAGGAATTTAACGCCAAATAACCTTTAGTGAGTAAGCTGCCTTCTAGGAAAAACACAAACGCACCCATCGCAAGTAAAGCAACCACGAAGGTGATTTTGACGAAGAGCACCCAACTCGTTGAACTGGGTAAGGCAATATTATTGTTTTCCATTTTGACCTCATTGGGGATTGCGGTTAGTTGATGGAATTAAGCTTAAATCCCTCCTAGCAACTAAGCAAAGCTAAACCATGAAGTAGACAAGGGTGCGGCTACGAGTAGCAAAATAGGCTACTTTGAGCCAAACACTCTAAAGGAAATGCGGTTTTTAGATCTATAGCGAGTACTCAGGTAAGCTCAAAACTAGTTAAAGCAGACTGTAAAGATTAAGCATGACGCTAATAATTTAGTTAAGGAGTTCTACATGGGTATTGAAGTCGGTGGTTTACTCGGGTTAATTCATTTAATTATAGCAATCTGGGCCATTATTAAAGTGGCACAAAGTTCAGCGAGTGGCTTGAGCAAACTATTGTGGATTTTATTTATCCTCTTTTTCCCGCTGATTGGTTTAATCGTTTGGTTCGTTGCTGGACCAAAAAGTCGTTAAAACAGACAGTTAGTACCTAAAAAAGCCAGCTATGCTGGCTTTTTGCTTTACTATAATAGCTCTCAAACAAAATCACTAAAAACAAAAAAGCTCTGAATCAGTTAAAATTCAAGGCGAAGAGAAGACCCTAACCAACCATACAAAACAATTATTTATCTAATATCGTATACTTTTATATACCCGTTTATATACCTGTTTGTAAAAGTACCCTCCTTTTACCCTGCCCTAATCAATCGCTTTTTAGCTTGCAGACGCTTTCCCGCACTGTATGCGGTCAAGCATCTTTGCTTAGCGTTGTTTGGTTAGTTAGCCGTGAATATGTTCCTCTGTAAGCTCCCGCTGGTCGCTAGTTAGGTGAGTGACTACAAGGCTTCCCTTCGGTGTCTAGGCTGCTTTAAATCGGTTTCAACGGGTCAAGCGTGGCTAGAGGTATGACTTTTTCACATCAAGGCCAACGTTCAGCCTAGCCAGCCTTGACGGTGGAAGGTTTAAATCCTAAGCATTACCCTTCCCTTTATCGTGCCTGTACTAAGGCTGGTCGTAAACTTTGCTTTTACTGCTATTGTCACTACAATGAAACTACATTCATTATCGTGATGGTTGCACTATGTCCCGCTCAGTCTCTTACCAAATCCGTCTTCAGACGATGAAAAAACCGCAGCTTTTTCGGTGTTTCGTGAACTGGGTATCACGCCTGCCCAAGCAGTGCGCCTCTTCCTTCGACAAGTGGTAGAAACCCGCTCTATCCCCTTCCCCATTAAAACGGCTAACGGTTGCCCTGTGCATGATTCGCATGTCCCTAATGAGCAGCTTTCACAAGACTTGCTCAAGTCGGAACAGGCAAAGGGTTATAAGCGTTTTTCCAGTACAGAGGCTTTATTCGCCGACCTTAACGATGATTAGCCTATGCGTGAAATAAGCCGTTCTACCCGTTTTAAACGTGACTACAAGCTCATGAAAAAGCGTGGTAAGGATATGGATAAGATCAATGCAGTGATTCTTATGCTGGCAAATGATGAAGAGCTACCCCCTGCCCTTTGTGACCATCCCTTGAGTGGTAATTGGTCTGGCTTTCGTGATTGCCATATAGAGCCTGATTGGGTGCTGATTTATCAGAAAATGGATAACCAGATACTTGAGCTTGAAGAACTGCGTTTAGAGGCGACAGGCACACATTCAGACTTGTTCAAACGCTAATGAAAAAGCCGGAACTCATTCCGGCTCTTGTGATGACTCCCCTACCCTTATTCGCCCCCACGTTTAGCCTTTAAAGCCTCTACTCTTTCCGGCTTCTGTGCATTGTGCCAATCATCGGAACAATTCCCCCCATCGGCTCGGGGCTTGCGATTATTAGAGCAAAATAAGTGCCACTTATTCGACTTCTGGAATTCTGCCCCGCAATGGGGGCAGCTCACGAGCGCCCCTACTTTGGCAAACTCAGCCTGAGCGTAAACAGTTGAATTATCACTATTATTCGCCATGCCTGTACTTTTTACAGGTAACTGTAAATTTTCTACAGGTAACTGTAACTTAGGTGAGGATAGGCTTTCGCGTACCTTGGCAGGGGTAGGGGGCGCAAGCTTAAATGGCTCAATATTCGCGCTAATTTGTCCGGTTGCTATCAAGATAGAGCGCTGCTTGGATTGACGCATAAAGCCCAAATAGTGAAAGCAAACCTTAAAAGTCAGGATTAAAAAGAACGCGAGTAGGGCAGAACTCACCACATGACTGAACCCTAAGACTTCGGCTAAGAAGCGAATCATGGCCTGATGCTTGGTTTCGTCATACTCCAAGTCTTTCGCTTGTCCAATAGTTGTTTGTAGGGCGGTCACTCGGTTCGCTTGTTCCAGTTCAGCTTGCTGCTCTAAACGCAAGATTCTTGCTTGTAGCGCCTCCATTGCCCCTTTGTTGCCTAACTGCTTAGCCTCAGCATAAGAAGCCTGTAGCTGGCTTAATTTGAGCTGTGCAGGGGTGAGGGTGCTAGCCATGGCTAAGGTATCAACCGCTTTGACCGTGGCTTTATACACTTCGGATTGTGTCGACTTATTGGCTACACTGCTTTGTTCCCGTTGCATGGTCGCTGCTGTTTCAGCAAAGACCGAAAACCCGA
>AATN01000186.1_pt1 | contig 15749 bp, 12 predicted proteins | sample 270648 | NCBI WGS metagenome assembly AATN01 (sample SAMN02954269, study PRJNA17659) | bioreactor sludge metagenome | biome: terrestrial; feature: bioreactor; material: sludge; isolation source: Enhanced Biological Phosphorus Removal (EBPR) bioreactor sludge | place: Australia: Brisbane, Queensland
CGTGCAAGCTCAGGGGCGCGAAGCCGGCTTGCCGGCGAAGCGTCCCTCTGGAGCGGAATGCTAGACATTACTGCCCTCTCGTCTAACTCCGTAGGTACAAAGTGCGGCCTGAACCTGTGATGCTTCAGTTGTCTCCGAAGGGTACAGCCTGTAGCTGGGGGCAATAATCGGTTCAACCGCCGTCGCTCGCACTAGGAAAACGCTATGGATTGGGAACCGGTCGCCAACCATCATGCGCAGTGGCTCTGCCCAGCGGAAATACTCCGTCTCTGACGGTTTTACGTCGCGGGCAACGCCATAAACCTTGAACCCCTTCTGGGCAAACACATCAATAAAGCTCAGACATACCTTTCCGTTGATATGAATATTCTTCGCCGAACCCGGCGAGGCGATGTTTGCTACGACGATGTGTTCATCATCCACAACCGCAAACACTTCTTTTGGGGAGACGTTCGGTTGGCCGCTTTCGTCAGCGGTTGCCAACCAGCAGAGGACGCTTCGCTCTGCCATTGCTTTGTGGTCGGAATTGAATATGACTGCCACGGCGGCTCCTGTTATGTCTAACGCCGGGCATCACCGGCACGCAACCACGCGGCCAAGGAGTTACAGGATAGTGCCAACATATGTGCGCCGCGTGGTTTCGTGTCCGTGTGCATGCCGATGTTGGACGAAGCCGCTACGCGGAGGAAACTGCGGCGCTGTAGTCGTGCTGAAGTCAAGATGTGACCTCGCCCCTCAGCCGAGGGATATTGATGACGAATGCGAGGTTACCGCAAGATGGAAGACATGTCAGCTGTCGCCGCCAGCGATTTTGACCGGAACTACGAACTGCACCTGAAGCACCTGAAGCTCAAGGGCTTGCAGCCGAAGACGATCGAGGCGTATTCGCGCGCCATCCGCCGGGTAGGAGACTACTTCGATCATCAGATCGACGATCTGAGCGAGGTCGACCTGGTGGATTACTTCACCGACCTGCGCGAGACGCACTCCTGGAGTTCGGTCAAGCTCGATCTGTACGGGCTCAAGTTCCATTACGAGCACGTGCTGAAGAAACCCTGGGTGGCACCCAGTCTGATCAAGCCGCCGCGCTCACAGCGCTTGCCGGATATCGTCACGGTCGAGGAGACCGAGCGGATCTTTCTCGCGACGCAGGTGCTCAGTTACCGCGTCTTCTTCTTCACGCTCTACAGCCTCGGTCTGCGCCTTGGCGAAGGCTTACGGCTGACGGTCGGCGACATCGACGGCGCGCGCGAGCCGGTGCATATCCGCGACGCCAAGGGCAACAAGGATCGCCTGGTGCCGCTGCCGACGGCCACCCACCAACTCCTGCGCCGTTTCTGGCAGCGCCACCGCAATCCCGTTCTGCTGTTTCCCAATCGGCACGGCGGCTTGGCGGGCGCGCGCACCGCCAGGACACCACTCGATCGCGGCGGTGTTCAGAAAGCACTGCGGGCGGTGGTCGAGTCCTGCGGTGTAAAGAAGCATATTTCGCCACACAGCTTGCGCCACGCCTAGGCCACGCACCTCGTCGAGGCGGGCGTCGAACTCACCGAGGTGCAGGACATTCTCGGCCATCACTCGACTCTCACGACGGTTCGCTACACCCATCTGACGGATCGAAGCAGGCATCACGCGATCGACCGCATCAACGCGCTGATGGACCGCTATCGCCTGGCCAAGGGGACGCCGCGATGATCCGCCTCGGCTCTGTCATCGTCCAGTTCGAAGTGGACTTCCTGACGCAATGTCGCCACTGGCTGAGCTTTGAGGAGCTTCAAGCCCTTTCGGCCCTGCGCGATTGCCGCAGCTCGGCCAGCCCGATAATGCAGGTCCAGTGCGCAGGCTGCGATCAGCAAAAGCTCGTTCCGCATTCCTGCGGCCATCGCCTTTGCCCGCACTGCCAGCACCACGAGAGCCAGCAATGGCTGGAACGTCAGATGCAGCGCCTGGTCCCGGCCGACTACTTTCTGCTGACCTTCACGCTGCCGGCCGAATGGCGCGGACTCGCTGCGGCGCACGCCGACGTCGTCTTCGATTCCTTGATGCGCTGCGCCTGGGAAACGGTGCACCGCTTCAGTCAGAACGACCGGCAGTTGCAGGGGACGCCGGGGGCGATCGCCGTCCTGCACACGCACTCGCGTCGGCTCGACTTCCACCCGCATGTCCATCTCGTCGTCCCCGCGGCGGCGGTCGATGAGGCGAAGCAGCGGTGGCGACGCAAGCGGCGCGGCAAGAACGGCACCTACCTGTTCAACGAGAAGGCGATGGCCAAGGTCTTTCGGGCCAAAATGCTGGCGGCGATCGAGGCGGCCGGCATTGGCCTGCCGGCGTGCTATCCACGGGAATGGGTGGCGCATTGCAAATCGGTTGGCAGCGGCGAGAAGGCCCTGATCTACCTCGGTCGTTACCTCTACCGCGGCGTCATCCGTGAACAGGACATCGTCGCCTGTGAGAATGGCCAGGTGAGCTTCCGCTATCGCAGTGCCGAAACCGGCAAGTCGGAAAAACGCTCGCTCACCGGCGCTGAGTTCCTCTGGCTGATTCTCCAGCACGTGCTGCCCAAGGGCTTTCGCCGCGCTCGCAATTTCGGCTTCCTGCACGCCAACTGCAAGCGCCTGATCGGCTTGCTGCATCTCTTGCTGAAGTTCGATCCGAACCGCTTCAAGCCACCGCGCAAGGAGCGGCCACCGATGCTTTGCTCGTGCTGTGGCGCCGTGATGGCGATCGTCAGGACGCGGATTCGAGCGACGTCGTCCGCCGTCGTCGCGGTCGTGCCGCGCATCGAGGTCGCCATCTGATCATGTAAGCCGAGCCCTCAGCGCTGCCCCGCCGCATTCGGGACTTCAGTTTCCCCAAGCTGAGTGATGCGGCCGCCCGGAAAGTGGTGGCCGGGACGCGAAAACGGCCGCTTTCGGGAGATCGGCGTCGCGAATACGGCTGCGCGCCGAAACTTTCCGCTCCCGCCCCACCGGCGTTCATGCCTATGGGGTCAATCCAGAAAAGATATTTGCAGGGGGGAGCCCCGCGCTCCGGCCCGGGCTCGTCCAACAAACGGATCAGATCGTGGCTTCGCACGATCTATTCGTTAGGCCGCACGTGTTTGGCGCCAGCGCACGACGGCGATGACAAACCCAAGGGTACCTATGGCTAGCGCCATAAGGCCGGCCCAGGGGTTGACTCCGGCGTTGTGGAAGGCGATGTCTTTTTCCAGGGACTTTACCTGATGTGTGTCGGTTTTGATTCCGTACGCAGGAACAGGCTCGAGGTTAGCGGCTGATTGCTTTTGGACAAAGAACTGAAGTGTTGTGCTACCGACAACCCATGCCTTGGATTCCTCACGCGCTGGAGGTGTACTTGCTACGAACACCGTCTCATCGTGAGTGAGCGAGAAAAGTACCCACGTGCCTCTGCGAGGGCTCTCGTCCTTTACCTCTTTCAGAACACCCCGGACAGGCCGGTAAGCTTGGGAATCTTCGGGCAACCGTTCAAGGGGATACAGGAGCATTAGCGCTCCCAATGAACCCACTGCGACAGACACGAAGAAGAAGATCGCGAAGTCAGCTCTTGAGTGCAGGCGATACACGCGGTTTTTTCTTGTGCGGCCTAGCGTTGGACTTAAGCGGCGCCGGTACGGCGTCCGCTTGAAGGACTTGTTAGGCCGTACGGATACCGGGATAACAGGTACTTCTTCCTGAAGATCAAAGCCGCTTTTCCGGGTATTCCGCGATGAACCTTTTTTATGCCACCCCCTTTACAATCCAAGGATCGACTTCGTTGGCCACCCGTGATGCGGGAGTCTCAAGTACTGAGTGAGCGCAATTCACCGCCGGCAATCCCCACGGCTGTCCTGACAAACAACAGCGCAATGATCAGGCTGGCCAGCGCGAGCAGGCTGATCGCGATGATGTCCGTGAAGAGACTTGGGGCGAAGGTGGCGTACTTCAGCGCTGCAACGGCTGAAGACGCCAGCGGGAAACTGACGGCCCACCACGACACCCGGAATGGGCAGCAGTTGCGCAGGTGGTAAAGCCGGGTGAGCAACACCGCCAGGATGAACAGCATCAGCATATACAGGGCGGTGGAAAATCCATCCACGGCGCCCGTGCTCGCCAGATAGGCGGAGAAACCAACCGAGAATGGCGCAACAAGAATCAGCCGCGAGGGCTGCAATGCACCAGGCAAGGACTCCTCGAACATCAGGCGAGACAGAATGATGGTGAACAAGGGGACAGCGAAGAACAGGCCAACCGCCGTCGCAAAAACCATGAGTTGATGCAGTTCCAATGTCCAGCCCAGCGCCGGTACCGCCAAGGGAATGTCGATCATGCCGACGACGGGCACGATCCAGGCCGGCGTTGCATGCAAGGGTTGCTGGCGCACGCTGATCCACCGCGTGACGATCAGCCATGCCAGCAGCAGCATGGCACCAGCCCCAATGCACCAGATCAGGCGCGCCAGAAAGAGGTAGTTGTCAGCCAGCAGCAAAGGAATCAGCAAGAGGCTGATGGCAAGGGTGCCAAACATATTGCCCGCAATCGGGTGCACGAACTCGGCTTTCACCTGATCGAAGCTGCCAAGGAGCTTGATGAGATAGGCGCACAACAAGAGCGCAAAGGAGGCCAAGGCCATGAGACTGACGGCATCCGCTATCCAGACCGGCGTGCCAAAGTGCTGGTGAGCGATTCGCCAGGACACGGCCAGCCCGCTCAAGCCCATGATGGAACCGAACAATGCCACTGGCAGATAGGCCAGGGTACCGCCAGCACGAGCAGGCTCACTCTGGATTGCACTCTTCATAGGTTACCTCACTCTTGGTCAGATATGTCTAGCTTCAAGGACAGCGATAGCCCTAACGTTCGCCATGAGCGGCGGCCCGCTTGCGGGACGTCCGCTTGATGGAATGGTTGGGCATCCTTGGGCGCTGCACGATCGGCATAGAAATGGCAACCGCAACTACTGGGCTTCCACCCGCCAATCATCTGACGACAACCCGAGGGCTTCGATCGCCTGACAACAGAACTGGTAAATCGCCTCCGCCCCGAGATTGACTTCAACGAATGCGCCGCACTTAAGCCCCCGAACTGACCGGAACTTGTTCTTGTCTCTGCCGACAAAACGCGGAAACTCCTCGAGAATTCGCTCAAACCCATCAGGCTCTAGGTCGGCAATCGTGTCGACCGTGAACTCGAGGACGTCTCGCCACGACGAAACGTCGTATCTCTGGCCAAGAATCCACAGCGCTTTGGGGCTCTTGCCGACCACATCACCGGAAGCAAGTGAGCTCTCGGAATCTGTCCCGAAATAAGGCCAGACTGACATGGCCATTTCGGACAAGGCGGCAGCGCGGTCGTCGATGGTCTGAGCCGTCCACGTCTCGTAATTGCCGAATGACCTATTCAACTCAATGTGACTTTCCTGGAGCAACTTCCGCTTGACGGCATATGGCGCGTTGGATAGCTCGGAATTGTATGCGGTCAAGGTCAGGTTGCCGAGCGTATGAAGATACAACTCATGAACCATCTGCCAGTCAGAACCAAGTTGCGTCTTCCAGTCGTCGCTAAGCGTTTGCGGAATGACGTGCTCGATGGTGAGCTTGTCATAGGGAACTTGCTCCTTGTGCTCATAGGCAGATTCGAGTGCTTCAAGAATCAGCTTGGTCTTAGTGATTCTGTCCCCCGGGCCGTAGAGCTTTGCATCTTTCAGCTTTGCCCGGAAGTCGTAGTCTTTGGGATAGTTCTTGGACTGCAGGACAACCTTCAAGCCATCACAAAGCGTTTTCGACTTGGCCCGTTGGATTTGAGCGAATAAGGGCGGGAATATCTTGTTAAGGCCGTATGTGGGGACGTTGCTTACGAAGCGTCGGATAAGGAAGTTCTCGAGTACCTTCAGGATGTCGATGAACTCGTCAAGTGAAAGTTGCCCCGCCGAATGTTGGGCGTAACAGCGCAAGAGGAATGGATAGGAGACCCCGACCTCCATGCGGCGGATCCGCCAAAGCGCAGCGCGGAGTAACTCATTAGGCTCTTGATCCGGGAAAAGGAAGCGCTCATAAAACACCGCATGCTTGGCGAGATCCTCCAGGTAAGGAATAGCATTGGTGGGTGTGATCTGGTCCTTCAGCACGAAATACACGTCATTGACGTTGACCGTGTCGCCGAGTTGCATGATCAGATAGTGGCGAATGAACTCGGTTAAGGAGTCACCAAGTGACTCCTGCATCGGGCGCCACGATTTCCGGTAGACATCTTCTTGCGCGTCAACGTGGACGCGCATTACGAAATAATTCCTGATGAGGTCGGCCTGGGTGAGGGGACGGCCTTTTGCGTTCAGGCCCTCGAAGACAAGATGTGGGTTGTCATTGATGTCCAAAACGATGCTTACGGCTGAAAGGGTCTTCGAAATGACGATCTTGAGACGCTCGATATCGAGCGGTTTCTTTCGCATTTCACGCTCGAAGAACTTGTATGCCGCGTAGACCTGAGTACTCTTTTCTGGCAGAGCCGTTGAATCAATGATCGCACGGAAGAAATCTCGGTCGACCTGCGTAGGTTGAAGCTTGAAGCGGTCATGTCCCATCTTGTAGGGATTTACTAGAAGCGTGTTATTAATCTCCTCGGCTAGGTGCGGTTGGTTGTTGTTCTTGGCAAGATCTCTGAGTAACGCGAGTAAGACAAAGATCGTGGTGAGCCGTTGTTGGCCGTCAATCAGGAGGTACTTGCTCACGCCCTCGGGGACGGAAACAGTTGGCATTGTCACGATGGACCCCATGAAGTGGGGGCGGGGGTCGTCGACCTCGCACAAGTCCGTCAGATCAGCCCAGAGGATCTTCCATTCTTTGGCATCCCAGCTATATGGCCGTTGAAACAGCGGGACGAGGTACTGTTTCGTTCCCTCCAGCATTGGTTGTAGCTTGGTCTCGCCGGCTTGCATTCGGGAGGTCTCCTAATTTCAGTGTGACGTACTGGATGTGGTTCGAAGGAAATGGCCGAGCTATTTGTGTGAGGCCCAACGCACAAGCTCAGGCGACGGACGCGGCTTCATGCGGCCGGTCGCCTGGAGCGACGGGTGTGCGCCCAGCATGGGCGCGATGTGATGGGGTGGAAGTCCCCTGTGGGAGTACCGACGTGACTTCATGATGAAGCCATGATAACCACTAGCCGAAGGCAAGGGCAAGGTCGTGAGGACTTGTCTGGAGGGTGAAAGCGGGGTTTGCAGGCGCACGCGCCTGCCCGCTTGAACGACGCGAGCGCTGTGAGCGGCTGCCAGCCGGAGCGCAAAAGTGCGAGGCGACGGACAGAAACTGCATAGAAGGCCTGGTCTGCGGGCGAGTTGGCACCCCATGACGAAGCCCACCGGATACGGCGGACAAGGTAAATGCAGCGCTTGTGCACGGAAACATCGCGTTCTTACCTGGGGAGACCTGATCGGCAAGCGATTGCCGACGTTTCGCAAAAGCAGTGGGGATCGCTGCTTAACAGAATGATCCGGGCGTTGCGGCAGGCTGCCGGCCGCAGACGAGCGAACAGGCAGCGAGCGAAGCGAAGGCCATAGCGCGACGGCGAGCAATCGTCAGCGTGACTGATCAGGAGTCAGCAGAGGCCATAGTAGCGACACCGAAAGGTAACGCGAAGGGCCGAACATGAACAGACAAGGAGGAGCCGTGAGTCACTCGAACCCGACAATGAACCCGACCGGGGGAGCCGGGGATCGGCGTGATCTTGCCCAGCCAGCCTTGCACGACGCCCCGAAGGAAGGTTGTATGGGGAAGGACTTGATGGAAGCCGTACTCTCACCGGCCAACCTGAAACAGGCGTGGCGTCGAGTGAAATCCAATCGCGGCGCACCGGGAATCGACGGACTGCGCATTGAGGACTTCCCGGCGTATGCTTGTGAGCACTGGCCGGCCATCCGCCAGACCCTGAGCGAGGGTCGCTATCAGCCACAAGCGGTGCGACGGGTGATTATCCCGAAGCCCAATGGTGGCGAACGCGCGCTGGGCATCCCGACCGTTGTTGATCGGGTCGTCCAGCAAGCCATCGCTCAAATCATGACACCGATCTTCGATCCGGAATTCTCCGAATCGAGCTACGGGTTTCGGCCCCGACGCTCCGCCCACGGCGCACTCAAGCAGGTCAGAGCCGACCTCAAGGCCGGCTATCGCATCGCCGTTGATCTCGACTTGGCGAAATTTTTCGACAACGTCGATCACGACATCCTGATGGCCCGAGTGGCCAGAAAGGTGAGCGACAAGCGGTTGCTGGCCCTCATCGGCCGCTACCTGCGGGCGGGTGTCATGATTGGTTCCACGCTTCAACCCAGCGAGTTGGGAACGCCGCAAGGCGGACCCCTCTCGCCGCTGCTGGCCAACATCCTGCTTGACGATCTGGATCGGACTCTGGAAGGGCGAGGCCACCGCTTTGCGCGGTACGCCGACGACCTCATGGTTCTGGTCAAGAGCGAACGGGCCGGCCAGCGCGTCAAGGCCAGTCTCACCGCCTACCTCGGCCGGCAACTCAAACTGCCGGTCAACGAGAAGAAGAGCCAGGTGGCAAAGATCGAGCAGTGCGTCTTTCTGGGCTTCACCTTCAGGAAGAACAAACTGCGCTGGTCGGATGCCGCCTTCGCCGACTTCAAGCACCGCCTCCGGGAACTGACGGGGCGAAGCTGGGGAGTCTCGATGCCACATCGGTTCGAGAAACTCGGGCAGTACCTGCGCGGCTGGATGGGCTACTTTGGCATCTCGGAGTATTACCGACCGATTCCCGAACTGGATGAATGGCTACGCCGACGTGTGCGCATGTGCTACTGGAAACAGTGGCGTTTGTGTCGCACGAAGATCAGCCACCTTCTGGCGCTGGGGGTCGACCGGCGGACGGCGATCTTGACGGGCGTCAGCAGCAAGAGCTACTGGCATTTGTCTCGGTCAAAGGCCACGCAAGTCGGGATGACGAACGATTGGTTGAGAGCACAAGGTCTGGTGAGTATCCGGAATCTTTGGATGAAGGCTCACGGTTACGCTTAACAACGTCGTGTGCGCCCTGTTGATGAACCGCCCGGTGCGGACCCGCATGCCGGGTGGTGTGGGGAGGGCGGGTTAGACGCCGGCCCTTACCCGATTGGGGGGTGGGGCTCAAGTAAGCACCCTTTCGATAAATGGCGACGCAACTAAAGAGAGAATGGCAAGAACCGTGATGATGACCAAGCGCCTCGTGAGCGACGAAAGCCAAAAATAGACGGCGACCACAAGAATAAGCAATGCGATGGAAGAGAGCGCCAGCCACGCACCGCGAGATGCTAGGGAAATTGCCACCGAATAGAGGTTGTAGGCCAAGAGGCCGATACCACCAAAAACCAAGGCTTCACTAAACAGAAAAGAGCCAAGATCGCGGCATTATGGAGCAGCCACCCCCAGCGGCTGACGCTCAGCCCGGCGAAAATTCTCTTGTTTTCAACGAACAGGAGCATTGTTCATGGCGGAGAGCCACGTGGTTACGGCTCTGATCAGCAAGCGCACCGAACTGGCTGGGCTGATCGAGCATCATCAGAAGGAAATGGATCGTCTGGCGGATGATCTGGCCCACCTTGACGCGACCCTCAAGCTGTTTTCCCCGGAGATCGACCTGCGGACGATCCGGGTCAAGGCCCACCGGATGCGGAACCGTTTCTTCCGCCCGGGGGAATGCCAGCGCCTGGTCCTGGACATCTTCCGCGAGGCCCAAGGCGCAGCGCTGAGCAGCCGCCAGATCGGCGAAGCGCTGACGGCACGCCGGGGTCTGGAACCGACCACCATCATGATCGAGCAGATGCGCAAGAACGCCATTGGCGTCGTGCATCGCCTGGAGCGTACCGGCACCCTGATCCCTGCCGGCCGTGACGGGCACGGCGCCACCTGGGCGGTCGCCTGACGCTTTCACACCACCAGGCTTTCCCCCAGTCGGTGGTTGCCCTGCCAGTACCCGCACCAATCCCGACTCACCAGGGCACGGGCGCACTTGCCGAGGATGTCCCGGAAGATGTCGCCGTTGCTCCAGCGCCGGGTGTCTTCCCGGTAGGCTATCTCGTTGGCGTAGTTGTCGAGGTACTTCGGAGCCGCCTTGTGGATCTGGCCGATGTGGAAACGGCGGAAGCGGGAGAAATACGATTCCGCCAGGTTGTTGGTCGTGCCGTCATCGGCGCGGTACTCCTTGCCGTGATTCACCCGGCGAACCGCGTACTTGGCAGGGAGCCGGTCGTAGGCGTCCGCTTCGTCGGCACAGATCACCGCACCTGGCGCGATGTAGGCTGGCGCCAGTTTGCCGAGGTCGGCCTGGTTCTCATTCTTGACGATGAAGGTCAGCGTCCTTTTGGCCCCGGCGTTGCCGGCCTCTACCTCCGCCTCGGTGTGCGCCTGACGCATCACCAGGATGCAGCGCTTGTCCGGGTCTTGATTCTCCGCCAGGCGCCGGTCCATCCGGTCTTCCTTCTTGTTCTCCGGCCGGACCTTCCCGCCGACATACGCGCCATCCACGTGTATCTCGCCCTGCAGGGCGGATTCCTCCCGGCCCACCAGCAGGCTCTCCCGGATCTTGTGCAACAGCACGTAGGCGGTCTTGTGGGACACGCCCAGGTCGCGACCCACCTGCAGCGCGGAAATGCCCTTCACGGCGTTGGTAAACAGGATCACGGCCGCCAAGTACAGGCGCAGCGGCAGCTTGTGGAAGGCGAAAATCGTTCCGGACGTGACCGAGAAATCCTCCTGGCAGCCCGCACAACGCCAAATCTTGCGGGCCGGGCGAAAGTAGTGCTGGCGCGCCATGCCGCAGTGCGGGCAGACCACTTCCTCCCCGTCGCCCCAGCGCGCCTCGCGGAACAGGGTAAACGCGTCGTCGTCACTCATCGCCAGGACCTGAACCACAGACAGGGTACGGGCTTTGGCTTTCAGGAGGAAATGTAAACTCATCGCACGGGCTCATGGGGTTGGGTCATGAGCCGCAGTGTAGGGCGCTATAGGCTCACAGAATGAGCTCGCCAGAAAGAACAGGGGCGGCGGCGTCGCCAAGCCCGGCGGACGAGTGGGGTGGCTGCTCCATAATGCCGCTGTTGCTTCCTGCCAAGCGTGAGTTACGGGTGATGCGGAGATCGCACTTGGTCCATTTCGGGAAAACTTTCTGCTCTTGAAAAGGCCGCGCTCTGTACCGACCGCTCCCTCCGCGCGCACTGACGACATTCGTGGCGCGGGCGAAGAGTTCGGTGGTCTGGCCGATCTTGAAGAGGAGTTCGGGATGGGTGTGCCGGGTGAAGTCACGGTGACGGCAACGCCGCAGAAATTACCACGTCGCCAGGCTTGGTGAGCATTCACGCAGCCTCGACCTGGTCCGGGACAACCGGATGCCAGGTCAAGGCTGTGCTGTGTAGGAGTTTTGGGATCTAGCCTCCGTGATCACGCAAGGTCGAAACGATCCAGGTTCATCACCTTGCTCCAGGCCGTAACGAAGTCTTTCACAAACGCCTCCTGCGAGTCGGCGCCGGCATGGACTTCCGCGAGAGCCCGGAGTTGGGAGTTTGAACCGAAGACGAGATCGACGACGGTGCCTGTCCACTTGAGCTCGTCGGTCGCTCGATCGCGACCCTCCAGTACGCCCACGGCGGTAGCGGACCTCCGCCAGTGCGTGCGCATGTCAAGGAGATTGACGAAGAAGTCATTGGTCAACGTTTCAGGCCGCTTGGTGAAGACCCCGTGTCCGGACTGCCCGAAGTTTGCGTTTAGCGCGCGCATGCCACCGATCAGGACCGTCATCTCCGGCGCGGTCAGCGTCATCAATTGCGCTTTGTCCACCAGCAACTCGGCTGCCGAGCCCTCGTCTCCCTTGCGGATGTAGTTGCGGAATCCATCCGACGTCGGCTCCAGTACGGCGAACGCGTCCACATCGGTCTGCTCCTGCGATGCATCCGTGCGCCCCGGCGAGAAGGGAACCTGCACGTCGTGGCCGGCTCGTCGAGCGGCTTCCTCGACGGCGGCGCAGCCACCCAGAACGATGATGTCGGCGAGCGAGACCTTCTTCCCGCCGGACTGGGCGCCGTTGAAATCCTGCTGTATCGCTTCCAGTCTGTGCAACACGTTCGCCAGCTCGGCCGGCTGATTGACTTCCCAGCTCTTCTGCGGTGCCAGGCGAATACGCGCACCATTCGCTCCACCGCGCTTGTCGCTGCCGCGAAAAGTTGCCGCAGACGCCCAGGCCGTCGTGACCAGTTGCGAAATCGACAGTCCGGAAGCCAGGATTCTGGCCTTCAGGGCGGCAATGTCCTGCGCCTCGATCAATTGGTGGTCCAGCGCGGGTATCGGATCCTGCCAGAGTAGTGGCTGCGCGGGAACGAGCGGCCCAAGATAACGCGACAGGGGGCCCATGTCGCGGTGCGTCAGCTTGTACCAGGCCCCGGCGAACGCATCCGCAAGTTCCTGGGGATTCTCCCGGAAGCGTCTCGCGATCTTCTCATAGGCTGGATCCATCCGCAGCGCCAGGTCGGCCGTCGACATCATCGGGGCGTGGCGCCTCGACGGGTCATGGGCGTCCGGCACGGTGCCCGCTGCCGAGGCGTCCTTGGGCGTCCACTGGTAGGCGCCGGCAGGACTCTTCGTCAGTTCCCACTCGTAGCCGAAGAGATTCTCGAGGTAGTTGTTGTCCCACTGCACAGGATTGGTGGTCCATGCGCCTTCCAGGCCGCTGGTGATCGTGGAGACCCCTTTGCCGCTTCCGAAGGTGTTCTTCCAGCCGAGGCCCTGCTCCTCGACGTCCGCACCTTCGGGTTCGGGACCGACATACTTGCCCGGATCGGCGGCGCCGTGACACTTGCCGAAGGTGTGTCCGCCGGCAACCAGTGCCACCGTTTCCTCGTCGTTCATGGCCATGCGGGCGAAGGTCTCCCGGATGTCCCTCGCCGAGGCGACGGGGTCCGGCTTGCCATTCGGTCCTTCCGGGTTCACGTAGATCAGGCCCATCTGCACCGCGGCGAGAGGATTCTCGAGCTCACGGTCGCCGCTGTAACGCTGGTCATCGAGCCACTTGCCCTCAGGCCCCCAATAGATGTCTTCTTCTGGCTCCCAGATATCCGGGCGCCCACCGGCGAAGCCCAAGGTCTTGAAACCCATCGATTCCAGGGCGACGTTACCGGCGAAAATCATCAGGTCGGCCCAGGAGATCTTGCGGCCATACTTCTGCTTGATCGGCCAGAGCAAGCGGCGTGCCTTGTCGAGATTGCCGTTGTCCGGCCAGCTGTTCAGGGGCGCAAATCGCTGCGCACCGGAACCGGCGCCGCCACGACCATCATGGATACGGTAGGTGCCTGCGCTGTGCCAGGCCATGCGGATGAAGAGTGGACCGTAGTGACCATAGTCCGCAGGCCACCAGTCCTGCGAGTCCGTCATCAAGCCATGCAGGTCCTCGATCACGGCGTGCAGGTCGAGGCTCTTGAACTCCTCGGCGTAATTGAAATCCCCGCCCATGGGGTTTGCCTTGGACGAGTGCTGATGCAGGATCTTCAGGTTCAATTGGCTGGGCCACCAATCCGCGCTCGTTGGAGCCCCGGCCCCTGTGTGTTTGCGGGCGTCGCCCGAGAACGGGCACCTTGCTTCGTTTGACATGGTTCTCTCCTTTGCTTGTAAGTAATCCACTGTCCACTCGAGCCTGCGACGTTGCCCGTCCAGGGAATACGGTCATCGACGCAGCTTGCGGCAAGTCGAGTAGTCGTCTTGGCGTTCTCATGACACCACTGATCGGGCGATCGGATCGCTGTAGCCAAGTCCGATGCAGCTATTCTAGGAGCGCTTCGACTATTGATCCAATGAATTGTGAATATACGAACGATTGTCACAAGCTATCCATGGGGCGTGCGTAGCCGTGGGCTGGGATTTCACGTCGAGGGGACGATCGGACTGGGCACGCTCTGGGCCAGCGCGGCGAACGGACCGGTGGGGTCGATGGAACGGTCTGCTGACCATATCTCTAGCGCGACGTCGGTCCGTACCGGACAGAAGCTCCAACAGGGCGTTGCGCCGGGCTCGCTGTCAACTCGGCCTGGCGCCTGACCGATTCCACCTGGCCTGGGTCGATGCCGGCCCGGTCGCCACCGGTCATGAACGTTCGTCGTCCCTTCGCTCGGATTCGATCGTTTCCTCGAGACTCTCGAGATCCTTGGAGTTCTGGCGCAGAAAGAAGACGAAGCTCCACACCAGTCCCGCGGCGATGAGGGCGACCAGTGTCACGACACCCCAGTCGATATTTGCCAGCGATCCGGAATGCATCGGCTTCTCCCGCGCATCAAACGAGCCATTATGCCACCCGCTACGCGGCGCGGCCGTATTGGTGAACGGGCAACGGCCGGCAAGAATCGTTGCAGCCGGTCCCCGACCAGACCCGGCAGCCGTTTGCGGCGTCACCAGGGGGGCTGGCGCGAGATCGCCGGTCGCTGTTCCGCGGCGAGGCGCCTACGGGCCGACCTCGCCGAGCCGGGCGATCAGCCCGGAATGACGGCGCGTACGGTTGGCGCAGGCGCCGACCAGCACTTCCCGGCTGCCGACGACAGCGACCTTGGTCGACGCCCGGGTGATGCCGGTGTAGAGCAGCTCGCGGGTCAGGACACGGTTGTGATGTTCGGGAAGCACCAGGAATACCGACTCAAACTCGGATCCCTGTGCCTTGTGTACCGTCATGGCAAAGGCGGTGTCGTGCTCCGGCAGGCGGACTGGTGCCACCGGCCGGAAGCCGGCGTCCTGCTCGGGAAACCACACCATCAGCTCGCCACCATCGTCCGGCAGACAGATGCCGACGTCACCGTTGAACAGCTTCAGGACGTAGTCGTTTCTGAGGACCATCACCGGCCGGCCGACGTACCATGGCGAGCGGGGACCGCCGGGGTGCACGCCAGCGCCAAGTTGCAGCAGGTGGCGAGTGACGAGCGCGTTGATCGCCCGCACGCCGCGGGCTGTCTCGCGCAGCGCGCAGAGCACGCGGAAGCCGTCGAAGGCGGCGAACACCTGGCGTCGTCGGCTCGCCGGGTCGGCCAGCGCGGCCACGAGAGCGGTGCAGTAGCGATGGTAGCCGTCGACGATCACCTGTCGGGTCGTGGGGGTGAGGTCGGCGCTGCCGTCGGATAGCCAGCTGGCTGACGGGTCGGCAGCGCCGGCCAGCCAGTCGCACGCCTCATTGCCGCGGCCGCCATTGATGTCGGCGGCCAGGCGCCCGATCCCGGAGGTACTGGCGAAGCGGTGGCTTTCGGAGAGCCAGACGACGCAGTCGGCCAGCGGGGTCGGGGTGATGGCGGGTGGCGGCTGGATGGACGCGGCCGGGGTCGCGGTGAGCGAGGAGAGTTCGGCAATACACGCTGCCGTCAGTGTCGGGTCGGCGGAGACCTCCGAGAATACCGCGCCCGCCTCGACTGCCGAAAGCTGGTCCTTGTCGCCGAGCAGGATCAGGCGGGCGTCGGGCGGCACGGCGTCGGACAGTCGGCAGGCGAGCGCGAGGTCGAGCATCGATGCTTCGTCGACGACCAGCGCGTCGATCGGCAGCGGGTTTTCCGCGTGGTGGCGGAAGCGCCCAGGCTCCGGCGTCACGCCAAGCAGCCGATGCAGGGTGTGCGACTCGCGCGGCAGTCGTGCCTGCAGTTCGACTGGCAGGTCGCCGGCGCGCTGGCGCAGCGCCTCGAGCATGCGTGCGGCAGCCATTGCCGGTGGGTGCGGCGAGGGCGACGCGCAGGCCGGGATTTTCGGTCAGCAG
>AATN01000187.1_pt1 | contig 15718 bp, 12 predicted proteins | sample 270648 | NCBI WGS metagenome assembly AATN01 (sample SAMN02954269, study PRJNA17659) | bioreactor sludge metagenome | biome: terrestrial; feature: bioreactor; material: sludge; isolation source: Enhanced Biological Phosphorus Removal (EBPR) bioreactor sludge | place: Australia: Brisbane, Queensland
TTCTTGACACCCGGTGGCCGAAGCCGGTAAGCCGGAACGAATCGTTTCTTGTCCTTCGCGCGCTTGATGTAGAGGCGGAATGCGGTCCTTGTTGCCGATCTCTTCCAGCATGTTCACCACCGCCTCGTTCGCGCCCCCGTGGTCCGGCCCCCAGAGCGCCGTGATGCCGGCGGCCACGCAGGCATACGGATTGGCACGGCTGGAGCCGGCAATGCGCACCGTCGCGGTAGAAGCGTTCTGTTCGTGATCGGCGTGCAACACCAGGAAACGGTTGATGGCGCGAGTCAGGACCGGGTTTACCACGTAGGGCTCCGCGGGTATGCCGAAAGCCATCCGGAGGAAGTTCGCGGCGTAGCTCAAATCGTTGCGCGGGTACATGAACGGTCGTCCAAGCGAATACTTGAACGCCATCGCACAAATGGTCGGCATTTTGGCAATGAGCCGGTGGGTAGACACCATCCGCGCTTCCGGATCCGTGATGTCGATCTTGTCGTGGTAAAACGCGCTGAGTGCGCCAACGGTGCCCACCATCACCGCCATCGGATGGGCATCCCGGCGAAAGCCCGCGAAGAATCGCTTGAACTGCTCGTGGACCATGCTGTGATGGCCAATCAGGTAGCCGAAGTCCGCGAGTTCCGACGGCGTGGGCAGTTTCCCGTAGAGCAGCAGATAACAAACCTCCAGGAAGTCGGCATGCGCTGCAAGCTCCTCGATCGGGTACCCCCGGTGCAGGAGGATGCCGCGGTCACCGTCGATGTAGGTGATCGCCGAGTCGCAGTTGGCAGTGGACAGGAATCCCGGGTCGTATGTGAAATAGCCCGTCTCGGCGTAGAGCCGCCGGACGTCGATGACCTTGGGACCGTGCGTACCTCCGAGCACCGGAAGGTCGTACTGCTTCCCGTCGGCGTGCAAGACAAGGGTCACTTTTTCGCCTGCTACCGGCGGCGTGATCGTGAGATCGGGAAGTGCGCGTTGCATGTTCCGCCCTCCTTCCTGTGTAGAGCCCATCATCTGGTGGACGGGACCGCGCGGAAGACGAATCCCGCCTTGGTGGCTGCCGCACTGGCCGTCTTGCGCGTCCCCGGAATTTCGCCAGGAAAAACCAGTCGGCCGGTCCCGTCGAGAGTATAGGCACCGCCTGCAAACGGCGTCAATCCGGAACTGACCTCGGAGTTCATCTCCAGCCGGTCCCCTGAGGAGCAGTCCAGGGCCGGGCTGGATGTAGTCCGGCAAGCCCTCTCAGTGGAAATGGACCTGATCGGCGCCTCTGACCGCGCCAACCAGATTGGCGCCGACGACTCGCGAGAACACGGTGACGAGAGCGACGATGCCGACGAATATCCCCAGCCACATCAGGCCATCCATATTCACGGTGGCGGCGGCCACAGCAGCGGCGGCGGCGGCCACAGGCTTGACGTAAGCCGGAACGATACCGGGGAATACGTACGTCCAGAGCATGTGCAGGATACCGATGATCACCACCAGGAAGACCGAGTGCTTGAACGTGAACCGGAAGATCTCGGATTCGCGGCCGACCAGTCCTGTGGCACCTGTGGCAACGGCAATCGATTGCGGCGAGATCATCTTCCCGCACACGCCGCCGCAGGTGTTGGCCGACATCGTGATCACCGGGTCGATACCGAGCTTCTCGGCAGTGACCGCCTGGAGCTTGCCAAACAAGGCGTTGGTCGATGTATCGGAACCCGTCATGAACACTCCCAGCCAACCGAGAAGACTGGCGAAGAAGGGGAAGGCGGCGCCGGTCGTGGCAAACGCATAACCGAGCGTGATCGCCATGCCGGAAAAATTCATGATGTAGGCGAAGCCGAGGATCGTCGCAATGGTCACGATGGGCCATTTGAGGGTCTTCAGCGTATCGCCCGCGACGCCTGCGGCCGTCTTGAGCGACGCGCCCATGACCATGATCGAGAAGAACCAGGCGAAGAGAATGGCCGTGCCGGCTGCGCTCAGGAAGTTGAAGTTATAGACGGCGGGCTTGGGCTTGCCGGCCTGATCGATCACCATCTTGTCGAGACCGGAAATCGGTATGGCGTAGTCGAAGATCATCTTGGTCGTCTGGTTGAGTGCCTGATTGACCGGCTTGATACCCCAGGCGCAGACGAAAAGCGACAGGATGATGAAGGGTGCCCAGGCGCGGAAGATCTGCCCGCCGGTGAACTTGAGCGCTTGTTTGCCGAGGCTCTTGGGTTCATCGGCGAAGTGCCAGCTCTCTTTCGGATGCCAGACCTTGAGGAAGGCGACCGTGCAGACGATCGACGCCAGCGACGCAATGATGTCGGGAAGCAGCGGTGCGGTGACCGGCGAGTTGGCCGAGAAGAATTGCGCAATGGCGAACGAGCCACCGCTGACGAGGCAAGCGGGCCAGACTTCCAGGCCCTTCTTCCACCCCGACATGACGACAACCAGATAGAGGGGGATGAAGACGCTGACGATCGGCAGTGTCCGGCCGACCATCTGGCTCAGCGCGAAGTCGGGAATTCCCGCGACCTGCCCGCCGACCACGATCGGAATGCCGATGGCACCCCAGGCGACCGGCGCCGTGTTGGCCAACAGACAGATGGACGCCGCATAGAGCGGGTTGAAGCCGAGCCCGGCCAGCATCGCTGCCGTAATCGCCACTGGGGTACCGAAGCCGGCGGCACCTTCGATGAAGGCACCGAAGGAAAACGCGATCAGTAGCGCTTGCAGGCGCCGGTCGTCCGAAATCGAGGCGAGCGAGTTCTTGATCACCTCGAACTGCCCTGTCTTCACGGACATGTTGTAGATGAAGAGCGCGGTGATGACGATCCAGCAGACCGGGAACAGCCCGAATGCGCCACCGTACAGTGTCGCCAACGCGGCCAGATCCACGGGCATCTTGTAGACGAACACCGCGATCAGGATAGCCAGTCCGGTGCCTCCCATTGCCGCAAACTGGCCTTTCATGCGCTTGATTGCCAAGGCCCAGAACAGGAAGAAGATCGGGATTGCCGCGACAAGCGCGGACAATCCGATGTTGCCGAGGGGATCAACATTCATTTGCCACGTCATGGGAGTCTCCTTTGTAATAAGCCACTTGTGTGGCTGTTGTGGCGGCGGTTGCCAGGGCTCAGCAGGCTCCCATGGTTTCCGTACGACTACACTCTTCCAGCAGGTAGGCAATGGACCGATAGGGGCGGCCGGTTTCGGCGGTGAGGCCGATTTCGCAGGTGCGGTTGGTAGAGACGCCCTCGCAACAGTTGGCGGGCAGTGCCTCGTGGACCTTGCGCAGGGCGTGCACGTTGAGTTCCGGGACAACGAAACCGCGGTCGCCGGCGAAGCCGCAGCAGGTGACGCCGGCGGGTTCGACGATTTCTTCGGCGCAGGCCGCGATCAGGCGGCGCAGCTTGCTGTCGGAAGCGACGCGGCGGACGCTGCAATTAATATGCAGGGCGATGGGGCCGCGCTTGCGCGTGACCATCAAGCGGGGCAACAGCGCATCGTGAGCGAATTCATGGAAGTCAAGCACCGTCAGGCGACCGGCGAGGAGCTTCTGCATGCGCACCGAACAGGTGCTGGCATCCATGATCACCGGATAGTGGCCGCCATTGCCATCGTCGGCAGCCTTGAGCAGCGCAGCGGTCACGCTGTCGGCCATCTGCTCGGCCTCCTCGGCCATGCCCTTGCTGGCCAGCATCTGCCCGCAGCAGAGCTTGTCGAAGCCTTCCGGCAAGCGCGGATCGTAGCCGGCGCGCACCAGCAACTCGATAATGACTTCCGGCAGGGTTGCCTCGTCGGGGGTGTTGGCGCCGAAGATGCGGCCGCCGCAAGCGGGGAAATACACCACCGGATCGCCCGCACCGGTACCGCTGTGGGGTTTGGGCGCCCTGCCCGCCTGTGGCATTCCCCGTTTCCAGGCGCCACGCGAGAGGCGCGCGACGAGGCTTTCGCCGACCACGCTGGAGACGGCATGGCCGATGGACAGGCCGACGCGGGAGACGGTGGCCACCTTGCCGAAATTTTCCGCCGTCCAGTGCGCGACCTGATGCGAAGGCGCTTTGTTGCCCAGCCCGCGGCCGCGCAGGCGGCGCGTCAGCTCGCCGGTGTCGATGCCGACCGGACAGGCGGTGGAGCAAAGACCGCAGCCGGCGCAGGTGTCGAGGCCGAAGTAGGCAAAATCCTTGCCGACGTCGGCGGCCTCTTCGCCGGCGGCGGCCCGGCGTGAGAGTTCCCGCCAGCTGACGATGCGCTGGCGCGGCGAAAGGGTCAGGCGGTGCGAGGGGCACAGCGGCTCGCAGAAGCCGCATTCGATGCAGCGGTCGATGATGTCTTCGGCGGCCGGCATCGGCTTGAGGTTTTTCAGGTGCGCCTGCGGGTCGTCGTTGATGATCACGCCGGGATTCAGCAGGTTATTGGGGTCGAAGAGCGTCTTGATCCGGCGCATCAGGTCGGTGGCCTGCCGACCCCATTCCATCTCGACAAAGGGAGCCATGTTGCGGCCAGTCCCGTGCTCGGCCTTGAGCGATCCGTCGTACTTGTCGATGACCAGTTTGCAGACGTCGTCCATGAAGCGGGCGTAACGTTCCACCTCCGCGGCATCCGAGAAATCCTGGGTAAACACGAAATGCAGATTGCCTTCGAGCGCATGCCCGAAGATGATTCCTTCGCTGTAGCCATGCTGGCGTAACAGCGCCTGCAGGTCGAGCGTGGCGGCGGCCAGCGATTCGATCGGGAAGGCCACGTCCTCGATGATGACCGTGGTGCCCGCGCGACGCATCGCGCCGACCGAGGGGAAGGTGCCCTTGCGCACTTTCCAGTACATTTCGCAGGTCGCCGGGTCAGTGGAGAACACCGGCGCTTCGACGGTGGCAATGCCGGTCAAGGCGCCGAGAGCTGCGTCAATGCGTTGCTGCAGGAGCGAGGCGTTTTCCGCGCGCACCTCAATCAGCAGAGCAGCGGCATCGTTGCCCAGCGTCCGGATGATGGGCGGCAAGCCGGGCTTGTCCTCCACCGAGCGCAGCGCCGGGCGATCGAGCATCTCGACGGCGGAGACCGGCTCCTGCTTGAGGCGGATGACGGCTTGGCAGGCGGTCTCGATAGTCGGGAAGAACACCAGCGTGCTCGCCTTGCAGGGGTCCTCGACGACAGTGCGGTAGGTGATGCGTGACATGAAGCCGAGCGTCCCCTCCGAACCGATCATCAGGTGGGAGAGAATGTCGATCGGGTCTTCGTAGTCGATCAACGCGTTGAGGCTGTAGCCGGTGGTGTTCTTGATCTTGTACTTGTGGCGGATGCGCGCCGCCAACGTTTCGTCGGCACGCGTGGTGGCACCCAGGCGTGCCAGTTCGCCGATCAGGGCCGCATGGCTGGCGCGGAAACTGGCGACGCTGAGCGGGTCCTCGGTGTCGAGTACCGCCCCGTCGGCAAACACCACGCGCAAGCCGGCGAGGGTACGGTAACTGTTCTGCGCCGTACCGCAGCACATGCCGGAGGCGTTGTTGGCGGCGATGCCACCAATCTTGCAGGCGCTGATCGAGGCCGGGTCGGGACCGATCTTGCGGCCATGCGGCGCCAGACGGTAGTTGACCTCGCCGCCGATGATGCCGGGCCCGACGCGCACGGTGGCAGCGTCCGGCGCGATTTCACAAGTGGCGAAGGCCTCGCCGATGAGGACCAGGATACCGTCGGTCACCGCCTGCCCCGACAAGCTGGTGCCGGCAGCGCGGAAGGTCAGATGAACGCCCTGCTGCGCGGCCACCGCCAGGACGTGCGCCACATCGTCTTCGCTCTCCACGACGACCACGACCTGCGGGATCAGCCGGTAGAAGCTGGCATCGGTGCCCCAGGCCAGCAATCGCAGTTCGTCGGTAATGACGCTTGCTGCGGGGAAATGCGCACGCAGTGCAGAAATGAGTGAGTTCATTCTTGGCTTCCTCCTCCAGAGACCCGACGGGTGATTACGCCCTTTCCCTGGCAACGCCAGCGGGGCATTCACTCCATGGTAATACGTTGCACTTAACGAAAACCGATGGCGCAAAGATTAATCAGGGATAGAATCGACCGGAAATTGGTAGTACCAATTCTTTTTTTGGCGCCAGGCGGGTCGTCGAGGAAGCTCAGGGAGGATGGCCATGGCATCGCACAGCGTTGCAGAACAGACCCGGCGGGCACTCGAAGTGCACCTTCTGGATGGTTCGTGGCCTGTCGGCATGCGTTTGCCGGCCGAGCGGGTCCTGGCGGAATCGCTGGGCGTCTCGCGAAACTCGGTACGCGAGGCGATCTTTTGCCTGAAGGAGCGTGGCCTGCTGTTCAGCAGGCAGGGCAGTGGCGTTTTCGTCAGCGATCGCCTGCAGGCGGCGATCTCGTCACCGTGGCGGCAACTGGTGGCCGCGCATCCGGACTTGCGTTGGGATACGTTGGAGTTTCGCCGCGAACTGGAGGGTGCGACCGCCTACTACGCCGCGCTACGCGCCAACGCCAGCGATCTGGAGAAGATCGAAGGTATCGTCAGGCGCCTGACCAAAGCCTACGACACGGGGGACAAGGAGGCGGAGTACCGGGCCGACGCCGACTTCCACGAGGCCATCGCCGAAGCCTCGCACAACAGCATGTTTCTCTACCTGCACTCAGGCGTCGTACGCATGCTGCGCGAGCACATCTGCCTCAATCTGATGGCCATGGAAGATCCGACGGGCGACGTCACCGAACACCTTCGCCGGCAGCACCTTGGCATCTGGGAGCGGATCCGCGCGCAGCAGCCGGACGAGGCCAGACAGGCGATGCTCGGGCACATCGACTTCACGTGGTCGGAACTGGCGCGGCGGGAAGAGGCAAGGACCCGCCAGTAGGAACGTCGGGATCAGGGAAGGTTGATGAAGGTGGCCGGATAGGCGGCGGCGTTCTTGACACTGGTCTGGGTCGGTTCGCAAAGGCCGGCGAACAGCTTCTGCAGGGCGACTCGCCATGCGGAGCGACCAAGCGCGCCGCGGGCGCCACGCTGTTCCTGGCCACCCTGAGACCGGGCTACGAAGAGTGTGGGATGGTTCATGGTGTCGGCTCCTGGCGCTTGAAATTGCCCTTCGTGAGGGAATGTCGCCACCATACAAAGCAGGGTAGCGCGCGGCAAACGATCGATTCTCATGCGATGACCAAGAAAAACTCATCCATGCCGCACCTGTGTTAGCGCTTGCCGGTAGTCGCGCGCGAACCGCGTGCTCACTCCTTCGTGACCGGCGTCCTGGCCCTGCACATCTTTCCCGGCATCACCAGGCTCGCCTGGTACGCCGAAATCGCGAGCAGTTGATCGTCGTTGTAGCTGCTGATGACCCTGACCATCTCGGGATCGGCGGTGGGGCGCTTGCCGTCGCGGATCGCGGTCATCTGGCGCAGGAGGTAGTTGTAGTGCTGTCCTGCGATCGCCGGATAGAGCTTATGGCGGGAGCCTTCACCGCGCGGCCCGTGGCATACCCTGCACGCCCTTTCGTAAAGCTCTCTGCCGGTTGCTACTTGCTGAACGGCGTCGTGAGCTTCGTACTGTTCATGCTCGCGGGGGATGCACAGCCCTTCGAGATAGGCGGCGAGATCCGCCAGATCCTGCGGATCGTTCAGCACCGCGGCGAACGGGTACATCGTCGGGTTGTGCCGGACACCGACGCGGATGTCGGCCATCTGCTTGATCAGAACGCTGCTGTGCTGGCCCGCGAGTTGCGGGATGCTGCCGTCGGGACGTCCGCCAGTCAACGGCAGGTGGCAACTACGGCAGAGCGCGAAGAGTCGCTCACCGCGCTTCCTGTCACCCTTGCGCTCCAGCGCTTCGTTCTTCTCGCCGGCCAGCGCCTGCCACGGGTAATCCTTGATCCCGATGCCCGTGGGCGTGGGTACCGACGACTCGGCATGGGCAAGCAGCGCAGCCTGCATCGCCAGAGAAAGCGCCAGAACCAGTATCTTCATTGCCAAACTCCCCGCTGTTCGAGAACTGCCCATTACCACTCCGGCGGGCCGCCGGTCTGTCGATAGCCGTCAGGACCCGCGCCAACGGCTCGGCTCGCCTGTTGTCGGCTCACCGGCAGCAGCATCGATCATGTTGCCATATCGAGAACACCCCTGCACCAGACGATCGTCTCGACGCTCCCGAAAGCCGACCATTTTTCGCTTACCCGAGCAGCCCGCTAAGGCGACGTGGCAACGCTCCTGACGGTTTCATAGGTTGGCCCGTAAGCGCCAAACCAGACCGGACACTTTGCGAGCGCGACAACACGCTTCAGAAGAGCCGGTGACGACGTAATCAGCTCGACGCCGTATCTCGGGGCGGCTAACCACAGCAAGCGGGTCAGCGCCGCCTGATGTGCCAGATTCCCCGGCGCACCGGGTAACAACTCGGTGACCAAGTCTGGCCGCGCGGCATCTCGGTGCACAAGGTTTGCCTCATCGCCAATCGGTGCGGCCTGATACGCGTCGCACCACTGCAGGGCGCTGACCCGGTCGAACACATCGAGATGACTTACCAGCAATCCATCGAGCGGCCCAACAACGGACAACGCATAGCGCAGAAGCAAGGCATCCGGATGACCTCGTCGGAATTGCCCCTGCCAACCGTCGCTGGTGTTGTGCGGTTCCGACAACAAGCCCAATGCACTATCGCAGGTCGGGAACGGCCCCTCGCCGTGGCGAGTCAGGAAGGAACGAAGCACGCCCAGATGCTCGACCCGTGCCGTGAAGCCATACTCCGCAGCAACCGCTTCGACCGCTTCGGGATGGATGCTGCTCCACGTCGTATGTGGGTGAAAGCCACGCCATTCGTCCAGCAACACGCCTTGCGCGCCCTCGAAGAGCACGCAGCCCGGCCGATTCAGGTGTTCCGCAATGTGCGCGGGCGAGGCGGGCGGCACCTGGCGGAGCAGCGCCATAACGCCACTCAGCCAGCGCTCGGCAGCCCCTTCATCGCTGAGTACCTGGTATTCGAGCCTGGCCAGGCCCTGCCTCGCCGGCTTCTCGGCCATCGCGGAGAATTCTGCCTGCAGATCGCGCCGGATGAGGTCCAGCCTCTTCATTGCCAGGGCCGGACGTGCCAGATCGCCATAGCGCAAGACATGATCCGGGAAGCACAGGGCGTGCCGCACCGTCTCGCCAACGCCGACACCGCAAGTACCATGCGCCTGGGTTCCTCGCTGCAGTTCGCGCAGGCGGCCGGCAGCCTGATGAAAAGGGGTGTTGATGCGGCACCGATGGTCGATCTTCAGGCGCTCGAGCGCATCCTCGACTCCGAGCGTCCGCAGACGGGCGTACTCGACCAACAACGCCGCGGGATGCACGACCACCGGGTAGGCAAGCACCGTCGCCACGCCCGGCACCAGTGTTCCGGCGGCAAACTGCGCAAACGTATGGTGCCGGCCGTCGGGCAGCACCACGTTATGCCCCGCCTGCGCTCCGCCGTTGAAGCGTACCACCGTGTGCGCCGACCAGCGGCGGCACAGCGCATCCGTAAACAGGCCCTTGCCGCAATCGCCGAAGCCAAGACCCAGCAACGAGACGAAACGCGGCGCGCTGATCGCTGGCCCCGCTCAGGAAAACAGCCGTCGCCACCAATTCGGTCTGGCCGGCCTGACTGACGAGGGCTGCGCGTGGACCCGCCTGATCGCCGTCGGATCAAGCAGGTCGGCGTAGGGTTGCAGCGCGCGGACTGTCGCTGCCACGCGCTGGCGCGATCTGCCATTCGCCTGGAGTACCTGGGCCACCGCGTCGATATTGGCCAACGCGCCTTCGGTGAGCCCGACGATCGCTGCCGCGACGGCGCAGGTGTCTTCGTGCGACTCCATGCAAATCACATGATCACCCAGCAGTTCGCGCCACCGCTGCTCGCACTGCCTGCGTCGCTGCAGATCCGGGATCAGGAAGAACAGGTGGTAGGTCTCCGCCGCCGCAGCGATCACGTCTTCGATCGGAAGGTCCTCGTCAAGCTGATCGCCGAGCAGGCCTTCGACCTGGCGGCGGGAAACGATGGGATAAGGCAGTTCATCGCCGGTCATGAAGAGATATCCCCGCTTCTTGCGCTTGACCCAGCAATCGATATCCGTGTGCTGAGCGAGCACATAGAACGCCAGCTCGTAACTCTCGGAGCCCGTGCCGCCTCCCCCACCCTCGAGATAGCTCCAGGTCAGCCATTGATCGATCAGCTCGGCAGTGGTTTCGAACTGGCCTACCTGCAATGGCGCACCATCCGAATACGCATCACCAATGGCCATGAAAAGCACTTGTGGATCGGCAATTCGGCAATCGGCCAGCAGTTTCATGAACGTCGGCAACTCCTGACGCGCCAGCAGCTCTGGAATATTGCCCATGGATCCGGTCACGTCCAGGGCAAAGGTGATGGCCAGCGAAGCCGGGTGTTCGTCGCTATCGCGTGATTCGCGCACAGCAAGCCCGCGCGGGTCCATCAAGGCATGACAGCCGCGTTGCCGGAAGACCTCCGTACGCGGCAACGAAGCACGATCGGCAGTCAGCGCCTCGTGAGCGGTTTGCGAGTAATTTCCGTAGCCCATGATGATCTCCTAGACGCAATAAGCGGCAGTAGGGTTGAAGGGAATGAACCGGGCTGGCCCGAAAGCCTCGCGCGCTGCGACAACCAACGCCTCGTCGAGCCCACGCGCGCCCGCGCGAGCGCACCAGGCGGCCTCCTCGCTGCTCCGGCGCAGCAGTTCTGCCAGGGGGGCGGGAATCCGCTCCGACAAGGTCGGCAGATCGTCACCGCCGCAGAGCAGTGCGCGAACTACCCACGCCGATTGCATGAGGTCGCGGGCAACGGCCGATGAATTCGCGATCGGCTGCGCTCTCGACCATCCGATGATGAGGACGCCGTGATCACGCGGATGCGCCAGCAGATGCTCGGGGGCGAGATCACCGTGCGTCCAGGCACTTGCATGCACAAAGGCCAGCACTTCCAGAATACGACGCCAGATCCAGACGGCATGCCGTGGGTCGATGCCGGTCGGCGCGTAGTGCATGACGTCGGCGAGGCTGCCCCAGTACCCGGAGGGATGACACAGCAGCAGGACTTCGCGCTCCGGCCCGTTGCCATCGTCCGTCACGCCTGCGGCCATGGGTCGAGGCAGGTGCTGTGTGTAATAGGCGGCGCCCTGAACGCTGCTCTGCTGCAAGCTGGCCAGGGCATCCGCCTCTGCCGCCAGCACTCCCGGCTTGGTTTCAGGGTAGCCCAGCTTCAAGGTCAGTCGCTGCGGCAGCGGACCCATACGTTCTGCGAGATACACCTCGGCGTGTTCTCCCCTGCCCAGGGGGGCCAGGATCCGAAAACGCTGTGCGCGCCAGTTCACCACTCGTGACGCAGGCGCGCAGGCGGAGCACGCCTGCGCATAGACCCGTGCACGCGCTTCACGAAACCGCGCTGCTTCAACCACCGACTTGCTGCGGGTTACCGTTGCTCCGCAGTGGGCACAACTCACCGTTCGCCAACTGGCCTGCCGGGGAAGCGGTGCGCCGCACTGAGGACACGAGAGTGCCGTGAAGAGCATGACCACGCCCCTTCAGGAATCTACGGCACGAAAATGGTCGCGCATATTGAAGTGGTCTTCGAAGAACGGATTTTCCATCACGGCCCGATCGGCAAAAGGATGGGAAATCCAACGGCACCATGGAGAGTATAGGAGCCTCCATCAAGGAGCGTCAATCTCGACTGAGCACCTCGCTCTCCGATCTCGACCGCTATCGGGCGCGCCATCAGTCGGTAGCCTGAACACCCTGTCAGCGAGGACAAACCAGCAAGCGCAAAATCATCTGCGCGCAGGGCGTGACTCCGGCAAACTGCGATCCAGCCCCCGACGCTGATGGGTAAGGTCTGACGAGCACAGCAGAGAACAACTCCAAACGCCGATCGGCATGAAACTCGAACAACTTCAAACCACCACGGCGATCCGCGGCATCGTCGCTGACACACTGGTGAGCTTGGTCAGCGTCCGATGGTTTGGCTCGGAAGCACTGGAGCTGACCTACAAGACCGCCTCCGGCAAGGTAGACAACGAGCTGCTTTACCGCCACGACGACCCGCGCCCGGAACTGGTCGAACAGGGTAGGCCCTGTAGCCTCGACGGCGACGGCGCCCTCTTCCGCGTGGTTTCCGAGGCCCAGCGCATTCGCCTCGCACATCTGTTCGACCCGGTGCTGGCGGGTGCATGCCACGATCGTCGAGCCGCTGCCGTATCAGATCACCGCCGCTACGAAACCATGCTGCCTCGCCAACCGCTGCGCTTCCCCCTGGCGGACGATCCCGGCGTCGGCAAGACGCTCATGGCCGGCCTGCTGATCAACCTAGAACCGCAGGCAACCGACCCCATTCGCATATTTTTCTTGAGCAACGGCTGGCTTGGCAGCGCACCGATGCCGGCGAGAAACCGCTTGAGGTGATCACAGACCCGATGCCAGACAGAGGGCTGGGTCAACTGCTTCGCAGTTTCAGCCACCCAGCCTTGAAGCAAGGCAGAGACTCGCGTCAGTGCCGCCCGCGCTGGCGCGAAGTGAGCATGCAATCCGGTTAGGGTAACGGTGGTGTGCCCGGCATGTTCAGTTTTTCTCCCGACGCAGGTCATCAGCCAGGGACGGCTGGTGATGGCCTCGCGCCGCGCTTCCGGATGTGCCAGTCGGACGAACAGACTCCACCAGTTGTGGATCAGTGCCACGGCACGAGCAGCCAACTGACATCGATGCGGGTCGTGCGTGGTGTAGCCGCCCCAGCCCCACTGGTTCTTGAGTTCATCGAAGGCTCTCTCGGCATCGGCCCGATCCGGGTAGAGCTGACCGAGGCTGAGAATCGCGTAGCTGGTGTTGGTGACGACACCGGCGTACTCGTAGCCGCTGATCTCCTTTGCCCTTCTTCGCTTGGCGTCGATGAGGACAGCATCAGCTGTCCGCTAGCGTCCTGTGCCACCTTCTCGCTGGTGAGCGGACGACGAAGGACGACCACACATCGTTTTCCGTTCCAACCCTGGAGCGCCCATTGCCCGGCCTTCCCCTCCCAGCCTTGGCCCGCATCCGTCCAATCGCTTTCGTCACAGAGGCAGCTGATGTGCCGCTTGACGGTCTTGGATAGCTTGGGCTTGAACAGGTAAGGCTGCTCACGCTCTTCCAGCGCACTCATCAGGCCGTCCGTTCCGTAGCCGTTGTCGCCGCGTACCAGCTTCGGCTTCTTCGCCCAGGGCAGCGCATCCAGAATTTTCAGCAGCCCCGGCTGGCCGTGCTTCGACGAATGCGCGTTGCCCGCATGCACTTCGACACCCAACACCAGAGGCAGGCCAGCCATCAGGTACGTATGAAATTCCCCCACAGGATTTTTCTATGAAGAGCACGCTCGCCGCTATCCGTAGGATTGCGCAGCGAGACCGTATCGGGTAGCTGGAAGTTCTCTCCCTCCACCCCAACACCACCCACCGTGCAAATGCACAACGAACCGTTCAACGAGAGATCGCGTGCCATCCGACACCGGCAGACCAAGTAAAATGTCGGCATGACCCGTTCCGAACTCATCACTCGTCTCGCCGCACACTCACATTTCGCGCAACTCACCGCCAACGACGATGAACTCTCGGTCAAGGCCATTCTGGAAGGGATGAGCGAAGCGCTGGTCAGCGGAGGTCGTATCGAAATTCATGGCTGGCTTGTTGGAGTCAAAGCTCTCCGTCGAACGGGCTGCGCTCATGGCTTCGTTCTGTGAATGGACGGTAGAGAAGCGGTCCGAAGATCCCGAGGTAGTGAAGCTAGCCGAAACCGTGGGCAGCGGCCTGAAACGTATCAAGATGGCTCTGTCGTCTGCAGGTTGAAATCTCACGAGTGCTGCCCGCGACCTGTGATCAGGATGCTAGACGGACCGCAATAGCCTTCATGGCTGTTCACCGGACCAGACAGCAGGACAACGTTCAGGCAGCGCGACGGACTCGTCTGTAATCCGCTGCGAAGGGGATTGAGGCAGTTCGCTGAATCCCATCCAACAGCGACCTCTTCTGCTCGTACAGTTCCCGACAGCGCGCGTAAAGACGCTCCAGTTCCACGACGTAGCGCTGCAGTTGCTCCTCCAGTTGTTTGGCGCTGGGTCGGCTGCGATTTTTCTGACGTTCTCAAATGCTGAGTCCTTCCTGTGCTGGTTTTGAGAACACACGGTTGAGCAGGTCGTCTGTGGAGGTGCCGCTGTATCGATCTGCCAGCACATTACGCAGTTTCAGCAAGCGGGCATTGGCCGTGTCCACAAGCGATCCGAAGGTCGCTGCCCTGACGCGCCCATACTCCGGATTGCCGAGCCTCTTGTCGCGCTCGACACCCGCTGCGATCTTCTGCCCGACAACCCAGACACAAATGAAAGGGGCGCCAGAAATCGCACCAGAAGAAGCAATGTCCTGCACGTAGCCGTCTGCCTGATTGACTTCCTTTCGGGTCAGTTCGAATCCACCCTTCTTCAGCTCAATCACCAAGACGTGCTGAATCTGGGTGAGCGTCGGGTCACTCAGATCGAATGATTCGATGCCCGTCATCTGCCACGTCGTCTTTTCGGGCAGGACGACAATGTCTGGGCGGTTGCGTTCATTGATGAACTGGGCCTCAGAACTCTTGAACAGTTCGCGGGCCACGGTTTGCAGCGTCACATTCGAGCAGTACTCCTGTGATTCGAACTCGGGGCCGAATAGCCATCGCGAGCGAAGAATCAGGGGATGCAGTGTATGCAGTTCATCGGTGTGTGGATCAGCGGCCAGGCGCCGAATTGCTTCGATTACACTAATCCGGCTGTCGATTTCGTCGAGAACGCGCAATGCATCCTTGACCGTCCATTCGGTCAGCAGACGATCCAGTCCGTCTACATCGTCGGGTGGTAATGCAGATAGTTTTTGCAGCAAGGCAGCGCCACTCTTCGTCTTCTCGAGATAGATGACAGCTTTGACAGCAGTAGCTAGAAAATCCGGTGAAATCGTCGGGTGTGCCTGGGCTACGGCCTTGGTAAACTCGGCGACCTCAAGCCGTGCGCCTTGCCCCAGCGTGGCCAGCTCGCTCCGGTTCTGTGTCAGCGCGTCCTCTGAGGCCCCCTCGACGACCTCGGAGGCACGCTCCTGCGCGACCTTGCCGATGTGCTCGGCAGTCGCCCGGTACAGGTCACGAACAGCGTCCGTTGCGCGGAACCCCGTCCAGTCCTGCTCGACGTCGGACTCGTAACCCTGGGTGTCGACGATCACCTTGTAGCGTCGCGCAAAACGTGTGCGACCGTCGAAGTTGGCGATCTGCCCGACAGCCCACGAGGGCGAGCCGACCAGCCTTCGCTGCACCCAGAACGCAATGCCCTGATGCACGGACGAGTGATTCAGGCGCGTCGAGTCGATCACGATCACCGTGGCGCTACGGCCCGCGCCGAGATCCAGCGTTTCCTCGCTCACCCGCCCTTCAATCTCGCTGAAGGGGCGTTGGACGCCGTTGACCCGGATCTCGAACTCGGGATCGTGGACGAATCGCGCGGCAAGGACAGTCAGGATCTCATCAGCATCGGGCAACTTGCGCGCCACGCGTACCGACAGCCGTGTGCCACTGCCGTCGTGCTTACCCAGTGTTTCGCTGCGCAGCACGAAAGGACTGGGCCCCGATTCGGTACCGACCACGAAGGTGGCCAAAATGCCGTCGCGCCACGTCTGGACTTCGTACTGGTCGGCGAAGCAGAGCAAGCCGTGCCGGCCAACCCCGTTGCGGCCGTAGGCGCTGC
>AATN01000188.1_pt1 | contig 15685 bp, 11 predicted proteins | sample 270648 | NCBI WGS metagenome assembly AATN01 (sample SAMN02954269, study PRJNA17659) | bioreactor sludge metagenome | biome: terrestrial; feature: bioreactor; material: sludge; isolation source: Enhanced Biological Phosphorus Removal (EBPR) bioreactor sludge | place: Australia: Brisbane, Queensland
CGGCATGGTTGAGTTGCAGAAATATCATCGCGACCCGATACCCCGCCTGCTGCCACTGCCGGATGTGGCGCAGATAGGCACGGCCCGACAGCGTGGTTTCGAAGGCAAAATTGCTTGCGGTCAGAAAGTGCCGTTCCAATTCGGCCAACATCAAGCGTCCAGCTTGCACGGCGGCTTTCTCCGGCTCGAACGGGGCCAGTCCGGCAGCAATCAGGTCGGCATTGACAAATACTGGGCAAGCCGCTTCGTTCGGCAGAAATTCGCGCGCAAAGGTGGTCTTCCCGGCTCCGTTTGGCCCCGCAATGATGATGACCTTGCGATCCGGGTTCATCGTCACACCTGCAGCGCGTAAGGGGTCTGCTTGAAGGTGATGCCCTCGCGTGCAGCGCGGCCGCCCAGGCGGTTGGCGGCGGCGTAGATCACTTTCGGGCCGGCGAACTTGGGCAGCACATCGAACACCGGACCGGTGAGCACGTTGCCGCCCGCGACCGAGCGGTCCTTGAGGATACCGTTGTAGAGGAGATAGATCGCACGGCCCTCGTGTACGCCAAGCAGCGGCGAATCGGCCTTCCCGGCGTAGCCGGTTCCCGTTTCGGCAAACCAGACGAACTCGGCCAGTTGGGCGAACGTCACGTCGGGGCGGATCTGCCCTGCGGCGTCGAACAGCGGTTCAGCGGAGAGGCGGCAGAACTGGAAACCACCGCCACGACCTTCGACAACAGCGCCTTTGTCGTTGGTGTAGCCAGCGATGACGCGTTTGATACGCCCGGCAGTGACGGTTCCGGCAATCCCGGAGTCCATTTCTACCTGAATGAAACGGCGCGTTCCGCCGTCTTCGGTGTTCTGTTTCAGCACCGCGTGCCCCGTGGTGCCGGAGCCCGCGAAGCTGTCGAGGACGATCGAGTCTCTGTCCGTAGCGATCTGCAAGATGCGCTGGATCAGTCGAGTGGGCTTTGGGGTAATGAAAACATCGGCTGAAGTATCGAAGTCGACCAGTTCGAGCAGTTCCTTCTTGCCCTCTTGCGTATGTCCGACGTCGCTGTAGAACCACATGGTCTGAGGGACGCGGCCGTCTTTGACTTCGTGCAGGAAACGCTTTATCTGTGGGATAGCTCCTCCGTCTTTACCCCACCAGATCCGGTTGTCTCGATCCAGTTCCTCGAATTTTTCCTTTGAAACAGTCCAATATCTTCCTTTTGGCGGGGCTTCGATGACCCGTCCTGTGGGAGACGTGACAGAGTATGTTCCTTCCGAGTAGTAGTTACGGGCAGACAAATCACTCGTTTTCCAGACTCCGCGCGAGTCCTTGTCTGGATTCTTGTACGCGGCGTTCTGTTCTTCCGTGCGAGGCATCAGCTTCGGCTTCCAGCTATCGGCCTTGGCCGCGTAGATAACGATGTAGTCGTGATCCTCGGAGAGATGACGTGCCGAGTTCTTGGGCGAATAGACCTTCTGCCAGAGCACAGTCGCCACAAAGTTCTTCGCACCGAAAATCTCATCCATCAACAGCCGCAGTGTCGCCACTTCGTTATCGTCGATGGAAATGAAGATGGCACCGTCGTCCCGCAGGAACTGCTTTAACAACACAAGGCGCGGGTACATCATCGACAACCAGCGGTCGTGCCGATCCAGCGTCTCGCCTTCCTTGCCGACCACCTCGCCCAGCCACCTGCGAATCTCCGGGCTGTTGACGTTGTCGTTGTAGACCCAGCCCTCGTTGCCGGTGTTATACGGCGGGTCGATGTAGATGCACTTCACCTGCCCGGCATACCGGGGCAGCAGCGCCTTGAGTGCGTGCAGGTTGTCGCCCTGCACGATCAGGTTGCCGCTGTCGCTGTCGCCGCAGGAAAGGGCGGGCACCGGCTCCAGCAGGCGGAACGGCACTTCCTTGTGATGTTTGACGACGGCTTCCTTGCCGATCCAGTTCAGTGTTGGCATGGCGCCTCGTGACCTTCAGTTGTTTCGGGCGGTGGTGCGCGCCCGCATCTTGTTCGTCGCCCGCGCTTGCCTATGGGAAGCGCCTCGAGTGGATCAAAACGAATGAAAGTCTAACAGCCGCCGCGTGATGTCCAAAGCTTGGCTTCGGGGCGGAACAGCGCGTGCATCACTTCCGTATATCGAGCGCCTTGGCCGTGGGCGATGAACCCCACTGCCACATCGCCACCGACGCCGTTGGCTGGCGCCGTGGCCAAAGGCATCCCTCCGACGCTGCCGATCGTCCGCGATGGCGCCTGGCAGGTCGACGTTATCGAGCACGGCCTGTGCTGGGGGCTTACCGAGCGACGGGCGCACACCAGCGGATTGCGTCCAGCGCGGCCCAGCGCGGCGAACAAGAACGCCTGCGCGGGGCAATCCGGGCGCACCTCACCGACCGCCGCACCGTCGCCGGCAAGGTGCGGCCCTGGCCGATCTCATGCGCCAAGGCGCCGCATGAGCGGTACCACCAGTTTCCGAGAAGTTACTGGCATCTGCGCTAACTATCGTCTTTAATGATGCTTGTGTCTGGCGGGTCGCGCCCTCGGCAGGTCGGGCGCGCGCTGCTCGCGGTGTTTCGGTCGGCTCGCCGGGACGCTGCGGTAGCGACCACACCGGTCGGACAGGGTGTCCGTCGAGCGTTCTCACCGAAAACCGTTTCCGAGAAGGAGTTCACGCCATGCAGTTCGCCAACCAAGCCCTCAAACAGCCGCGGCCGGCCAGTGTCCGCCGCAATGTCAGGCTGCCGCGCCGGCAGCATTATTTCCGGTCGCCGACAGACTGGCGAGACCAGGTCCTGTACTTCCTCCTGGTAGACCGTTTCAGCGACGCCGCCGAAACAACGCGCCCCCTGCTCGATCGCCACAACCTGGCCGCTGCCCGGCCAGCCCTGCCGAACGGTCAGACGTGGCGCTGGGACCGCTGGGCCGAGTCGGGTGCCGATCGCTGGCAGGGTGGCACCCTCGCGGGCGTGCGCTCCAAACTGGGATACCTGAAACGGCTCGGCGTGACGGCGCTGTGGCTGAGTCCGGTGTTCAAGCAGCGCGCGCACCTCGACAGTTATCATGGCTACGGCGTCCAGGACTTTCTCGACGTCGACCCGCGCTTCGGTAGTCGTGCCGACCTCGTGGCGCTGGTGGCGGAGGCGCACCAGGCCGGGATGCGGGTCATCCTCGACATCATCTTCAATCACTCGGGCTGCAACTGGGTGTATCCGGCGGACTCGCCGGGTGGACCATCGACTCCGCACTACACATCGGGGCGCTACCCCTTTGGCGCATGGCTTGGCGACAATGGACAGACGGTGGCGGCGATCGGCGGCGGCGAAGACGGTGTCTGGCCGAGCGAACTGCAGAACCCGGAGTGCTACACGCGCGCCGGCAGCGGCAGCCTCGGTGCCGGCGACATCGACGATCCGTTCGCCGAGCACAAGCGTAGCGACTTCATCACGCTGCGGGATTTTCAGCAGGAGACGGTGCTCGGCGATCTGGCGCAATGTTTCAAGTACTGGATCGCGCTGACCGACTGCGACGGCTTTCGTATCGACACGCTGAAGCACGTGTCGCTGGAAGACGCGCGCAATTTCTGCGGGGCGATCAAGGAGTTCGCCAGCAACCTGGGCAAGGACGATTTCTTCCTGGTTGGCGAGGTGGCGGGTGGCGACTACGCCGAAGACCGCTATCTCGACGTTCTCGACCGTAACCTGAATGCCACGCTGGACATCGGCGAGATGCGACCGACGCTGAACGGTGTCGCCAAGGGGCTGATTCATCCGAATGCTTACTTCGGTGGTTTCGACGCGCGGTCGGCGGGCATGGGTTCCCACCGCAATCTCGGCAATCGCCACGTTTCGATCCTCGACGACCATGACCACGTGTTCGGCCAGAAACTGCGCTTCTCGAGCGAAGCGGCTTCCGAACGGCAGGTCGCCGCCGGCGTCGCCATCCAGGCCTTCACGCTGGGCATCCCGTGCATCTACTACGGCACCGAGCAGAGCCTGGCCGGGCCGGAGCCGGCCGAGCGCTCCTGGCTGCCGGGCTGGGGCGGGTCGGATCGCTACCTCCGCGAGGCCATGTTTGGTCCAGCGCACCCACGCCGGAGCGGGCGGGACAGCCTGCTGGCGACACCGGATGCCGATCTGCCCGGTTTTGGCCCGTTCGGCACGGCGGGTCAGCACTGCTTCGACGAGCAGAGCGTGGCCTTCACGCGCGTTGCCGCGATCAACGCGCTGCGCGCGCAGTACCCGTGTCTGCGGCATGGGCGCCAGTACCTGCGCCCGATCTCGGTGCTCGGCGGCGCGTTCGCAATCCACGGGTCTGGCGAGTTGATCGCCTGGTCGCGCATCCTCGATGACGAAGAGCTGCTCTGCATCGTCAATGGCCATGGCACGGAGGCGCGCGGCGGCGACGTTCTCGTGGACGCATCGCTCAGCCCCGTCGGGTCGGCGCTGAAAGTGGTCCTGAACACGGCTCAGGCGGGCAGCCCGGCCGCGTATGCCGGACCGCATGCGGTGGGCTCCAGTCTTACGGTGAAGCGGACCGGCGGCGGCATTGCCTTTGTCGAGATACGTGATCTGCCGCCTTCGGAAGTTCTGGTCCTGGCGAACCATGCGCAGGCGGGTGGCGGCGACGTCTTGCCGTAGGGGGCTCCGAGGCAGTCGGGTTCTTACCCGACTGCCTGCGCCTGGCTACCCCTCCGCAGCAGAGACAGTGCGCCGTTTCAGGCCTTCTTCTGGATCAACTCGATCTTGTAGCCGTCGGGGTCCTCGACGAAAGCGATCACCGTCGTTCCGTGCTTCATCGGCCCGGCTTCCGCGTACCACCATGCCGCCACGCGCCTTGATCTCTGCGCAAGCCGCGTAGGCGTCGGCAACTTCGATGGCCACGTGACCGAAGCCGGTGCCGATTTCGTAGGCTGGCGTGTCCCAGTTGTGTGTCAGTTCGAGGACCGCTCCCGCCGATTCCGGGCCGTAGCCGACAAATGCCAGCGTGAAGCGCCCGCTTGGGTAGTCCTGGCGACGCAACTCGTGCATTCCCAGGACCTCGGTGTAGAAAGCCAGCGAGCGATCGAGATCGCCAACGCGCAACATCGTATGCAGGATTCTCATGCGTTCTCCTTACCAGTGGGGGCAAACGGCCGCGAGGCGCTTCAGTTCGTCGCGCGCGCTCCGGTAATCCGGGCACAGCCGCGCAACGATGGACCAGAAGCCCGGGCTGTGGTTCATCTCGCGCAGGTGCGCCACTTCGTGTGCCACCACGTAGTCGACCACCGGCGGTGGGAAATGGATCAGCCGCCAGTTCAGGCGAATGCCGGTCCGTTGGCTGCAGCTTCCCCAGCGCGTACGCGCCGCGGACAGCGACAGACGCGGCACGCCAACGCCAAGCAGCGGCGCGTAGTGGGCCAGGCGCTCGGCAAAGAGCGCGCGCGCCCGTGTGCGCAGTACCTGCTCGAGCACGCGCGGCGCCTCTTCGGGGGAGCGCAGGCAGAGGGTGAGCGTCGGCTCGGCCATCTGGAGGTTCCACACGCAGCGATTGGCGCCGCGGGCGAGACGGATTTGGACCGGGCTGCCGAGTACCGGCAGGCGCAGTCCATCGACGATTTGCAGCGGTGCCGCGGCCGGGCGAGTCCGCCATTCATCGAGCTTCTTGCGGATCCACTCGCCGTGCTGCAGGATCGCCGACTCGACTTCGCTCAGCGAGGCGCGTTGGGGTGCGCCGACGCGCAGGCCGCGATGATCGATGGTCAGACCGATCGTCCGGCGTCTGGCCCGCCGCAAGACGTAGGGGACTGTGCTGTTGCCGAGTTCGATCGTCCGCGCGCTTTCGCCGACGGCTGGCCGGGTGCCTGACGCCTGAGCCTCAGGCCGCCTCGGCATCGCCAGGATCCGAATAGCGGTGCGGCGAGAGACGCCGCATTTCGCCTTCGATCCAGGCGGCAGCCAGGGCATTGATCTTCGCCGCCGTCTTGCCGGCCGGGTCGATCGGCGGGCCGATGCTGACCGTGATCAGTCCGGGTGAAATGCTCAGGGCGCCGCGTCGCCACAGTTCGCCGGCGTCGTGCGCTACCGGCACGACGCGTACCCCCGCGCGTACGGCAAGATGGGCGCCGCCCGGCTTGTAGCGACAGGTCTGTCCGGGGGCGACGCGCGTACCCTCGGGGAAGATGACGACCCAGTAGCCCGCCGCGAGGCGGTCACGTCCCTGGTCGAAGACCTGCTTGAGGGCATCCTTGGCGGCCGCCCGGTCGATCGAGATCATCTTCAGCGCCGCCAGTCCCCAGCCAAAGAAGGGCACGCGCAGCAACTCCTTCTTGAGCACGAAGACCAGCGGCGGAAAGATCTCCTGCAGGCCGACCGTCTCCCAGGCCGACTGGTGTTTGGCGAGAACCACCGACGGTTCGGCGGGAATGTTCTCGCGGCCGATCACCTGGTAGCGAATCCCGAGCACGTAACGGCAAAGGGCCATGAAGCCGACTCGCCAGACGGCGATGATGCGGTAGCGCACGGGCATCGGCAGCACTGCCGCCAGGGAGACGAGAACGCCGAAAGGCACGGTCAGCAGAATGGCCAGCAACAGGAAGAACGCAGAGCGAACGGCGACCATCACGACCGCAGGATGTGTTCGGCGGCGGTGGCCAGATCGGGGAAGACCTGCGTGCCTTCCGGCAGACCGCCTTCCGCCTGGGTCTGCGCGCCCTTGCCGGTCAGCACGAGCAGTGGCCTGGCGCCGACGGCCGCAGCGGCCTGCAGGTCGCGCAGCGAATCGCCGACCGACGGCGTACCGATCAGGTCGACGTTGAAGCAACCGGCAATGCGCTCGAACATGCCGGTTTTCGGCTTTCGGCACTTGCAGTCGTCTTCGATCGGGTGCGGGCAATAAAAAATGGCGTCGATCCGTCCGCCGGCCTGCTGCACCGCACGATGCATCTTTTCATGGATCGCGTTCAAGGTATCCATGTCGAACAGGCCGCGACCGATGCCGGACTGGTTGGTGGCAATGATCACCCGATAGCCGGCCTGGCTGAGCTTGGCGATGGCATCGATGCTGCCCGGGATGGGCCGCCACTCGGCGGGCGACTTGATGAACTGCTTCGAGTCGTAGTTGACGACGCCGTCGCGATCGAGGATGACGAGTTTCATACGGCGAGCTTCGCGATGTCGGCAACCGCGTTGAGCTGGTCGAAAAGCGCTTTCAGGAGACCCAGGCGATTGCGCCGCAGCAGCGGTTCGTGCACGTTCACCATCACTTCGTCGAAGAAGCGGTCGACCTCGGCACGCACCGAGGCCACCACCTTGAGCGCATCTGCATAGTCCTCGTTGGCGACGTGCGAGCGGACCAGCGGGGCGATCAGGAGTACCCGCTGGAAGAGCGCCTTCTCGGCGTCCTCCTCGAGCAGCGCGATGTCCGGTTCGGGGAAAGCCTCCTCGGTCTTCCTGAGGATGTTGCCGATGCGCTTGTTGGCGGCGGCCAGAGCCAGCGCTTCGGGCAGCGCCTGGAACTCGCTCACCGCCGCCAGTCTGGCGGGAACCAGATCGATGCGTGTCGGGCGCTGCGCGAGCACCGCCTCGACAACGTCGACCGAATGTCCGGCGTCCCTGAGCATTCCGCGCAGCCGGTCGAGCATGAAGGTGAGCAAGGGTTCATCGACCGCCTCGAGCTGAACTCCCTGCTTGATCAAGGTGCTCTTCGCTTCGTCGATCAGCTCGGCCAGGTCGAGCGGCAGCGGCGTCTCCATCAGGATGCGCAGCACGCCGAGCGCGGCGCGGCGCAGACCGAAGGGATCCTTGTCGCCGGTCGGCGGCTGGCCGATACCGAAGAAACCCACCAGCGCGTCGAGCTTGTCGGCCAGCGCGGCGGCGCAGGCGATGTTACCCGCGGGCAGCGCGTCGCCGGCAAAGCGTGGGCGGTAGTGCTGTTCGATGGCGTCGGCCACCACCGGCAAGCCGCCTTCGTGCAGCAGGTAGTAGCGGCCCATGATTCCCTGCAGTTCCGGGAACTCGCCGACCATGTCGGTGAGCAGGTCGATCTTCGCGAACAGCGCTGCCCGCTCCGCCAGGGTGGCGTCGGCATGGAGTTTCTCGGCGATGCTGCGCGCGACACGGCCGAGGCGTTGGGCGCGGTCGCCGAGCGATCCGAGCTTGTTGTGGTAGACCACCGAACCGAGACGGACGACGCGTGTGGCAAAGCCGTTCTTGCGGTCCTGGTCGTAGAAGAAGCGTGCGTCGGCGAGGCGCGGCCGCACGACCCGCTCGTTGCCCTGGATGATGCTGGCCGGATCGTCGACCTGCATGTTGGAGACGATCAGGAACTTGTTGAGCAGCTTGCCGGCGGCATCGAGCAGCGGGAAGTACTTCTGGTTCTGCTGCATCGTCAGGATCAGGCACTCCTGCGGGACGTCGAGGTATTCCGCCTCGAAGCCGCCGACATACACCGCCGGCCACTCGACGAGCGCCGTCACTTCGTCGAGCAGGCCGTCGGCCGGGTTGATGCGGGCGCCGAGCTTGCCGGCGGCAGCCGCCAGTTGCTCGGCGATCGCCGCGCGGCGGTCGGCGAAGGAGGCGATGACCTTGCCGGCCAACAGGCTGGGCGCATACGCGGCCGGGTCGACGACGACGATGTCGCCGCTCGCCAGGAAGCGGTGACCGAGCGTGTTGCGGCCACTGGCCAGGCCGAGCACCTCGCCGGGAACGATGGACGTTCCGTGCAACAGGATCAGTCCGTGAACCGGGCGCACGAACTGGTGTTCGGAATCACCCCAGCGCATGACCTTCGGGATCGGCAGCTTCTTCAGGGCCTGCGCGACGATCTCGGCAAGATGCGCAGCGAGCGGCTCGCCCGCTTTGGCTTGTCGGGCAACGAAATACTCCGCCTTGCCGTCGCTTGTCTTGTGCAACTGGTCGAAGGTGACCCCGGCAGCGCGCATGAAGCCTTCCAGCGCGCGCGTCGGCCGGCCTTCCCCGTCCACGCCGCTGGCCACCGCCGGGCCCTTCCTTTCCAGAACGCGGTCGGGCTGTCGCGCGGCAACTTGGGTAATCGTCATGGCCAGGCGGCGCGGCGTCGCGTAGGGCGTACACACGCTGTCGTCGGCCGTGAACTGCTGGGCTGCAAGGGCGGAGAAGACCGTGTCGGCAAACGCCTCCGACAAGAGTTTGAGCGACTTCGGCGGCAACTCTTCGGTGCGCAGTTCGATCAGGACGGTATCGTTCATGGCAATTTCCCCTCGCCGCCGGCGGCCGGCCGGCACATCGGGAAGCCGAGCGCCTGGCGGGAATCGTGGTAAGCCTGCGCGACTTCGCGGGCGAGCGCACGCACGCGGCCGATGTAGGCCGCACGCTCGGTGACCGAAATCGCGCCGCGCGCGTCGAGCAGGTTGAAGGTGTGCGAGCACTTCATGACCATTTCGTAGCCGGGCAGGGCGAGGCCGGCAGCGATCAGGCGCCGCGCTTCCGATTCGTGTTCGTTGAAATGACGGAACAGCATGTCCACGTTCGAGTGCTCGAAGTTGTACTTCGACTGCTCGACCTCGTTCTGGTGATAGACGTCGCCATAGGTCACGCGGTAACCGGGTCCTTCACCCCAGACGAGGTCGAAGACGTTCTCCACTCCCTGCAGGTACATCGCCAGACGCTCGATGCCGTAGGTGATCTCGCCGAGAACAGGTTTGCAGGGCAGCGAACCGACTTCCTGGAAATAGGTGAACTGCGTTACCTCCATGCCGTCCAGCCAGACTTCCCAGCCGAGTCCCCAGGCGCCCAGCGTCGGGCTTTCCCAGTCGTCCTCGACGAAGCGGATGTCGTGCCGGCTGGTGTCGATTCCGAGCGCCCGCAGCGAGTCGAGATAAAGATCCTGGATGTTGGCCGGCGACGGCTTGAGGACCACCTGGTACTGGTAGTAGTGCTGCAGGCGATTCGGGTTTTCCCCGTAGCGACCGTCCTTCGGTCGCCGCGAGGGCTGCACGTAGGCCGCATTCCAGGGTTCGGGGCCGATGGCGCGCAAGAAGGTGGCGGTGTGGAAGGTGCCGGCACCGACTTCGATGTCGTAGGGCTGCAACAGCGCGCATCCCTGTTTGTCCCAGAAATCCTGGAGACGCAGAATGACTTCCTGAAACGTGGGCATGGGAGAATTTCGGAGGGAAGCAGAAGACGCGATTTTACTTGGTTTCGCTGCGGACAAGCAGTTGCTTCGGCCGGCCGGCGCAAGTAGGTCGGTGCGGCGAGCGCTAGGTTTCGCCGGTCGGCGCCGGCTTCGGGCGCCGCGCAAGGTAGTCGGAGAACTGCAGATCGTGCTTGACGATGTGCTCCACCAGCCAACTGCGGATGAAACGCACGGTCTCCATGTCGACCTGCAAGGAGCCGGCGGCGAGCTTCTCCGAAAGACGGAAAATCGTCAGATAGAGATCCTCGTGCAGCGCACAGTGCTCGACGTAGGCGGGATAGGCTTCCGCTTCCATGATGGCCTCCTCGTGCCGAAAATGCTGTTCGGCATAGTGCACCAGGCGATTGAGAATCTGTTCCAGGGCGCTGCGCTTCGTGCCGCCAACGTGCGTGTCGTGGAAGGCATTGATCAGGTCGAACAGGTAGCGATGCTCCTCGTCGATTTGCTCGACGCCGACCCGATACTCGTTCCGCCAACTCAGAAAGGCCATTGTTTCTCCTACTTGTCTCCGGTATCTTGCCACAAGAATCCTTGGCCAGGTCACACCGACGACTCGCCGGTCGGCCTGGCCGCGAGCCGGTCGTCGATCGGGCACGCGGGCGGACACGGGATTGCGCGATAATGGCGGCTCTGTTGCGGACGTCCGGCGGTCGAGATGCGGCCGTCGCAAAGCGCAAACTGTCGTCGCCATGAAGATCGTCTTCATCCATCAGAATTTTCCGGGTCAGTTCAAGCACCTCGCGCCGGCACTCGCCGCCGGCGGTGACGAGGTGGTCGCGCTCGGCATCAACAAACCGGCCTATGCGACGGCGGGTGTCAGGGTGATCCTGCATCGGCCGCAAACGGCCGGCGCCGAGGCCCTCCGGGAGGCGCCGGTCGAAATCCAGGAAACCCTGGCCAAGACCGCGCGCGGCCATTCCGTGGCCCGCTGCCTGATCCGCCTGAAGGAGGAAGGATTCGTTCCCGACGTGATCTGCGCGCACTCGGGGTGGGGTGAAGCCTACTTCATCAAGGACGTCTTTCCCGCAACGCCCTTGATCGTCTATGCCGAGTACTTCTACGGGACGGAAAACGGTGACGCCTACTTCGATCCGGAATTCTCGCGCCCCAGCCTGGAAGGCCTGGAACGTCTGCGGTTGAAGAATACGCATCTTCTGCACGCGCTGGTGGCGGCCGACAGGGGGCTGTCGCCGACCACGTTTCAGCGCAACCGGCATCCGGAGTTGCTCCGGCAGAAAATCGCGGTCATTCACGACGGCATCGACAGCGCGAGCCTGCAGCCGGATCCGGCCGCCCGTGTGCACCTGCGCGGAGCCGGGCTGCAGCTGGGGCCGGCCGATGAAGTCGTCACCTTTGTCGCTCGCGAACTGGAGCCCTATCGGGGCTACCACATCTTCATGCGTGCGCTGCCGGAGCTGCTTGCCCTGCGTCCGCGGCTGCAGGTTGTCGTCGTCGGCGGCAATGGCGTCAGTTACGGTGCCGCACCACGCGCCGGGACGACCTGGAAGGACGTCTTTTTCAACGAAGTGGCCGATCGCCTCGACCGTCGGCGGGTGCACTTCGTCGGCAGGCTGCCGCACCCAGTGCTGACCCAGTTGATGCAGGTGTCGACCGTGCATCTCTACCTCACCTACCCATTCGTCCTGAGCTGGTCATTGATGGAAGCGATGAGCGTCGGTTGCCTGGTCGTCGCCTCGCGCACGGCGCCGGTCGAGGAGTTGATCGTGCATGGCGAGACCGGATTGCTGGTCGACTTCTTCGATACGCATCAGATCGCCACCACCGTCGCTGATGCGCTGCAGCGCCGCAGCGAGCTGGTGCCGCTGCGGCGCGCGGCACGCCAGCACATCGTGCAGGGATACGATCTGCAGACCCACTGCCTGCCGGCACAGGTCGAGCTGCTGCGCAGCGTCGCCCGGGCAAACGGTTCCTGAAGGGGAAAACCTTGGCAAATTTCCTGCATGTAGGTTGCGGCAGGCAACGGAAGGACCGGACCACGGCCGGCTTCAACACGCCCGCTTGGCAGGAATGCCGGCTCGACATCGACAGGACGGTGCAGCCCGACATCGTCGGCACCATCACCGACATGAGCCTGGTTGCCGATGCCAGCATGGACGCGCTCTATTCCTCGCACAACATCGAGCATCTCTACCCGCATGAAGTCCCGGTAGCGCTCAAGGAGTTCCACCGCGTCCTCTGTCCGGAGGGGTTCGCTGTCATCACCTGTCCGGACCTGCAGTCCGTTGCCGAACTGATTGCCCAGGATAAACTCATGGAAGCGGCCTATCAGTCCCCGGCAGGTCCGATCAGCCCGCTGGATATCCTCTACGGCCATCGCCCGGCGGTCGCCGCCGGCAACCTGTGGATGGCGCACCACAGCGGCTTTACGCTGCGCAGCCTGATGGGCGCCGTGCGCGAAGCGGGATTCGTCTCCGTCATCGGTCGGCGTAGGCCGGCGCCAGCCTACGCGCTCTGGGTGATCGCCACCAAGACGCAGCAGCCCGAATCCGCCTTGCGCACCCTGGCTGCCCAGCATTTCCCGCGCTGAAGCGCGGCGCTGAAGCGCGGCGCCCCACCAGGGCTCCGCCGTTGTCCTCGCGTTCTCCCGCGCTCAGCAACCCCGNCCTCAAACGATCAGGAAGTCCATCCCCAACGTCGCCGGATGGGTTCCCACCCCGAGCGTCGCGAAGTTCACCGCGGCGCCGCTGCCCACCCCATCGGCATCGTAAGCGAGCGCTCCCGTGCCGCTGTTGTAGGTGAGGTGATCGCCCAGTCCCAGCGTCGTCCCGACCGCCCCGAGCCCCGTGAACACGCTCGCCTTGAGCGCGATGCGGTCGACGCCGCTGACGAAGTCGGTGATCAGATCGGCATGCACCAAGGCGTCGGCGGTGTCGAAGACGAAACGGTCAGCCCCCGAACCGCCGGTCAGCCGGTCCGTCCCGTCGCCGCCGCTGAGCGTATCGTTGCCCGCCCCGCCGGCGATCGTATCGTCACCCGCCAGTCCCGCCAGCGACTCGCTGCCGAGATAGCCGGTGATCTCGTCGTCGCCGGCCGTCGGCACCAGCACCTTGGCGCGAATCGCCGTCGCCGACCAGGTGCTGCCATCGGCAAAGCTGAACTGCTCGATCTGCCGGTTCAGACCAAGCGCGCCGAAGGTCTCGTCGAAGAAGTCGCTGATGCGCACCCCGTCGCCGGGCGCCCCGGCGAAGCTCACCACGAGATCGTTGCCGGCGCGCGCGACGCCGACTTCCGCCGGCCGGATGCCGACGTTGAACTTCAGCGTATCGACCTCACCGTTCGCTCCCCGATCCGCAATCACGTCCTGACCGAACCCCAGCCCGAAGACGTAGGTGTCGCTGCCCGCCTCGCCGCTCAGCGTATCGTTGTCGCCGCTGCCGGTGAGCGTATCGTTGCCGTCACCGCCGACGACCTGATCATTGCCGGCGCCACCGTCGAGCGAATCGGCACCGGCATCGCCGGACAGCGAATCGTTGCCCAGGCCGCCGGCGAGCGTGTCGTTGCCGGCCGCGCCGCCCAGTGTGTCGTTGCCATCGCCACCGGCGATGCTGTCGTTGGTGTTCGCGTAACCGCGCAACCAGTCGTCGCCGCTGGTGCCCTTGAGCAGCTCGGCGAGGATCTGCGCCTGCGTCAGGGTGCTGCCGCTGCTGAAACGAATCTGGTCAATGGTGCCCAGGTTGATCAGGTCGTTGCTCAGGAAGTCATGCACGACCAGGTGATCGACCACTTCGGCGCCGGGCGGTCCGGACTTGACGGTGAGCACCAGGTCGTCGTAGCTGTGCCAGCCGCGCGTCAGCGTCGTTTCACCGGAGCCGAGACCACCGATCGGGCTGGCCAGTTCGACCGTGTCGAGCGAGCCGGCGAGGGGGTCGTTCTGCTCGATGATATCGTCGCCACCGCCGCTGTCGAACTGGTAAACATCGCTGCCCGCCCCGCCGTCGAGGAGGTCGTTGCCGGCACCCCCGGCGAGGGTGTCGATGCCCTCGCCGCCCTGCAGGTCGTCGTTGCCGGCGCCGCCGCTCAGGCTGTCGTTGCCGAGCACACCGGCGAGCGTGTCGTCGCCGGAGGTGCCGTTGAGCACATCGTTACCCGGCGAGCCGATGCGGGCAATCAGGTCGGCCAGGGGCTGCGGGCTGCCCCCACCGGCAAACCGGATGACTTCGACGTTGCTGATCACGACCGTGTTGCCGCTGGGCAGATGCGTGAAGCTGGTCCGCGTCGTCGACGGGCGGCTGATGGCGTAGTCGATGAGTACGCCCTGCAGGAAGGCGGTGTCGCTGCCGATGCCGCCGTCGAGCGTGTCGTTGCCGCCGCCGCCTTCGAGGGTGTCGTCGCCGTCGAGGCCGACGAGGAGGTTGGACCCGGCGTGGCCGGTGAGGCGGTTGTCAACGGCGTTGCCGGTGACATTGACGGCGAAGCTGTCGCCGGCCGAGGTGACGATCACCTCTTCGACGTTGGCCGCCAGCGTGTAGCTGCCGGCTGCCGTCAGGGCGAGTTCGACGCGGTCGATCCCTTCGCCGGCCGACTCGCTGACGACGTCGGTGAGGACATCGAGCCGGTAAACGTCGTCGCCAGTGCCGCCGACCAGGCTGTCGTTACCCAGGCCGCCGTCGAGCGTGTCGTTGCCGGCGTTGCCGATCAGGGTGTCGTTGCCGCCCAAGCCGCTGAGGCTGTCGTTGCCGGCGCCGCCGGTGAGGCGGTTGTTGAGCGCCTGACCATTGCCGGTGAAGTTGCCGGCGCCGGTGTAGGTGAGGTTCTCGACTTCGGCGCCGAGCGTGTAGGCGGCGAGCGTGGTGTCGATACGATCGATGCCGCCGGCGGCGGCTTCGACGACGATGTCGCCGGTTTCGCCGCCTTCGCCGACCACGTAGGAGTCATCGCCGAGTCCGCCGACCAGGCTGTCGTTGCCGGTGCCGCCGATCAGGCGATCGTTGCCGGCGTTGCCGATGAGCGTGTCGTCACCGGCGAGTCCGTCGAGGGTGTCGTTGCCGGCGGCACCGACGAGACTGTTCGCCAGTCCGTTGCCGGTCCCGGAGAATGCCAGGGCGCCGGTGTAGGTGAGGGTTTCGACGTTGTCGCTCAGGGTGTAGCTGGTCAGGGTGGTGTCGACGCGGTCGGTACCTTCTCCGGAGGCTTCGCTCACCACGTCGAGGGCGCTGTCGACGAGATAGAGGTCGTTGCCGTCGTTGCCCTGCAGCGTGTCGTTGCCGGGGCCACCGATCAGGGTGTCGTTGCCGATGCCGCCGACGAGGCTGTCGCTGCCGATGCCGCCGTCGAGCGTGTCGTTGCCGCCGCCGCCTTCGAGGGTGTCGTCGCCGTCGAGGCCGACGAGGAGGTTGGACCCGGCGTGGCCGGTGAGGGTGTTGGCGAGCGCGTTGCCGGTGACATTGACGGCGAAGCTGTCGCCCGCCGAGGTGACGATCGCCTCTTCGACGTTCGCCGCCAGGGTGTAGCTGCCGGCTGCCGTCAGGGCGAGTTCGACCTGGTCGATCCCTTCGCCGGCCGACTCGCTGACGACATCGCTGAGGACATCGAGCCGG
>AATN01000191.1_pt1 | contig 15578 bp, 10 predicted proteins | sample 270648 | NCBI WGS metagenome assembly AATN01 (sample SAMN02954269, study PRJNA17659) | bioreactor sludge metagenome | biome: terrestrial; feature: bioreactor; material: sludge; isolation source: Enhanced Biological Phosphorus Removal (EBPR) bioreactor sludge | place: Australia: Brisbane, Queensland
GGACGACGGCCTGCGCTGGGCCAGCGACGAGGGCGCGAGCTTCGTGGCCTGGCCGGCGATCCGCTCGCTGGAAACGGCCAATGACGATCTTCTGATCTACCTCGACGACGTCAGCTTCATCCCCGTCCCGGCAAGCGCTTTCGCTTCGCAGGCCGAACAGGCCGATTTCGTTGCGCTGCTGCGGCAGCGGATCGGCGGCGCGGCGGCGCCGACCGGCACTCCCGTCGCGGCCGTGCCGCGCGACCTGCCCGTTGCCGGCGTCGGGTCGGCCGGCAGACCTTCTGGCTGGCGCGCTTTCCTCCAGTATCTACGGCTGGGCCTGCGTCTGGCCGCGTTCCTGCCCTTGCCGTCGCGCCTTCCGTCAGCGTCGTGGACACCGTTCATCGCCTTGACGGCGCTCGGCATCGTCTTGCCCGTCGTCGAGGCGCTGCTTCGCGTCGGACCGGACGGCGTGTTTTCTGAAGAGGGTCTGCCCGGCGCCTTGTTCCATGTGCCGATGATGCTCTTCGCCGCCTGGGGTGTCGCCTGCCTGGCCCGCCGTCAGCGGCAGACGCTGGCGCTGCTGACCTTGCTGGCGGCAGTGCAGGTGGCGGTCGAGGCCCTTTACCTGCTCCTCTTCCACGCCGCCGGCGCGGCGACGGATTTCCTGCCCCGCGAATGGCGCCAGGCCATCGACTACCTGCCGCCGTGGTGGGTTGCCCTGGCCTTTGCCGGCGCGGCGATCCGTTTCCTGGGGCTGCCGGCCGGCCGCAGCCTGGCCGTGGTTGCCGTTGCCGGCTTGCTCCTCGGTCTGCCGGCAAGCGTCGTCTACCACGACCGCTCGCTGTGGATCGAGGCGCATGACGAGGAAGCGAGCGGCGACTTCGAGCGGAAGCACCTGTCGCTGGTCGCCGAAGATGCTTTCTACCTGCAACCACGACTCCTCGAGCGCGAACTGGCTGCCCTCAAGCCAGGACGGCCGGGCGTCACCGATCTGTATTTCGTCGGCGCGGCGGGTTATTCCCCGGCAGGACGTCTTCATGCGGGAAGTGCGCTCGGTCGCCGAGCTGTTCCGCGAACGCTTCGCCACCGAGGGGCGTTCGGTGCTCCTGATCAACAATCCGAAGAGTGTCGCCGAATCGCCGATCGCCAGTGCCACGAGCCTGGGCCTGGCGCTGCGGCGGATTGGCGCGATCATGGATCCCGACGAGGACATCCTGTTCCTCTTCCTCACTTCGCATGGTTCGAAGGATCACAAGTTTGCCCTCGATTTCTGGCCCATGCGTTTCAACGCGCTCGATCCGCGACGCTTGCGCGAGTTGCTCGACGAGGCGGGGATCAAGCGCCGCGTCGTCGTCATCTCGGCCTGCTATTCCGGCGGCTTCATCGACGCCCTGAAAGACGACAACACCCTGGTGATCGCGGCGGCCGCACCGGACAGGAATTCCTTCGGCTGCAGCAACGAGGCCGATTTCACCTATTTCGGCAAAGCCTATTTCGATGAAGCGTTGCGCCAGACCTATTCCTTCGTCGAAGCCTTCGAAAAAGCTCGGCCGATCATCGCCGCGCGCGAGACCCGGGAGGATTTCCCCGAGTCGGACCCTCGCCTTTATCTTGGCGAGGCCATCCGGCAACCGCTCGCCGCCTTTGCCCTCGCACGGCAGGTCGCGTCAACCCAGCCGACGGCGGCCAACGCCAGGTTGCCGGCCGTGGCGGGCGGCAAGTACGACGAATTGCTCAGCTTGTTCGCCGTGCCCGATCAGGCGCGGCAGTTGGGCCGGCACTGCCTGCACGAGATGAGCCTGGTTGCGCCCGGGCAATTGGTCAAGTCGCAGCCCGACTACTTCGGCGGACTCGGCCCGGACTCCCCCTATTGGGTTGAGCTGGTCGCTGCCTATCAGCGCTACGCCGAAGGACTGTGCTCTGCCGCCAACAGCGAAACGGCGTTACGCGAGGTCTATCGCGACCTGTGGCGGGAAAAGCTGGCCGAGCGCGATATGGACGCCGCCTTGAAGCTGTTCCGGACGCCGGCGGGACGGCGCTGGGTTGCGGCGCAGAACGAAGTCGCGCGCGAAGCGCCGGAGCGCATCGGCGAAACGCGAACGCCTCTCCTGGCGCAGGCCTTGCGCCGCCTGCAGGCCGAACAAGCGCGCATTCTGGACTCGTATCGGCGGGAAGCGGAGAAGCGCGGCGCTCAGGCGGCGGCCGGTCAGGCACGCCCCTGACGACGACGACGGCATGTCGGTAACTCTAGCCATGAGCGACAGCCACGCTGCCGAGTGAAAAGAGACCGGTTTCTTGCTACCATCACACGGTCTGCTGCCTGCAACCCCATCGGTGCCTGGGCCGGCTCCGCATCTCTCCCGGCAGGACGTCGCCGGCGGTGGCTGCGCAGGAGAGGCGCCCGCGGGCCCGGTCCGACGTGCCGTTTTCTTGTCAGCTCTGGAGGAAAGTCTGTGAAGGCGAACAAGGGCTTTTGCGCTGGCTTGCTGTCCGCACTGATCTTGGCGGGCTGCTCGACGAACATCGTTCCCACCGGCCCCGACACCTACATGATGTCGGATACGGCTGGTTGGGTGAACTACCACCGGGCTGTCGACTACTGCCGGGATCAGAAGAAGGACATGATCCCCGTGGCAAGCAGCTCGTCCTACGGAAGCGTCAATACGCCGGACTACCCGAAGGTGTTCTTCCGGTGTGTGCCGATTTCGGAAGCGGCAGTCAAGGAGCAGGCGTCGCGGCAGACGCCGCCAATGTAGCCCGGCTTGCCGCCGCTTGCCGACGGCTGCCGGCCGCGAGCAGGCGACGGACCACTCGCCCCATGTCGCTTTTCAGCTTCGTCGCAAGTCCAGTGTGAACGGGAAGCCGGCGTTGGCAGGCGCCGGCTGTACGTCGATCTGGCCGGGGCTGTGGCCGAACGGCGTGAAGCGCGCCAGACGGCGACCCTCGGCTTCGTTGGCGTTGACCGGGTAGCGGTCCGGGTTACGCCCGCCGGGATGCTCCACATGGTACTGGCAGCCGCCGAGCGAGCGCTTCATCCAGGTGTCGACGAGGTCGAAAACCAGCGGCGCGTGCACGCCGATCGACGGATGCAGCGCCGATGGCGGGTTCCAGGCCCGGTAACGGACGCCAGCGACGAACTCGCCGACCTTGCCGGTCGACCGCAGCGGCAGGGCGCGGCCGTTGCAGGCCACCACGTAGCGATCGCCGGCCATCCCGGTCGCCTTGACCTGCAGGCGTTCGAGCGACGAGTCGACGTAGCGCGCGGTACCGCCGACCGCACCCTCCTCGCCCATCACGTGCCACGGTTCGAGCGCATGTCGGACTTCCAGCGCGATCCCCTGCGCCGAGATGCTGCCGTGCACCGGGAAGCGGAACTCGAAATGCGGCGCAAACCAGTTGCTCTCCAACGGATAGCCGGCGGCGCGCAACTCGTCGATGACGTCGTTGAAGTCCTGCTGCACGAAGTGCGGCAGCATGAAGCGGTCGTGCAGCTCGGTCCCCCAGCGCATCAGGCGTTCGGGCGCGTAGGGGGTGCGCCAGAAGCGGGCGATCAGCGCGCGTAGCAGGAGTTGCTGAGCGAGCGACATCTGGGCGTGCGGCGGCATTTCGAAGGCGCGCATCTCGAGCAGGCCGAGGCGGCCGGTGGGCCCGTCGGGTGAGTACAGCTTGTCGATACAGAACTCCGCGCGGTGTGTGTTGCCGGTCGAATCGATCAGCAGATTGCGCAGGGCTCGGTCGATGCTCCAGGGCGCGACACACTCGCCACCGCTGCCGGCCGGCGGTGGGAACTGGCTGAAGGCGATCTCGAGTTCATAGACCGAATCGTTGCGCGCCTCGTCGACACGCGGCGACTGACTCGTCGGGCCGATGAACAGGCCGGAGAAAAGATAGGAGAGCGACGGGTGGTTGTGCCAGTAACTGATCAGACTGCGCAGAAGATCGGGTCGGCGCAGGAAGGGCGAGTCGAGCGTCGTCAGGCCGCCGAAGACGAAATGGTTGCCGCCACCGGTGCCGGTATGACGGCCGTCGAGCATGAACTTCTCGGTCGTCAGCCGCGACAGGTGTGCGACTTCGTAGAGATGGGTCGTGCGGGCGACGAGTTCGTCCCAGGTAGCCGACGGCTGGATGTTGACTTCGATGACGCCCGGGTCGGGAGTGACGCGGAAGTTCGTCAGTCGCGGATCGCGCGGCGGCTCGTAACCTTCGAGAATCACCGGTGAAGCGAGCGCCGCGGCGGTGGCCTCGACGGCGGTGACGAGTTCGAGGTAGTCGTCGAGCGTTTCTGTCGGCGGCATGAAGATGTAGAGAACGCCGTTGCGGGCCTGTGCCGAGATCGACGTGCGCGTGACCAGCGCCGCCGACTCCAGGTGCTGTGGCGGGCGATCGATGCCGTCGCTGGCGTGCGCGCGGGAATTTGCGTCACGGTCGAGCGCCTGCCTGGCAAAGCCTTCGCCGGTGACCGCGGCCTCTTCGGCAGCCAGACTCTCGCTGTGGCTGACGGCATACTGGGCGCGGATCTCGGCGTGCGGGCGCAGGGGTGCGAAGCTCTGGGTCGGGTCGGGGGCATGGATGTAGGGATAGTCGTCGCGGGCGACCCAGGGCTGCGAATCGAGCGGCAGCCGATAGCCGATCGGTGAGTCACCCGGGACGAGGTAGCAGCGGCCATCACGCAGGAACCACGGTCCGCTCTGCCAGCGACCTTGTGCGCGTACCACCGGCAGCACGTGACCGATCGCCTGATCGAGCCCCTGGCGGAAGACCTGGGCGAGCCGTCGCCGTTCGAGCGGGTCTTCGAGGCGGGCGTCGAAAGGATCGACGTTGGCGGGCAGGCGGTGTTCGCGCCACAGGTAGTAGTAGACGTCCTCGTAGGCCGGGAAGACGTACTTGGGGTCGATCGCCAGGGCTCCGGCGAGGTGCTTCAGGAAGCGCCCGGCGAGCACCTCGTCGGCACCGTAGTCGCGTGTCTCGTCGGCATAGAGCGCCGGATCGTTCCACACCGGCTCCCCGTCGCAGCGCCAAAGGCAGTTCAGCGACCAGCGCGGAAGCTGTTCGCCGGGATACCACTTGCCCTGGCCGAAATGCTGCAGGCCATTCGGCGCGTACTTCTCGCGCAGGCGGTGAAAGATCTCGGCCGCCCGGACACGCTTGGTCGGCCCAAGCGCCTCGGTGTTCCATTCGGCACCATCGTGGTCGTCGATCGAGACGAAGGTCGGCTCGCCGCCCATCGTCAGGCGAACATCGTCATCGATCAGGTCGGCGTCGATCTGGTGGCCAAGCGCCTCGATGGCCTGCCACTGCTGTTCGCTGTATGGCCGGGTCACCCGCGGTGCTTCCCAGACACGCTCGATGCGCATGCGGTGTTCGAACTCGCATTCGCATTTCTCGGTGAAGCCGGTGATCGGCGAAGCCGAAGACGGCTGCGGCGAGCAGGCGAGCGGAATATGCCCCTCGCCGGCGAACAGGCCGGAGGTCGGGTCGAGGCCGATCCAGCCGGCGCCCGGCAGGTAAACCTCGCACCAGGCGTGCAGGTCGGTGAAATCGTGGTCGGTGCCGGAAGGTCCGTCGAGCGACTTGACGTCGGGGACCAACTGGATCAGATAGCCGGAAACGAAACGCGCGGCCAGCCCGAGATGGCGCAGCACCTGCACCAGCAACCAGGCCGAATCACGGCACGAGCCGCGGGCAAGTTTGAGCGTTTCCTCGGGCGTCTGCACGCCGGGCTCGAGGCGGATCACATAGCCGACCTTGCCCTGGATTTGCCGGTTGATATCGACGAGGAAGTCCACGCTTGGGCGTGGATCCGCCGGAACCGTATCGAGAAAGTGGCGCAACAGCGGCGTCAGCGGCAGGCGGTGCAGGTAGGGCTCGAGTTCCTCCTGCTGCCAGTCCTCGTACTTGAAAGGAAAGTTGGTCGCGTAGGGCTCGGGGAAGAAGTCGAAGGGATTGATCACCGACATTTCGGCAACGAGATCGACTTCGACGCAGAACTCGCGCGTCTTCTCCGGGAAGACCAGACGCGCCAGGTAGTTCGCCTGCGGATCCTGCTGCCAGTTGATGAAATGCTGTGCCGGCGTGACCTTCAGCGAGTAGCTGAGGATGGGGGTGCGCGAGTGCGGCGCCGGCCGCAGGCGGACGACCTGCGGCGAGAGACTGATCAGGCGGTCGTAGCGATAGTGGGTAACGTGATTGAGGGCTACATGAATGGACACGGTCGGCTCCAGGGCAAATGATCAGAATACTCAAAGCAAAAAGCTTACCACGCCGGATCCGTCCTGAAAGCGGTCTGGCGGCGATGCATGCCCTTCGATGGTGCGCAGCGCAGCGGTGGCTGGCCGACTCAGATCTGCAGATGCTTCAACAAATCGGTCTCCAGGCGGACCCGGCCAGCGCTTTCCTCGAGTTCGCTACCGCTGATCAGGAAGGTGTCTTCCACCCGCTCGCCGAGCGTCGCGATCTTGGCGGTGTGCAGATTGGCATGGTGCTCGGCCAACTGTTTGGCGACGATGAACAACAATCCCGGGCGATCGGCAGCGACGACGGTGAGCACGAACAGTTTCCCGGTCTCGTCGGGTTCGAGGCTGACCAGCGGCTGGATGCTCACCAGGGGTTGCAAAGGGAAGTGCTTTACCTGCCGGGAGATGCGTCCGGTCGCCGGCACGTCTACCGGTGCCTGGTGAGACAGCCGCTCGGCGAGTTCGTGCTCGACGTAGGTGATCATTGCGCGATCGCTGTCACGGTCGCTGATGTCGAAGAGGATGAAGGTGTCGAGCGCGTAGCCATGGCGGGTGGTGTGGATTCTGGCATCCACGATGTTGTAGCCGGCGCGGCTGAAGAAGCCGACCATGCGTAGAAAGAGGTCGGTCTGATCCTGCGTATAGACCATCACTTCGAGTCCCTCGCCGAAAGGATTGAGGCGGGCCTTGACGACCGGCTGCGCGCTGTCGACGCAGTCGTGCAGCGTATCGGCGTGCCAGGCGATTTCCTCGGCCGTCTGGCGCAGGAAATACACCGTGTCAACCTCCTTCCACAGACGCTCGTGTGCCGCGTCGGGCAGCGCCAGATAGCGCATCAGACGCAACGCTTCCTGCTGGCGGTGGGCGATGGCACCCTCGGGCAGCGGCGGTGCCTCGCGCGACAGCAGGAAACGCCGCGTGGCGGAGAACAATTGCTCGAGCAACTGGCCCTTCCAGGCATTCCAGACCTTCGGGCTGGTACCGCGAATGTCGGCAACGGTCAGCAGATAGAGGGCGATCAGGTGACGTTCGTCGCCGACGATGACGGCGAATCGGGCGACCACCGCAGGATCGGAGATGTCCTGCTTCTGGGCGATGCGGGACATCACGAGGTGCTGGCGCACGAGCCAGACGACGAGCTCCGTATCCTCCGGGGCGAGCGAGTGTTCGTCGCAGAATTGCTTGGCATCGACCGCGCCGAGTTCGGAGTGATCGCCGCCGCGGCCCTTGGCGATGTCGTGAAAGAGCGCTGCGATGTAAAGGATCCACGGATCCCCGAGATCGCTGATCAGACGTGTGCACAACGGATACTCGTGAGCGAACTCCTCCATCGTGAACCGCCGCAGGTTGCGGGTTACCTGCAGGATGTGCTGATCGACCGTGTAGACATGAAACAGGTCGTGCTGCATCTGGCCGACGATCTGTCCGAAAGCGGGCAGGTACCGGCCCAGGATGCCGAACTGGTGCAGGCGGCGGAGTTCCAGAACCAGGCCGCGCCCTTGCTTGATGATTGCCAGAAAGCGGGAACGGTTGTCCGGGTTGTGGCGAAACGCGTCGTCCACCAGGTCGCGCGCGCGCCAGAGGGCGCGCTGCGTGCGTGCGCTCATCTGATTGAGGTCGCTGTGTTGCTGGCGCAGCAGGAAGGCCTCGAGGATGGCCTCCGGCGTGTCGACGAAGACGCCTTCGTGGACGACGTCGAGCAGATCGTGCGTCTTCTGGAAGCGCTCGTTGATCGGCTGTGGCGGTTCGTCCGGAAGCGGAAAAAGCGCGGCACCGATGTTCTGCAGGACGATGCTGTTGATCTGGGCGATCGTCCTGGCGGTCCGGTAGTACTCCTGCATCAGTTGCTCGCTCGACCGGCTGGCGGCAGTGGCGGTGAAGCCGAGGCGCTCGGCGAGAGCGGTCTGGTACTCGAAGAGCAGGCGGTCCTCGCGGCGCCCGGCGTGCAGGTGCAGGTGTATGCGCAGACGGCGCAGGAAGGCCTCGCTCTGTTCGAGAAGCTGCCCCTCCTCGTCGGTGATGAAACCGAGCTTCTCGAGATCGTGCCAGCACCTGCCGTAGTCGGCTGCCTGGGCAATCCAGAGAATGACCTGCAGGTCGCGCAAGCCACCCGGTCCGTCCTTGCAGTTCGCTTCGAGGCTGCAGGGCGTGTCGCTGAAGCGCTGATGACGATCTTCCTGTTCCATGCGCTTGGTCTGAAAGAAGGCGCGCCCATCAAGACTTCCCTTGAGCAGCGAACGAAACCCCTGGAACAGGGTGCTACTGCCGGCGAGCAGTCGCGCCTCGATCATCGCGGTTTGTACGGTGGTATCGCCGGCTGCCTCCTCCAGGCACTGCTCGAGCGTGCGCACGCTGTGGCCGGTCTCCAGTCCGATGTCCCAGAGCAGGCAGACCAGCCGTTCGAGTTGCGCCGTCAGCACCTCGCCGGGTAGCTCCGGCAGCAGGATCAGCAGATCGACATCTGACGCCGGATACAGCTCGCCTCGACCATATCCGCCGACGGCCACCAGCGCCAGCGAGGGCGGCAAGGAAAGCTCGCTCCACAGTTCCTGCAGGATTTCGTCAACCAGACGGCAGCGCTGGTGCAGCAGCAGCGGTGCATCACCGGCGGCGAGAAAGCGATCGCGCAGCGCTTTCTGCTCATCCTGCAGGCGGGTCCGCAAGCGAGCCATGAGCGTGCCGTGCAGCGCCATTTCCACTTTCATCGCGCGTCTACCGCGGCGCGCGGCCTGGCTGCGGACAGTGCCAGGCGCGGTAGAAAAGGCATGGGTGACAGGGCCCTGCCATGCCCTTCGCCACGGCCGCCAGTCCGGGTACCGCCGGCGGAGGCCGGCCAGGCCGAGACAGCGGAGCTGACCGGCGCCAGCCAGCGCTTCGCCAGCCGTGACCAGCATGCCAGTCCGTCATGCAGCAGCAGCCAGGGCCAGACCAGCGGCGGGTTGCTGCGCCAGCGTTCCTTCTCCAGCAGATACAGGAGGTTCTGCTGGGCAGCGCCCCAGTAGCACGACGTGTCGCGCTCGCCAGTCACTGCCGCCGCCTGCCGGCAGGCCTCGTCCCACAGCACGGCGGCACGGGAATCGCTCACGGTGGCTCGACGGGCAAGCCAGGGAAGAATCTTGGGCATTCTCATCGGTTAACTCCTCTGATCAGGGTCCGCACCGGCTTCGCGACAGATGACACCTCGGCGAGTTCTGCTGCAGGGTGACTGGGCGCGAAGCCGTTTTGGACGGACAGTACTGTCAAGCAAAATTCGTGCAAGGCTTGCACCTGGGTAGGCATGCGTCTTGCTTGACACTGTCCGACGGCAGCCTGCTGCCTGTCCGCCGAGCGATGTCAGCGCGGCGTGTCGCGGGCGGAATCGTCGTCCTGACGGGTCGGCGTTGGCTTGGCGTCGCCGAGTGGGTGCAGGGCACCACCGATCGACGGCACAAAGCCGGTGCGCGGCTTGTGCGGGAATCCCCAAGACGGGGCGGCAGGTTCCGGCGCTGCCCGGCAGCCGCAGACTTGCAGGGCTATCGGCACTTGCGTGGTGCCGCCCTGGCGGTTGGTGAAAGCGGGTGCGCTTTGGCCCGCGAGTGGTAAGGACGCGCGCCGGCTACCACGCTGGCCGTCGTCTGCTGTGATGCTGATCAACCGAAAGAAAGGAAAGCGATGAACAGCGAGCGCAAGGCCATTTTGACCGTTGCCGGGGAAGACCCCGTGTCTTTCTCCGTCCTGGCGCCCACGCATGGCAGGGACTGCCTCGACATTCGCACCCTGGGCGCCAGGACTGGTTTCTTTGCCTACGATTCGGGCTTCGCGTCTACGGCAAGCTGCAAGACAGCGATCACCTTCGTCGACGGCGAGCGGGGCGAACTTCTCTATCGCGGCTACCCGATCGAGCAACTTGCCGAACAGTGCGGCTTCCTCGAGGCAGCGTATCTGCTCAAGAACGGCGAGCTACCGAACGCCGCGCAACTCCAGTCCTTCGCGTCGGCCGTTCGCGAGCACACGCCGGTGCACGAACAGATGGTGAAGCTGTACCAGGGCTTCCGGCGTGACGCGCATCCGATGGCCGTGATGGTTGGCGTGGTCGGTGCCCTGTCGGCGTTTCATCATGACGCGGCGGACTTTTCCGATGCCGCGCAGCGCAGCCTCAGCTTCCACCGGCTGGTCGCCAAGATGCCGGCGATCGTGGCGATGGCCTACAAGTACACGATCGGCGATCCGTTCATGAATCCGCGCGCCGATCTCGGCTACGCCGCCAACTTCATGCACATGATGTTCGCGACGCCGTGTGAGGAGTATCGGCCGAACCCGGTACTGGTGCGCGCTCTGGACCGGCTTCTGCTGCTCAATGCCGACAACGGCCTCGATGCGTCGACGGCGACCGTTCGCATGGCCGGTTCCTCAGGCGCCAACCCGTTTGCCTGCGTGTCGGCGGCGATTGCCTGCCTGTCGGGCCCGGCGCACGCTGGGGGCAGTGAAGCGAGCCTGGCCTTGCTCGAAGAAATCGGCGACGCGTCGCATCTCGGTGAATACATCTCGCGGGCCCGCGCAAGGGCCAGGGCCCATCCGGAGAGCGATGGCTTTCGACTGGCGGGCTTTGGTCACCGGGTGTTCGTGGACCACGATCCGCGCGCGCAGTTGATGCGCGAAGTGTGCCTAGAGGTATTGAAGGAGCTCGATCTCGAAGACGATCGCCTGTTCAGGCTGGCGCTGGCGCTCGAACGGATCGCTCTCGAAGATCCTTGGTTCGTCGACAAGCGAATGTACCCGAACGTGGACTTCTACTCGGGCATCGTTCTCAAGGCAATCGGTGTGCCGCCGTCGATGTTCACCGCCATCCATGCGCTGGCCCGCACGGTTGGCTGGATGGCGCAGTGGGAAGAGATGCTGGCCGATCCCGAATACAAGATCGCCCGGCCGCGCCAGCTCTATTCCGGCATCCGCCGGCGCGAGATGACAAACCTGTCGTTGGCGCAACCGGCGCACGCGGAGCCATGACCGCCCAACTGCCCGGACGCGTGGCCGTGCGTCAGCGCTGACGCTCCGGCACGGCAGCCGTCACGCCAGGCGATTCGGCGACGCGCTTCGCCCGGCCGCCGGCCCGGACATCAACCCGGGAAGGAGTTCGGGCGGTAGCTGCAGGCGTGCGAGCAGCGTTTCGCGACTGATGTGAAGCAGCTTCTCGATGGCGGCGAAGTCGTCGGGAATCGCTGCATCGGTCCAGCCGTCGACCGAGTGGCGTGCCAGATTGACGGCCAGCTTGACGTTCTGCACCCTGGGCAACTGCCCGTTGCCATCGTCCATCAAGGTGGTCAGCAAGGCAGGCAGGTGCCAGACCTCACAGAGGGCCAGTTGCAGGTCGGCCAGCGGAAAGCCGAGGACCTGCTGCTGGACGCTGGCGCTGCGCAGGTTTCGGTCGGCGTGCAGCAGCGAGCGAATCTCCATGGCCAGTTCGGGTGCGAAGCACCACAGCAGGATCTCGGCGAGGTCGTGCAACAGCGCAGCGAGTGCCACCTCCTCGACGTTCATGTCGTGGCGGGCGAACGCCCACTCGTGCGCATAGCGCGAAGCGCGCTGCGCACGTAGAACGACCTGCAGCATGCCCAGCAACGCTTGCGGCTGCTGGCTGAGCATGCTCTCTATGGCAAGTGGTTTCTCGAACGTGCGGAAGAAGGGCTCGACACCGAGCATCATGACGGCGCTGGCGATGTTCGTGATGTCGCTGCGCAGGTGCTTGCTGCCGACGGACTGGATGAAAGCCACTACGCGCACGGCGAGCAGTGGATCCTGCAGCACGATGTCGGTGATGTCGCGGCCATTGACCCGCTCGACCTGTTGCCGCGCCTTGTCCAGGCGGCGCACCGTCTGACGAAGAATCGGGATCTCGGCATCGCTGACGAGCATCAGCCAGCCGGCAAGGTCCTGTGGCAAGCGCTTGTTGAGCATTGACGTTGCCTTCGCAAAGGCGTCAGACAAGCACGTCGACCAAAAGGTGCCGGTCGGCGCGCACGGGGTTCGGAAGATGGTAGCGGCAGCCTTGCGCGCACGCAAGTGCTGGCTGCCAACGCCGCTCGCTGGCCAATGCGGCGGCCGCCTGGGCCCCCCGTGGGGTCCACAGCGGCAGGCTCCGCTTCAGAAGCGTTCGTCGGGCCGCAAGTAGCGCCATTGCCCCGGCGGCAGCTTGCCGAGCGATACGCCGCCGATACGAACGCGCTTGATGTCCGTCACCTGCAGGCCAACCAGTTCACACTGGCGCTGGATCTGTCGCTTTCTGTTCTCATGCACGACGAAGCGTAGTTGCTGTTCGCTGAGCCATGACACCTGAGCTCGTTCGAGTCTGACGTTGTCCAGCGACAGTCCGTGCCGGAGCAGTTGCAGACCATCGGGCGACAGCTCGCCCTGCACGCGCAGGTGGTATTCGTTTTCCAGGCGCGCGCCACCGCCAGTCAGGCGGCGTGCCGCGCTGCCGTCCTGCGTGAACACCAGCATTCCGTGTTCCTCGGTGTCGAGTTTGCCGGCGACGGCCAGACCACGCAGGTGACTCGCCTGAAAACGACGGCACGTGCCGTCTTCAGCCCAGTGCGTGTCGGGGCGGATGAGCGTGGCGATCGCGGCAAGGCCAGCGTCGGGCGCTGCCGCGTCGCCGATCGGCTTGTTGAACACGATGGTGACGCTGGCCGTCTGGTGTTGGCTGGCGGCGTTCGTGACCTCGATCTTCGCCTTGGGGCTGACGCGTGCGCCCAGGCGGGTGACGACGACACCGTCCACTGTCACCCAGCCATTCTCTATCCATTCGTCGGCTTCGCGCCGCGAGCAGAGGGCCAGCTGACTCACCAGCTTCGACAGCCGTGGCGGCTCCTTCGCCAGGCCGCGTTGGCGGTCGCCGGCAGTCGCCGCTTCCGGCATGGCCGTGGCAGGTGGAGTTGGGTCGGCCGGCGCCGGCGGCGGCCTGCTTTCAAGCATCGCCGGCAAGGGCTCGCCCACGGCGTCCTGCACAACTCGAACCGGCGGCGCCGCGCGCACGCCGGTACTGCGGGCGATGCCGCGTGGAGGATAACTTTTGGCAGGCCTGGCAGGGCTGGCAGGCTGGGCAGCCTGGGCAGGCCGGGCGGTCTTGCCCGGTTGATCGGCGACGCGAGCGCCGGTGGGGCTGTCCTCGGCTCCCTTGTCTGGTGCATCAGTGCGCTGCGGCCGTTGCCCCGCGCTGGCCGGCACGCGGTTGTCGCGATCCACTTTCTGTGGCCATCTCGTCGTCGCCTTGCTGCCCCCGCGGATCGGCTTGCGGGTTGGCGGCCGGTCGACCGGATGGGTGGTGACGGTGTTTCGCGGCAGTTTCAGTATCGAGCGGGGCATGGCGAGTCTTTCCGGCGGGCTGGCCGCGTAGTTTACGCCAGAAGCCGTCCCTTCTCCCACTCGCCGCGGCAACCGGCGGTCGCTCTCCTTGCGGCGAGCCTGTTCCGTTGGCCCGGCTGGCGCGGCCGCGCAGTGCTGGACCGCTGGCGAGCGCAGGCGCAAGGGAGCTTAACGTGGTGGCGGTGGCGGGGATCCCGCGGGCGGACGCGGTGGCGGCGGGCCGGCCGGTGGTGGGGGCGGCTGGTAACCGTCGACACTCCCGTCCTTCACGGCGACGCCTCCGATCACCGGAACCTTGTGGCCGCGCGCGTACATGCACTGTACGTAACTCTGGTCATAGCGTTGCTGCAGCGCCTGACTCGATGCGTTGGCAGCGCCAACTCCCGCCGTGCTGCCCGCCAGCAGGCCGACGCCGGCACCGACGGCGGCTCCCCGCGAACCGTTGATGGCTGCTCCGAGCGCCGCCCCGACAAGCGTGCCGATCGCGGCACTCGCCGCACCGGCATCGACGGCCGCCTGCGCAGGAGTCTGCGGTCCGATCGCCTCGCGGGCGTAGCTCCTGCACATGGCGTCGTCGGCCCGGAATGTCTCGAAGCGCTGGCCTGATCCCGGCAGGGCGGTGACGCTCGGGCCCTCCGGCGGCAGGCTGACACAGCCGGCGAGCACACAGAGCAACAGGGGCGCGAATCGGCATGGGCTGGGCATGGGTAGTCTCATCAAGAGGATCTGTCGACTTTCTGGTTGACGACGCCCTTGCCCTGAGGACACAGCGAGTCGCACGTGTTTTGCGGCGGGCATCCTTCCTATAACGCAGCCGCCGCCGACAGGCTGACGTGCCGCAAGGACTTCATCGCGCGCAGCCGATGCTCGTCTCTTTTGCAGTCAGCTGGCACATGCGACCCCTCAGGAGGTCTGCACCTTTCCCTTCTGAGGCGATTGCGGGCACAGATCGTGCTGTCGGCGGCCGTTTCTGGTACGCTCGCAGCGATGGAGGTGTCGTCGCGACGAGCGTCACCGATCAGCCGGGTGCCCTGCCCTGACTGGTTTTCGCGGCAGCTTGCGGGCTGCGGCGCGACACCCTCCCTCGACCTGATTCGACAGGTCTCACCGGCGGCTGCGCGGACGCAGCGGACGCTCGTGAGCGTGCCGGGTCAGCCCCGACCATGATCTGTTTGCCGCCATGCCAGAACATCCTGCAAGTGCCATCGGCAATCTCGCCGACCTCGAGGAAGGACAGATCGCGCTGTCGCGATTCATCGTGCAGCATGAGCGTGGTTTGTACGTCAAGCGGTCGCGCCTCGAGTCGGCAACCGACTTCCTCGATTTCGTCAATCGTGTGGTGGGCGTCGGCCTCTACTTCCGGGCTCTCGATTATTCCCAGTTCATCGCGCTCCTTTACGACGATCCGCCGAGCGACGGCAAGGAGGTGGCCGACGAAGTCTTCGTCGCTGCCGACATCACGTGTTTTCAGCCCGAACGCCAGGCGCTCTACAAGGGATTGCGGATCGAGAATGGCGAGGTTGCGTACATGTTTCAGCCGGTCTACCTCGAATCGGTGATCGATCGGACGGTGATCCAGGAAAGCGAGGATGGCCGCCAGGTGGTGAGTGGTGGCGGCCAGCACTCCAGCGAGGCGCGCACCCAACTCGACATCGATGAGTTCATCGCCAGTGCCTGGGAAAAGGGCGTGCGCTTCGGCATCGATGTCGCGGCGGTTCAGGAGGCGATCCAGCTCGACAAGCCGGTGCGGCGGGTGGTGGCGCGCAGTCGGCCATTCGTGCCGGGCAAGGACGCCGAAATGGTCGAGCAGGCGGCGGGCCTGCGTCGCAACAACGCCCCACGCCGGCTTCTCGGGGGACGCGTCGATCTCCGCCAGTTCGAAACCCGCTATCCGCAAGTGGCCGCCGGGATACGCCTGGTGAAGAAGGTGCCGCGCACTCCCGGGGTCGACGGGCGTGACATCAGTGGCGAAGTCCTGCCGGCGCCCGCACCCAGGGACTTCGACCTGGAGAGCATGGCGGT
>AATN01000192.1_pt1 | contig 15497 bp, 17 predicted proteins | sample 270648 | NCBI WGS metagenome assembly AATN01 (sample SAMN02954269, study PRJNA17659) | bioreactor sludge metagenome | biome: terrestrial; feature: bioreactor; material: sludge; isolation source: Enhanced Biological Phosphorus Removal (EBPR) bioreactor sludge | place: Australia: Brisbane, Queensland
TTGAGGTGCTGACTGACAAGGAATGTTATTTTGAAGCCTCCTTACCGGTTAGCGATCTAAGTGGCTGGCGGCCTTTGGTACGAGTATCAAGTTGAAGTACCGACTCAAGAGCGTCTAAGTGCTCCTTGTCAAGCTGTCACTGGCAAAGTACAAATTCCCTGCCCGCAATGCGATTTCGGCATTATTAGCGATATTGACGATACCATTATGGTGACCAATGCCACCAGCACTTTGAGCATGATGCGCCTCACCTTTTTACGCAGTCCGACCTCTCGCTTGCCTTTTGCAGGTGTTAACACCTTCTATCAAGCACTTACCCAAAGTGGAGCTGTGCCGCGCCCGATTTTTTATGTGTCCAGTAGCCCTTGGAATCTGTATGACTTTTTAGAAGAGTTTATGGAACTGAACCATATTCCACTCGGAACACTCTTCCTGCGTGATTTTGGTTTGCATACGCTCAAAGCGAGCCATCACGATCATAAGTCCACTTATATCCATCAAATTATGGATACATATCCGCAGTTGCCATTTATTTTAATCGGTGATAGTGGACAGCATGACCCCGAAGTGTATAGCGAAATCGTCACGCAGCGCCCTCAGCAAGTGAAAGCGATTTATATTCGCGATGTAAGCACTAAAGAATCACGCGATAGCGAAATTTTACGCTTAGCCGAACAGACTCGTGAGCAGCATATTGACCTGTGTTTAGTGGAAACTACCGTCGAAGCAGCCAGCCATGCAGTAGAACGAGGTTATATTCCAGCGTCTGTGTTAGACCAGCTCAAGACTGATTTAGCACCGACTAACTCAGCAAGCCTACAAATTGAAGACATTATTCAAGATCAAGCCCATGAAAAATATACTGCTTTTGGTAGATAACCAGCAAGCCCAACAGGCTAACTGGGATAACCGTTCAGCAAATAAGGGTATCAGTTTAAAATCACCTGTGTTAGCATCAATCTCGGCCTGTAATACAGACCTGAGTTTATGCAACAAATGAAACAAGACCTTCGTTACACCGCTTCACCTTGTCAGTAAGTCATGTTGTCCTGAAGTCGTTCATTCCCAGCTTGTCATAACTAAGAAATCTATTGCAGTTTGATAGCGCAAGAGCGCTTGGCTTTATATTAATTGAAAAATCAGGAGATACATCATGGCTCGTTTAACTGGCACTGTAAAATGGTTCAACGCAGAGAAAGGTTTTGGTTTCATCAATCAAGACAACGGTGGCGCGGACGTATTCGTACATTTCCGTGCGATCAAATCTGAAGGTTACAAAACCTTGACTGAAGGCCAAAAAGTTTCTTTCGAGACTGAAAAAGGTCAAAAAGGCCTGCAAGCTGCCAACGTAGAAGCAGTCTAAGCTTTTAGTTTTTAGCTAAGAATCTCAAAAAGGACTTCATTGAAGTCCTTTTTGCTTTTTAGGCAGGTGGTTGAGCCATAGCATTCGTAGTCACTTCGGCAGTCGTTCTATCCACTGGATTATCAGTAGTATTAATGCGAGTTGTTTCTGGATTAAATTCGCGATACTCCGAAAGTGTGTGTCCAGTAGTGAGCTGATTAATCAGCCGTGCACGAGTTGGGTCACGCCAAGCCTCACTTAAACTCTCACACAAACTATTCGCTAATAAAAAGCGCTGTGTAACTTCTAAGCGCCCTTGAAATAAACTCAGTTGTGTTAAAGTTCTGCCATACAGATAGAAATTGACTCCAGCAATAAACTCAATCAGTGCACCCCCTATCATAGTAATCATGGCCAGCTCAGAGGAGGTACGCCAGAGCATAAAGACAATGGCCAAGAGAAAAAAGGCTAAGCCCACCATACTGGCAATCAATGCCCAACGAAAACTGCGCCCTGCTTGGGAAAGCGATAAGTCATAAAAACGTGCCAACAATTCAATTTGTGAAGAAGCAATTGCTTTTACATCGCCTTCACTGGCATCGGTCAAACGTTGTAAGGCTTTCTCCGTAGCACCCGAAACAAACGACTGGCGTACATTGACTAAATTATCGAAATAGCTACTAGGCGCTGTTGGCTCAGAGGAATTGCTCGACTGCATACAAACTCCCAATTGGGTTGGCATGGGCTAAGTATAGACTAGCCATGCGATACGAGTTATACCGTCTTTAAGCCATGCCCCAATAAGCTTACCTCCCCATCAGGATAAATTTGTAGACGGGTAAAGCAAGCCGGATGCACCGCAAAACGGAGACTTTTTTGATAGAGCAAATCAAGAGCCTTGGCAATAATGGCGCGAATCACGCCCGTATGTGTGAGGATTAAAACGCGTTTACCCTGCTGAGCTACTAATAAATCTGCCCAAGCCTCAGTCACACGCCACATGAAATAATCCATTGACTCACCATTCGGTGCGATAAAGCGACGTGGTTGAAAATAATATTGCTGCAAAAGCTCTGGGTCGCGTGCAAAGATTTCTTCTTGAGTTAACCCTATCCATGAACCGAAATTCAATTCACACAACCGCTCATCTGGCACAAACTCACAAGTTAAGCGCTGCGCTAAAAGCCTTGCAAAATCATGGCAACGGCGCGTGGTAGAGGTATAAATGACATCCCAAGCGCCGTGTTGCGTAGCTAAAGTCAGTTGCTTCCACCCATCCATGCCTAAAGGCTCATCCGGTGGAGCCGAAAATAACGACGGAGTTGCAAGCTGTCCATGTTTGAGCAGATCTATGAACGTAGATTGCATCGTTGGAGACTTTGGGTATTCAAACAGAGGCTGCTCCCCTGCTGCTGACTCATCTTGTTTTGCCGTTAAAGTCGTTTGCTCGAGTTTTGACTCAAACTTTTGAGTCTCTAGTATCTGTTTTTCAGCCACTTTGACATCCTTGCCCAATAAAATCCTACTCACCAATGCCTAAGCTAGCTTCCTATTAACTAGCGAACTATTAGCATAATAGTTTGTGTTAGCTTTAGCTCTGGCTATTAATTCTAACAATCAAGAGTGCTTACTGACTTGTTTAGCTTGGTTTACCTCACGTAGTGTCAAGAAGCTATAAACTGTTAAAGTACCTAAAATTAATACTCCTGCTAAACTTGTTTGCAAGGTCGGATACTCCCCCAAAAATACCCAAACCAATAAAGATCCAAATACTGATTCTAATAGCATAATTAAACTGGTTTCAGCAGCAGTAACATAACGTAACGAATAAACCAATAAGACAAATGACACAGGGCCTACAATAAAACCAATACCCAAAATAGCAAGCATTTGTGAACTCGGTAAGATCACGACACCCACCACCATAAAGCAAACTAGGCCACCTAAGATACCACCGAAACCGATACTAGACGTTAAGTTAGCTTCAGGGCAGCTACGAATAATCACTAATTGTGCAGCCATTAGAATCGCACACCCTGCTGCTGCAGCCAAACCTATAGGTTGACTCTGACCGCCCGACTGAATAAATAAAATCGTTAATCCAATCGCACAAATTAGCGTTGCCACCCAAGTACGGAATAAAACTTTTTCATGTAAAAAAATGGCTGAAAGTAAGGCACTAATCAGTGGTGTAAACGAAATAATCACTAAAACATCAGTAACATTAGCGTTGCTAATACCATAGGTAAATAAAAAATTGGACATTGCAAACAATACAATGTTTCCATAGTAGCGATAATGTGTATCCCCTTTTTGCTCCGCTAATGAACGCCCATCTAACCATTGGTTATAAAGCAAAATCATTAAACCTGTAAGTACCCCCCGCCAAGCACCAATTACCCAAGGATCATTCCCAGCCAAACGAATTAGTAAAGAGTCAGGTGATAAAATACAAATACCGATGAATGCTAATAAATAGCCTTTGAACACATTCTGCTGCATAAAAAATTCTTTTAAGAAAACTTAATTAAAATAAAAAATCCTAGGAATTTCAAAACTCAAGCCCGTGTACGACACCAACAATCGGCTAAATGATCATTCACCACTCCTACCGCTTGTAGGTAAGCATAAATAATCGTCGAGCCTACAAAAGTCATGCCGCGCTTTTTTAAATCCTGAGAAATCGCATCACTTAAGGGCGTGCTTGCAGGTACTTCAGCAAAGGTGGTGAACTGATTGATGATTGGCTGATGGTTGACGAATTTCCACAAATACGCATTGAAGCTCGTAAACTCTTGCTGGATTTTAATAAAAGCGATGGCATTTTTGCGGGTGGCAAATACTTTTAAGCGATTCCGCACTATTTGCGGGTTTTGCAAGAGGGCGGTTAATTCCGCATCCGTCATGGCAGCCACTTTCTGCACATCAAAATCATGGAAAGCCGCTCGATAGCCCGCCCGCTTATTTAAAATAGTTTCCCAACTTAAACCCGCTTGCGCACCTTCAAGAATCAACATTTCGAATAATTCACGATCATCATGCACGGGAATCCCCCATTGCTGGTCGTGATAGTCCGCGTAAAACTCTTTACCAAGCTGACCACCAAAACAGCGTTTTTTGCCATCTGCACTGACTTGCAACATACCATTGATCCTGAAGGGACAGCTAATGAGAAACCATTGGGAAAAGGCTAAGCTGCATGACGCAATGCCCTGCAGCTTTAAAAGAACTCAGACTAATTGTTTAGCTTGCTGATCCGCATGATAAGAAGAACGTACTAAAGGGCCACTTGCGACATGCTCAAAGCCAAGTGCTTCGCCATATCTACGAATTTCTTCAAACTCATCGGGGGTGTAATAGCGCTCAATCGGTAAATGCGAATCTGAAGGCGCTAAATATTGACCGACGGTCAACATCCGGCAACCATGCGCACGGAGATCACGCATGGTTTCTTTTAGCTCTTCCATTGTTTCGCCTAAACCGACCATTAAACCGGATTTAGTCGGGACGGTGGGATGACGCTCACCAAAGCGTTTAATCAAATCCAGCGACCATTGATAATCCGCCCCCGGACGCGCTTTTAGATATAAGCGCGGCACAGTTTCCATATTGTGATTGAAGACATCGGGAGGAGCGACCGACATTTCATCCAAGGCAATACCCATACGCCCACGAAAATCGGGCGTCAAGATTTCAACCTTAATCCCCGGCTGCGCTTCACGCGCGGCGCGCACACAATCGGCAAAATGTTTAGCCCCACCGTCACGCAGATCATCCCGATCTACCGAGGTGATTACCACATAATTCAGCTTCATTGAACGGATGGCATCGGCTAAATGCTCTGGCTCTTGCTCATCTACCGGTAAAGGCCGTCCATGCCCCACTTCACAGAAAGGACAACGCCGTGTACAAACTTGACCCAGAATCATAAAAGTCGCCGTGCCATGCCCGAAACACTCCGGTAAGTTCGGGCAAGAAGCTTCTTCACACACTGTATGCAGTTTATTATTGCGCAACATACCGCGTACTTTTTCCGCTTGCGAAGCCGTCGGTAGTTTCACCTTGAGCCATGCCGGTTTCTTTAGTGGCTCCTCTTTGGGCACGACTTTAATCGGAATCCGCGAAACTTTATCAGCACGGCGCAAAGGCACACCGGGTTCAGGTTTTACATATGACATTCGTTGACCTAGCCTGTATCAAGAGCTTGAAGTGTAACGCTTAAGGTGCGTTGAGTGAGGCCTATTCTACTCTCAAAACCTTGGCCGGATATAGTAGTCACACTTTGATAACCCTACTTCACACACCTTAAAACACTCGAAACTCGATAGCGCCCATATTTCAATAAACGCTGCAAAAATGGCTCCAGCTCACTAGTAGATTCAGGCGTGAAAATCAGATGGTAACAGCCTTCGCCAGTAATTTTATAAGCGCCCTCCACTTGTGTTTCATTTTTTAAGAGCTGTTCAAATTCATCAAAACGCGCCACATCCATGAACATGGTAATGAAATGGCGTTCGATATGTTGTTGGCGGATGGTATAGCCATTGATGACGCCTTGATCTTCCAGTTGCTGCACGCGCGCGGCGACGGCCTGCCCCGTGAGGTGAACTTCCCTGCCAATTTGTTGCCAACTCATACGACTATTGGCGCGTAGCCGCTGCAAAATCGCCTTATTCATGTTGTTCATAACCATCCTTTCAAACTGTAAGTTTTCGCGCCGCAGTTCGCACAATTTCCCATTCTAACTTAAACCCACAAGCACTAAGCTAGTGCCCTTCAAGCAATGAGGATAAATTCATGAGTCAAGCCCTATTAGTCATTGATATTCAAAATGATTATTTCCCCAACGGCGCTTTTCCCCTTTGGAATGCAGAAGGGACTTTAGATAAAGTTGAACAAGCTATTCACAAGGCACAAGCCCAACAGATTCCAGTGATTTTGATTCAGCATATTGCGGACAAAACCCGTGGTTTATGCGCCGTTTTTTAATGAAGACACCGAGGGCGTTGAAATCCATCCGCGTATTTTAGCAGCCGCCCCGAATGCGCCGATTGTGATAAACATTTCGCAGATAGCTTTGTGAATACGGAATTAGAAGTAACCCTACAAGATTTAGGTGTGGATGAGTTATTGGTGTGCGGGATGATGACGCAAAATTGCGTGACGCATACTGCGATTTCTAAACAGGCGGAAAAATATCAAGTTTCGATCATTCAAGATTGCTGTACAACCGTGATGGAATTGCTGCATTTGATTGCTTTAAATGCTGTATCGACACGCATGAAATTAGTGAGTTTGGAGCAGGCGTTTTAACTGGCTAAGCTTATTTAATCGCCCAGCCACCAGCTACCGGAAAGACTTGCCCGACAAAACAATTCGCAGCCTCTGAGCATAAATAAGCGGCGAATTGGGCATCCTCACGCGCTGCAACCAAACGGCCTAAAGGCACTTCGCGTTTTAAGCGCTCTTGAAAGCGTGGATTAGCTTGGACTTCAGGTGGAAAATAAGTCGGATTATCCACAAAGTTTTGCGCAATCGCATTCACTTGAATATTGAAGGGTGCGACCTCCACGCCTAAGGCTTGCACATAAGCCAATTGCGCACCGCGAGCTGCACTGTAACTAGAAGCCCGCTTGATCCCGCGCAAAGCGGAAGCGCTACCCATGACTAAAATCTTACCCGCACCACGTGCTTGCATAGCTGGCAAAACCGCACGACACAAACGCGGCAAAGGATCAACTAAGGCTGCAAACACGGCTCGCCATTCTTCATCAGTCACTTGCTCAGCAGGTGTACTCGGAGCCGCTAAAGCCAAATTAGCCACTAAGACATCAATCACGCCCACCTGCTCGATCAGCTTTGCTGGGGCTTGCGGGTCAGTGAGGGATTCCTCATTCGCAAGCACCGTTGCGCCCTGCTCTGCGAAAACCTCACATAAACTAGGCCCCATAAACGCATTCGCTTGCGTCACTAGAATTCGTTTGCCTGCCAATATCATTGCTCTACTCCTCCTCATCAATCGGCTTTGTTCAGCAAATGCTCAACCTGTCGCTTAATACCCTTTTGAACATCTGCCCAAAATGCATCTTTGTCAATCCATTGGTTAGGCGGTTTACCATCGGTGGGTAGTGCAGTTATTTTGCCAATATCAAAGTCATGCCAATCGGCGGTTTCACTTACTATGATTGGAATGACTACATTTTCATTCTTTTCATAGGCTTTTAACGCCACTTCCATTTCCTTACTAAAGCAATAATCCGAGGCAATGAAACTAGAACTAATCAAGAGAATCACAATATCCGCTCCCTCAAGCTGCTTGAGGATTTTTTCATGTACCCGCTCACCTGCTAATAATTGGCGGTCGTGCCATGTTTCAATAGGTAGCAGGCGCTGAATAGCTTTGAGGCGTTTATCTAGCTCTTGGCGTTTGTCCTCGTCCTCGTGTGAATAAGAAATAAAAATCTTAACTTTTTTCACTTCTACAGGGGTTGATTCGGTCATGTGATACTCTTCTTGAAATTCGGGCAGTGGCTCAGTTTTGCCATAGCGGGTGAGCAGCTCTTGATAGTGCTTATGCGGGCTAGCTTGACTAATTAATCTGCGTAATTCATACAACAAACGCTCTAGCTGTTGCCCACGCAATTTGAACAGCAGCGAGCCTTTATTCGAGGTCTTGGCTTGCTCTAATTGGGTTTGCATCAACACTTGACCATCCGAAGTGGTGCAAAAAATCCCACTCCGCCAAGTGCTGCCTCGGTATTTTTGATCGAGCTTAGCAATCAAACGCTCAATAATGCTACGATGTAAAAACGGGTATTGCACTTCTAACTGCCAATCCCCAGCACGCTCAGTTCCCCAACTCTCACAAAGGGGCGATTTTTCAGGAAGCAAAGCAGGAATAATAAACTCGCGATCTTTGAAGTGCTTTTTAGAATTCCAGTCTATTTCATAGCAAACGCCACAATTGCGCATAAAACTGGCATAGATTTGGTGTTCGCTTTCAGTTTCAGTTGGCCAAAACTCTGCAAATTCATCTCCACTGATTCTACCTTGAGCTTTTTCAATGCGGCGGCGGATGCTTTTATTCCGATCAAACAATTTATAAATCGTTTCAATCGCCCAGTTTTGATCCAGAATCAGTTGATTTTGAAAACTGTTAGCTTGATAAAAAATAAAGCCTGATTGGTGGAGATAATCCGCAAACCATTGCGCGTCCTCAATACCTGCTTGCTCACAGAACTTTTCGAACTCATCAAAGTGCAAAGTACGCTGTTGCTGACTGCGTAAAGTATCCAACTCAGCTTGCACAGCTAGCCATGAATTAGGTAGCTCTAAACAAATACGCGGTTGCAACTCCTCAATAATAGAAGCAATCGCACCACGCAGGCTGGGGATGCGTTGATATTTCATGGCAGAGACTTTTACGGCATCACGAACTTGCTTAGCGCCCGACAAGTCATTAGTTAAACCTTCAGGGCGTTCCGGTAGTTTATCCGAGCGGTCAATTTGGTTTTTCACCAAAATCACTGGGCTATCGCCACCCAAATCATGAATTAACTCTAGCCAATAACTCACGGGGTGATTGGTTTCCTCAAGGCTTTCCTCAGTTTCTTCCGCCCACAGCAACAGATAAAGGCAATCTTTGGCTAAGAATAAGCGGTGGGTCGCATGATAAATTTCCTGCCCGCCAAAATCCCAAAGCTGCAAAGTGACTGGCTGATCTTGGCCTTCGAGCTGGAAAGGGATTTCTTTTAAGGCAATGCCATGTGTGGATTCAAAGTTTTCGGGTGGAGCTTTTTTGTGCTCCAGCGCATAAGCCAAGGTAGTTTTGCCGACGCGACCATTACCGATGAGTTGGACTTTGAGTTGTTGAACATAAGTCGAACCTTTTGATAAGGCCTGCCAGTAATTGATTAAAGGCTCACAGCAATTATTATTTTCATAAACCACTTGAGGAATATTTTTGAGATGATTCCCATCAAGATTTAATTCGACTATTTTCTTATTAAAAACTCTCTGCTGAATTACTTGAGGAATACGAACCAAGTTGTTATTAGAACAATCCAAAGTCCTCAGCCGCGACAATCGCTCTAAACCTTGCAAGGTAATCAACTGATTCCAAGAACAGTTCAAAGTCTGTAATTGCAAAACATGCTCTAATCCTTGTAATGTGCTTAATCTATTATCAGAGCAATCGAGTTTTTTTAAATCTGTCAAACATGACAAACCTTGTAATGTACTTATTTGATTGTCCTCACATTCTAAGATTTGTAGATAGAACAAAGACTCTAAACCTTTCAAATTAATTAACTGATTACCAAAACAAAATAAGAATTTTAACTTCAAAAGATATTGCACATCCTGCAACGTATTTAATTTATTAAAAGAACAATTTAAAAAAATTAATTTTCTTATGTATTTCAAACTATTTAAATTTGAAATTTTATGAAAACTACAATGCAGCTTCTTTAATTTATTTAAGTATTGTAGCTGACTAGGAACACATACTAATTGCCCATTTCCATCCCAATCACCAGAAATATCCAAACTTTCCAACCAAACTAACTCAAACACATCCTCAGGAACTTCATCAATAATCAGCCCCCTCAAATCCAACTCAGTCGAACGTGTCCGACGACATTCATAAATCCGTTTTTGAATTTCAGCTTGGCGTTCATTGTCAGTCATAGCAGGCATAAGCTTGGGGAGAATCTAGCCATCTTAACCAAGCCATCCGAAAAACCCCATCCACCTCTAGCCACTAAAACCACCTATACTCCTAAGACAGCCTATAAAAATACCAAAGCGCGAGGAGAGTTCAACATGCCTAGTACCGTCCAAGAATATCGTTCCCCCAATGGCCTAATTGAACATAGCGCCGCCCTGCCCCCGATTCCCAATGGTGTTTACAGTAAGAAAGATGCTGAACAGGAGGCAAAATTGGTGGGCTTAGATTTTTATGCAGAAAAAATCGCACTCTGCCCGAAAACTTGGAGCACTAGCCCCGGAACGATGGTACGCGATTTGAGCGCAACGCCTTACATGCAAACTAGTTATGAAGCTCAGTTTAAAGGCAAATCTGTACCTAAGGGCGTGAAGAAAGCCGCCGTTTTTAAGCAAAGCCTGAATGAATCCAATACCAGCGGCACTTTCTCTCCTGCTGCGCTGTTGTATTATCACTTCGCACGCTATTTCGATCTGTCGATTGATGTACCGGTGGCGATTTATCGGGAAATGGATAGCAAGGAGCATTATCAGCGTGTGACTCAACGTGGAGTCGCCCAAACCCGTAGCGGGATGATTGCCGCCGGTTGGCGACACTTAGCAGCCGCAGAAAAAAATCCTGCTAACTTTCAAGCCATCGATAGTTTATTTACACCTGATCGGCACAAAATCTACGGCTGCATGCTCAAGGCCAAAGGTGAGCGTTATGGCGCGGAAATTAATGGCGTGCGCTCCCGTTGGGGCACAGTGCAAAATGAAGAGTTTCAGCGGACTGCGCCTTATCTAGCTTTGAGTTCGGATTTACCTTTACTCCAAGCCATCACAGAAGGTAAAAAACAAGCCTTCAAAAACGTGAAAATCCGTAAAGCCACTGTCGATGCTAGCCCCTTTCAAATGATGTATTGGATGAAAGAACTCAGCGAAATAGTGCTGCTGGATTTTATCTTCAGCCAACAAGATCGCATCGGTAATATCGACTATGAATGGCGCTGGTATTGGCTGGCAAATGGCGACGTGCAATCACAAGCCGCCGATAGCAAACTCAGTCGCACCCAAATGAGCAGCATCAAACCGCCTGCTGAAATTGCTAATCTCTCCCCGCAACTCCTGCAACGCACTTGCTTGAATGATAATGATGCAGGCGGACGTGTGCCTTATGTGAACTTTGCAAAGAAAACGGGCATGTTGCAAAAGTTAAGGCATTTTAGCGGCAGTACCTATAAACGCCTGCTACGCCTGAATGCGGATCTGCAAGACTCTGGTGAAATCTTCCACTACTTGCAAAGTAATTTCCTCCTCGATAGTGGGCAACTCAATCAAATTGTTAAGAACACACGCCTTGCGAAAGAAATCCTGCAAGATACCTGCTCCATTCATAAATTGCAGTTTGATCTGGATGCGCCGAAAGACTATTTGCTCACGGGGCGGGTAAAGTTGGCGACGGTGGCTTGTGGATGAGCAGCTTTAGAGCACACGAGCAACTACACTACGAAACCAAGTCAAGGCTAAATCCCCATCCAAGCGCTTATGCCAAATCAGGGAAAAATGCTGCGGTGCAAGTTTCAAGGGCAACTCAAAGGCCAGCAAATCGGGATTATTTAAACTCGCCAGTAAGCGCGAAGGCACATTCATAAGCAGATCGGTATTGGTGAGGGCTGCAATATTCGCGAGCATATTCGGCGAGCTAATCGCAATGCTACGCTTGAGTCCCAATTGCGCCAATTCCACATCAATCGCGCTCGGCTGTGGGTCTTTAAACGACACCACAATATGTCGATAGCGTAGATAATCCTCAAGGCTGACGGTGCTAGTTTGCAATTTATGCGCTAAAGGATGCTGCTGGCTCATTAACCCAACTAAGTGTTCACGAATCAGCAGCATCCGACTAAACGGACTAGTGGGGGGTGTATTACCAATAAAGGCCGCATCCAATTCACCTTGCTCTAGGCGTGTGAGGGTTTGGGCGCTGTAGTTTTCAATTTCTAAACGAGCTTGTGGCGCTTCTGCGTTCAAAATAGCAATAATGCGGGGGAGAAAAGTCACTATCGAATAATCACTCGCTGCCACTTTAAAGCATTGCTGCGTGTTGGCTGCATCAAATTGGGTTTTATTAAATAACTGACTCGCATCTGCTAAAATGTGTTGGACACGAGGTAATAAGCTCTCTGCACGCGGCGTTAACACTAAGCCATTCCGTCCGCGCACAACTAAGTCATCCTCCAATAATACGCGCAAACGCTTGAGCGCATGGCTGATGGCGGATTGACTTAAGGCTAACTGCTCAGCAGCCACTGTCACCGAGCGACAGCGTGTCACTGCTTCAAATACTACTAATAAATTTAAATCGATGCGGGCAAGATGAATAGACTGCATAAGGGTTGTGAAATTATTTCATTGTTCAAACAATTTTAGACCGCCTAGCATGCCTAAAACCAGTTAGTCCACAAGGATATAATGATGAACCGCAAAGCCCAAACGATTGCTCTCTTACAAAGCATTGAAACTAAAGACGCCGAAGCAATGCGTGTGCTTAATCCAGAGCGCTATATTCAGCATAATTTAAATATTGCCAGTGGCGTAGAAGGTATTACTCGTGTTGTGCAACAGCCACTACCGCAAGGTTTTAAAGCCAAAGTTATCCGTGTATTTGCAGATGGCGACTATACCTTCGCGCATACTGAATACAATTTCTTTGGCCCCAAAGTGGGCTTTGATGTGTTTCGTTGGGAAGATGGTTTGATTGTCGAGCATTGGGATAATCTCGCCGAGCTTGCGCCGCCTAATGGCAGTGGACGCACCCAATTAGATGGCAACACTACACTCACCGATCTGGATAAAACGGCAGAAAATAAACACATCGTTGAGCGTTTTGTGCGTGAAAATTGGCTAGAGCAACGTAATACCTACACAGACTACATTGCAAATGATGTCTATATTCAACATAACCCTCTAGGGCAAGATGGTTTGAAGACTTTTATTGCAACACTAGAACAACTGCAAGAACACGGCGTAGTCATGTACTTCACTAAAATTCATAAAATCTTGGGCGAAGGGAATTTCGTACTGGCCATGTCTGAAGGCAAATTTGGCACGAATGGGGGTGCCGATACCGCGTTTTATGACCTATTCCGTTTAGAAAACGGCAATATTGTTGAACACTGGGATGTGATTGAAACGATTACTGCACCTGAGCAACGCAAGCATAATAATGGCAAGTTTTAAAGGTTATATCATGAAAATTACTATTCTCGGCGCTTCTGCAGGTGTGGGTTTAAATGCAGTGGAAAGCGCTTTACAACGAGGGCATCAAGTCACGGCTTTATCCCGCAGCACCGCCGCTTATCCGCAACATCCTAATCTCACTGTGATCAAAGGTAGCGCCACGAATTTGGATGACCTCAAACCTGCCACCGCTCAGGCAGAGGCGGTATTAGTGACGCTGGGTACAGGTATGAGTACTAAACCAACCCAGCTTTATACCCATGCCGCACAAGCACTGATTCAATTGCAAAAAGAGACTGGAACCCAAGTCCCTTTTATCATTCTCACGGGCTTTGGTGCCGGTGAAAGCGGGCAGTATCACAGCTTTATCATGAGTTTAGTCTTTAAGTTTATCCTCAAAGCAGTCTATGAAAACAAAACCGCAATGGAGCAGATGATTGCCGCTAGCCCGATCAATTGGGAGTTTGTCCGCCCCGGTTTGCTAACTAAAAAACCTGCTTCAGGGCAGTATCGTACTGAAACGCACTACTATAAGGGTATGAATATTGGCAGCATCTCACGAGCGGATGTGGCAGAGTTTATGGTAAAACAGGCTGAGAACCCGATTTATTTGGGGCAGTATGTGGCTTTGGGTAAATAAACTATCACGAGATAAGCTTAATTCTCACAATAACCAAAACGTATGTCTGCTCTTGGTAAACTTTATCGGAATCTTATAGCAGCCTCAGTATCAACATCTAATAATGGCTGAATCTATTATTCCCTTTTAGCTTGGTGAGGATAAACAGCATGACTCCAAGTTTAGCGCCCTTAGCTATTTTGATTTTGGGTATCACTGCAGGCTTTAGCTTACCAAATGTACAGGCAGAAACTACCTCGCTAGCAGCGATACAACTACCTCCTAGCAGTACTGATTTAGCAAGGATATTCACGCCTCGTGATGCCGAGGATGTCGATTTAGATAACGAGGGCTTGCTGGATAATGATACGGCTTCGGTTTACCCCAAGATTGAAAATGACCCGAATGCCGATGCTCTAAGTAATATTTTCAATCAAATGCAAGCCAATCAGCATTATCTTTCCGAAGGTGATATTAAGCGCATGGTGCTTTATTTCGAGTGGGCTTTAGAAGCGCCGCTGATAAACTCCGAACGCAATGAGTTACGCCAACAGATTATTGCTACACATGACAAAGATGGTGGGCAAAGTCGTACCTATCAATTTTTAGCGCAAGGTATAGGAAATAAGCTTGGGAATGTGTATTTGGATGCACTCGCCAACCCCTTTGATGAGTGGCAGCGCCAAGACATTCAGCGCCAGTATTTACCCCTATTGCAGCGTGAAGCGAAAAGTGGTGATCACTTAGCGCAATGGCTCATAGCACGTTATGACAGTGTACAACCGCCCTTGACTGCGGGCAAAAACCCACTGCGCCCGCAAGTAGCGAAGGTGTATGTCGAGCATGTGATTTTTGCCTTGAATGAAATCGCAGGCGCTAAAGCGGAAGAGCCGTTTTACAAAGTCACCCCTAAACTGCAAATTCAAATCGCTCAGCAATTAATTAGCGTTTGGCCAAGCTTAGATGCAACTAAGCGTCAAGAACTCTTAGCTATGCCCTTTGATTGGGCGAATACGGTTAAAGATTGGGCTAATAAAAGCGACGCAGAAAAAACTAAAGCGCGGATTGCTTGGGGTAAGCAATTCACCCCGCAATTTCCTGAGTTAATCTCTGTACATAAAGCGCGTGTAGAGGCTTATGACAAAGCTGAAGCACAAGCCAAAACTGCACAGTTACAGCGAGAGCACGCTGAAGCTGAACGCATTGCTAGATTGACACCGGAACAGCGTGCGGCAGAGCAGATCGCCAATCAACAATTAATGAACTCAGTGATTTCTATGCAGATGCAAGCCAATATGCAAATGCAGCAGCAAACTATGCAGGCGATCAGCAATATGCAGCAAAGCGCTCACGAAACTAATATGAATATTATCAGTAACATGGATGGGAATAGCACTTGGCGCTATGAGTATGTGTATAGGCCTTGAGAAGTAATACTGCTTAGGATCACTTGCTTTAATAATAAGCAAGCCTTTACAAGTGGTTTTAAAAATCAAAACTAGGGCTTTCACAACCTATGGCATCTGCAATCCACAAATACCTCATCAACCCAAGATGATGTAATCCAACAAGTAGTTCATCGCGCACGTG
>AATN01000193.1_pt1 | contig 15435 bp, 9 predicted proteins | sample 270648 | NCBI WGS metagenome assembly AATN01 (sample SAMN02954269, study PRJNA17659) | bioreactor sludge metagenome | biome: terrestrial; feature: bioreactor; material: sludge; isolation source: Enhanced Biological Phosphorus Removal (EBPR) bioreactor sludge | place: Australia: Brisbane, Queensland
CGTCATACCAACCGTTGTCGAGTTCCTGAGCGGTCAGCACCCCCCGGATCGGATCGACTCGCCCTTTCATGGCCGTCCAGATGGCGGCCTGGACCTGGTGAGGGGACCACCCCAGACGCTTCGCGATGCGCTGCGTCTCCCGCTCCGCGAACTTGTACTTCGGTCCCTGGTCCAGCTTGTCGCTCCCGTAGTCGAAAGCGATGGCCATCCACATGTCCATCGTCGCACCATCGAGATTCTTTGACGGGTCGATCTCTTCCATCAGGTTGGAGTAGAAGGTATTGGTCTTCATACCTTTCCACTCCTTGCCCTCGTACAGTAGGGCGTTTGCCTTCCGGTCAGCTTGGCCGAACCCGACCCGGACAGGCTGCCCCTGCTTCCACTGGTAGTACGCCTTGAGCGCCTGGGTGGTGTTGCCTGGGACTTGTGCCGACGGGCTGTAGATGGCGATCAGCTGAACGATTTTCTCGGCCTCTTCCTTGTCCCCCTTCGCGAGATCGAGAATGGCCTTTGACGACTGCTCGTACCAGAACCGGCCCGGCTCCCCCTCCAGGGTGAGTTGGAGCAGCTTCTTGCGCAGAACCGCTAGCTGTTGAGGGTTGTCCCCCACCCACTCCGGCGCGCCGACGTACCGCCCGTCGGACTCGCGTTTGTGCCCGATGTCCGACCCTGGTTGCTTGAACTTCGCCTCCCCGGCCACGTCCGCCAGCTGCCCCGCCTTCGACAGCCGTGCATACTCGGCGAAGCCCTCCGCCACCGCGGTGCGAATCCCCTCCAGGTGCTCCCCGAGGCGCGCATCGACCGCGAAGGCGTTGCCGCCGATCAGCGTCTTGAGCTTGTTCAGCGCCGCCACCAGGGCGAGCCGCAGCTTGGCGACGATCCCCTTGGCGGCCTCGGTGCCGTGCTGCCCTTCAAGCCGGCCAAACACCAACGTCCAGAACTCCGGCTCGGCGAACCCGGTTGCCGCCGAGGTCCGCCATCCACTCCTCCGCCAGGAACTCGCGCAGTGTTCCGTCGCTGCCCGGGTGCGCCTGGTCGAGGAGTGCCACGTCATCGAGCGGCCGGCCGAAGTAGTCGGCGTACTGGGCCACCATCTCCTCGTCGGTGCGCAGCGTCGCGACGGCGCCGAGCATCTTCTCGTAGGCCTCTCGCGCCTGGCGCTTCATGGCGTGCGTCATCTCATGCCCGAGCACGCGCAGGTGCTGCGTCAAGGAGTTGGCGTTCAAATAGACCGTGTTTCCGCGGACATAGAAGCCCTCGGCGGCGCCACGGTCAGGCACGTCGAAGAAGACGACCCGCTTGCCGAAGGTGCGCGCCACCTGCTGAATGAACTGGGCGGCTTGCTTCGATACCCCCTTGGCCTTGCCGGCGTCTGGGCGAGACTCGGCGGAGAGGATGCTGACTTCCGCGTCGTCCGGCATGCCGAGCGCCTCGCGCACGCCTGCCTTGTCCCCTTCCTTCGTCGGCAGCGCTTGCTGGCCGGCGACCCGCGCTGTCTTGGCGGCCTGGGTCGCGGCTGCCCGACGCAGCTCGAACGCGGCGTCCGACTCGCCCGGCTTCTGCGCCGAGCGCGGCAGCGACATCTTGCCGGTGCTGCGGGCGATCTCGTCCTGCGCGGCCTGTTCGTTGTCGGCGACCACCTTGCCGAAGCGCTTGCCCGATACCGCTTTGGTGGTGTCCCCGTTCGCCAGCCACCCCTTGAAGGCGTCGAGTGACATCTGAGTCACGGCGCCCCTGCGCTTCGGTCCTGACTTGTCGTTGAAGTGGGCGTCGTACGCTGCGGCTGCCTCCGCTTGGTTGCTGTACCCGAGGAGGGTTTTGTGCTCGTCGAACGCTCCCGTAGCCGGGTTGTACTGATCGACCACGAACACCGGACCCTCGGACGTGCTCGATGTGCCAGGCTTGACATAGACGTCAACCTGCTCCCCGTCGGCGCCCTGGGTCCGCTTCACATAGCCGTAGTGCGCCGTGTTCTTCACTTTCCAGGTCTTGCCCTTGTCCGTGCCGGTACGGATAGCACCCACTGGCGTTTCGACGGAGATAGCCAGTCCGCCCACACGGATGTGCCCGTGTGTGTAGTTTCCTGCGGTGCGTTGGCCCTCACTCGGCTCGGGGTTGGCGGCTTGCGCCTGGGTGTCTACCGTCTCCTCGTCGGCAAGCTGTGCGGCACGCGTCTGCGCCTTCGCAACGGCGCCCTGGGCTTGCGCCTTTGCCCGCTGCTGCACGCCAGGCATGTCGGTGACAGGTTGCACTGTCGGGGGCGCCAGCTCGTCCTGTGCGGCGTCTGCGACGGTCGTATCCACGACAGGCTTGGCCTTCACCACCGGCTTGTCCTTCGTGAAGCCTCCGTGCGACCGGGTTGCCGCGGCGATCGCCTTGGCGCGGTTGGTGCCGGCCGGGAAGCCCGCCACGCTGGAGCGCTTCGTCGCACCGTCCGAGGAGGAGACGCGGATCTCGAACCCGCCGCCGCGCTGTGGAGTGATCGTGACGTTACCTGTGGAGCCGTTGCCGAAGGTGCCGGCGATCGACTCGGTGATCTCGGTCGGCGCCGGCGACTCGTCCTGCTTCAGTTGCTCGCCGCGCAGCTTGGCATGCTCGTTGGCGGCGTCGGAGGCACGCTTGTCGAGGATCGCCTGGCGGGCCGGTCCGGTCTTCGGTACGACAGCGGTGCGCCCTTCCACACGCGGATGAGGGACCGCGTCGTACATCTCCGGGTCCGCCTGCCGGCCGATGTAATCCTGCGCGGCGCGAGCGTTGGCGTAGGGGAACAGGATTTCGCTGGCATCCACGTTCTGTGCCACCTCGTGCGCCCCCGACTCGACGGCGATCGCTGCCGCCTGCTCGAGCGGGCCGCCGCGGCGATCAATCTCGGTGACGACACCGGTGGTGGGGTTCTGCACGACGAGCGGCTTCTCTTCGAGCAGGCCGGCGTTGGGCGGCAGCTGCCCGGCGTAGTCGTTGCCGGCCTGGGCGAGCCCGGCGTTGAGGGTGTCCATCTCGGCGATGTCGCCCGGAGCCGTCGCTCCAGGGGGAGGCAACGGCGTGCCCGGCCTCCGCAGGTTGGCGCCGGCACCCATTACCCCACCAGCGATGCCCCCTTCCGCTCCGCTCCGGATGACGCCTTCCCCGAGCGGCTTTTCTTCGGCGACGTTCTGCCAGAACTGCTCCTGTGCCGACTGTGGGATTTCCTGCAGGGCTTCCGATGCCGCCCCGCCTGCCAGCCTGCCCGCGCGACCAAGCCCAGTGGCGTCCGCCTTGCCGCCAGCCATCGTCGTCTGGATGTCCTCCAGCCCCAGCTTCTGCGCTACGCGGCCCATCCCGCCGGCGATCGCCCCGGTGAGCGCGCCGGCCGTTGCCGAGGTTGCCGCGGCGCGCCGGGGATCCACGGCAGCGTCCGTCTGGTCCATCTGCTGTCCGGCAGTGATGGCCCCTTCGCCGATGGCTCCCGCGATCGCCGGGGCCAGCTTCGACGCAACAGCGACACCTTTGCCGATGGCGCCGCCGGCCAGCATGGCGGGTAGGCTCTCGACAACCTGGAGCGCCGACGCCCCCGGGTTCTCGACGATGGCTTTGCCGGCGCCGGCCAGGTCCGCTTCTTTCCAGGCCGCGGGCAGGTCGTCGAAGTTGCCGAGCAGGGCGTTGCCAAGGCGATCGGCGCCACTCACTTTCCAGGCATCCTCGATTTTTGCCTGTGCTGCCTTGGCGCCCGGGCTGAACGTCTCCCCGGTTTCCTTGGCCCACTTGGACGGCTGGAACCCGGTAACTCTGCCGAGCGCATCCGCGACAGGCCCAGCAACCCGTTCGCCGGTGGCCAGGGCGATCGGAATGTCTGCCAGGCCAGTCAGGGCGCCCGGGACGGCGAGTACTCCACGCTTCAGCCCCTTCAGGTAATCCCCGGCCTTGAACCCAGGATCTGGGCTTTCAGTAGCGGTGTCAGGGTCGAACGTGGAGTCAAGCTGTGCGGTGCTCGGGTCAAAAGCCATGAAGTGTTCCTCTATTTCCAGGTGCCGTCAGCTTGATAGGTCGCCTTGTTGCCTTTGGCGTCGGTGTAGGTCTTGCCAACCTCGAACTTGGTAGCCGGTTTCGCCGCAGCAGGGGCGCTGACAATCGACGGCGCCCTGTCGCCAGTGTGGGCCACGGACATGGGCTGCTTGCGCATCATCCCCGCCTGTTCATCCCACACCTCGCCGCCGCCGATCTGCAGCATGTGCCCGAGCTGCTCGTCTTTTCCGGCCAGCTGCCGCAGGAGCTGAGCCAGGGCGTTTTGCGTCTTGGTGTCGCCCGCCTTGTTCGCGGCGACCAGCTGCTGCTGCAAGCCCTGCATCGCCTGCGCCTGATTGACCGTGCCGGCCTTGATCGCCGCATCGAGGGCCTGCCCCTGCTGGTGTGCCGGGCTGCCGAGAATCTGCGCCATGGCGGTGTCGTGCTGGAGCTGCTGCCCCTTGCTGAGGGTGGCCTCCCGACTGCGGGCGATCGCCGCCTGGTTGTCCTGGCCGGCGAGCAGCGTTTCCTGGTTGCGGACGTTGGCGTCCCGGTTCTGCATGGCGGACAGCGCCGCAGCCTTGCCGGGGTCCGGCTTCCCGCCTCGTGCCAGATCGCGCGCCAGGCTGGCCGTGTCCGCCTCGTTCGAGACACGGGTGAAGCGATCGGCGTCGGCACGCTGCCGGGCGTAGTAGCCCTGGCTGTCGGCGATGCCTTTCTGCAGGCCGGCGGACTGCTTGGCGTACGCGGCGTCGTTGTCGGCGGTGGCCGCCGCCAGCTCGGCCTTGAGCTGCTTCGTGATCGCGGTCTTGTTCCCGTAGGCATCGACTTCGCCGCTGCGCAGCATGTCGCCCGGCGCGCCGGTAGCGGCCGGCCCCGCACCCGTCTGGGTGAAGGTGTTGCCCTGGCGAACGTACCCCGGGTCGGTGCGCGGGGTCTTGTCCACCACACCGGCAGGCGCGGCCACTGGCGCGGGGGCAGCAACAGGAGCGGCCACTGGCGCGGGGGCCGCCGCAGCAGGGGTTGCCACAGCCGGAGGGGTGGCCGCGGGAGCTAGAGCTGCGACAGGGGCGCCGAAAGCTCCGCGCTGCCCCAGGTCAAGCACCCCTCTCGGGTCGATCGTGCCGCCGGCGTTCGGCGAGGCCACGAAGCCGGGGACTGTCGGTGCGCCTCCTGGCCTGAACTCCGGCCCGGCCGACGTCTGGATGCCTGGGCCCGCCGTGAAGTTGTTGCCGTTGCGGACGATGTTGGTGGTCGGTGCCGGCACGTCGCCTTTGAGCAGCGCGCCCTGTGCAACAGGGTAGACGGCGGCCGACCCAGCACCGACCGTTCCTGCCCGCATCTGCGTGCCGCCGGTCGGCGAGATGCCCGCGGCAACCGGAGGGGGGATTTTCTCGTCCTCCGGCAGGCTGCCGACAGCGTACTTCCCGCCCTTCTTGAGCCCCATCTTCGGCGCAATGCCGTCGTTCGACGCCTGGATGATGCCGCCGATAGCCATCAGCGCGTCACGGTTCTTGGTGGTCTTGGCCGGCAGGATGACCGCACTCTCGCCGTTGCTGACCTTGATTTCCTTGCCGGCGACCTTGACGGGAATCTTGTCCGCTCGGGGGCCGCCCGGGCCGGAGAACTTGAGCATGTCGCCCGGTTTGCGAACCGTGCCGCCCGCGGCCATCCCTTTGACCTTCCCCCCGCACTTGTAGCTGGCTACCTCGTCGACTGCCATCTTGCGCTTGAGGATGTTGCTCCGGGTGTCGTGGAGGGTGTCGGCGGTCGGCGGCTTCGTCGCGGGGGCGGGTTTCGCCGGGCCGGTGATCAAGTCAGCGATGCCCTTGACGTGGTCCAGGAAGCCCTTCTTCGGCTCCTGGGCCGGGCGTTGTCTCTCCTGCGGGTAGTCGCCCACCGTGCCCCCGTTCGCCATCTTCTTCAGCAGGCCGCCACACTTGTAGTTGGCGACCTTCTTCAGCTCCTGGTTTCGGTTGCTGATGCTCTCCGTTACCGTCGGCGACTTGCTCGGCGCCGGGGATTGTGGTGCAGGAGCAGGCGTGGCAGGAGGCGACGGGGGAGGGGGTGCCCCCGTGCCATACTTGCGCGCCATGTCGGCGAGGAGTTTATCGGCAGCATCGGAGGGAGAGGGTGCAGGCATGGCGGCGGCTCCAGAGGGACTATTCCCTGGAGACTACGCCACCCCCGTCTAAGGGTCGGTCAAGAAAATCAGGTGCCGTTGACGGTGTAGCTGGTCGAGCTGCCGGTGCGTGCGTTGTTGGCGAAGGCGGTTGCCATCTGGATCAGCCCCTGCAACTGTGTGACGAACGCCTTAACGTTGAAGTCGATCATCTGAATGTCCGCCGACAGGTTGGCCTTGGAGGCGTCGAGGGCGAGCGTCTTGTCGGCACTGGTTGCCTTGAGCGCCAGCTCCTGAGCGTTGATCCGCTGGGAGAATGCCGCGTACGCAGTGGCCTTGGCCTTGGCTTCGGCATCGCGAGCGATCTGGATCGCCTGGGCGCTGCTGCTGTAAGTCTGCATGATTGCGGCAACGATGTAGTCGTGCGCCGCCCGCAGCGCGGTATCGCGGTTCGCCAGCGCCAGCTTCGCCGCTTCGAGGGCGGCCTGGAACGACATGTCGAAGTCCTTGACGGCAATGCCCCGGGCCGCGTCCGCTGCGGCATCGAGCGCCGTCTGCGTGATCCTCAGTGCCTGGGCTGCCTGCGCCCCGGTCGGACGTTTGTGCCGGCGAGAAGCCCAGCTCTCGTCGGCGTCTGCCTGGGCCTGCACCTGGGCAGCGGAGATCTTCGCCTTTTCCGTGGCGAGGATTGCCGCCTGCACACCTGCCGGGATCGCCCCGGCGGTCGTGTTCGTCAGCTTCCCGTTCAGCCAGGACTCGAGCGAGGACGAGGTCGTTCCCTGGGCAGGGAACCACGTGGTCATGAACGTCGAGAAGGCAGACAGTGCGGTCGATGCCAGAGTGCTTGCCTGCGTGCTCACTTCCGTGCTGACGGTGCCCGCGGCGAGGTCGGACAGCGCGATGGTCGGCTCGGTCGGCGCCGTGACGGTAATCGCCCCCGCGCTGATGTTCGCCGGGTCTGCCCCGTGCAGGTAGCCGGTTGTCGGGTCGGTCAGCGCAGTCACTGCGGCTTTGGCGTCATAGACGAGGCTCCCCGCCAGATTCCAGGTGCCGTTGGCGAAGTCGACGGCCATCTTCGCCGCTGTCTCCGCGCCGGGGGTGTAGGTGCCCGGGACGAAGCTGACGATGTTTGTGGGGACGTAAGGCATGATGGTTTCCTTGGTTTAGTAGAAGTGACCGGCGTCGGCATCCGCCGCGGCGATGTGTGCGACTCCGGCGCGGGGGTCTATCGACACCTTGGTGAGGGGAGTGGCGAGAGGGACAACATAACCGTGATAGACCTTGTCGGCCGAGTAGAATTTCTTTGGCCCTATACCGCCCACTCCAGGCGTATAGTCGGTAGGTGCGCCATCGATATATTCCCACAGGCGAACTTCTGTTGCGTGGTACGCAGCACCGCTCTGCACCCAGAGAGTGGTGAATTCATCCGACGATTCGGTCAGCCCAGTATAGCGTGTACCAACCTCTGTATCGTAGAGGACGCCGCCGTAGTCATGGGTAAACACAGACGACGTGGGTGGGTTAATCCCCCCGTAGAAGGTGTTCGTGTAGTTGATCGTTTGTGTTCCAGTAACATGCCCCGAATAGGGTCCGGAGTCAGGCCATGCCCAAGTATCTGCGTGGTCGGTCTGGTAGTCCCTTGCTTCGCTAGCGGTGAGTGTCATGCCTATTTTTGGTATGAGCACACCTCGCTCCGTCGAGTCGATGGAGATCCAGTAATCGTAGATGTTTGTGTGCGCTGTGTGGGTTTCTGTTATCCCCGAAGAAACGCCAGTCCAATGAACCTCGATAAGCCCGCTACAGTACTCGGTAATGACGTAAGTTACCGTCCCGCCGCCCGTTGTCCCTGTTGAAACACTTGAGGTCACGGTGTGTTTTGTCGCCGTGACAAAGTCGAATACCCCGCTTGCCCCAACGAATATCCACAGCAGCTGGTCGTAAGACCGCTGTGAGGCGGACGTGTTGGAAACGACACCCGGTGAAATTGAGTAGATCTGTGTTATCTCGTGCAGCGTCGAAGACCCACAAGTTCCGATGTCGACGGATGTCTCAGAGAGCGAGGACACCGGGGTAGTAGACGTGTCAGAGGAGCTTGAGGTGTTGACATAGTTGGCGAACACGTCCCGCTCCGTTACCGTGGCGGACAGGCCGACCCCTGTTGCCGGGTCAGAGGTGCCCGTCTCGATGAACTGAACCCTGAGAGCGCTTGTGATCGTGCGCTTTCGTTCTCCCGTAGGGAAGAGGAACAAATCTTCCCAATAGCCGATCAGATACGCTTCGGTCCCGTCCGCCTTGCTCACGAAGGCGAAAGAGGTTGGGCGCAGAGTTGGCGAGCCTGTTGGTGCGGAAGGGTACGCCGACCAGTTCTTCGCGTTAACCTCGGCCAACAAGAGATTGACGGTCGATACGGACTCAAGGATCGGGTCGAAACGATTGCGCAGGTAAATCTTGTAGTTGTCGGTAGCCCCCGCGCCGGTTGTGAGCGTCACACCGATTTTCCATACCTGCCCAGCGGCACATTTGAAAATGTGTTCGCTCGGCAACAGTCGGAAGGGGTTCACGCGCGCCGAGTAGACCGCCTCAGGAAAGCAGAACATCTTTCTCGGGAAGATAGCGTCGCCGGGGAATTTCCAGTTCGTCGTCGGCAGGGTGTAGTCGGCGTTCGCCGTGAACTTGAAATACCTTGGTCCGAACTCCGTGTCCGCAACAAAGGAAGCGGGTCGCAGACTTGCGTCGATCAGCGTGGTCAGCGTCTGGTCGGTATAGAGGTTGCCATTCACGCGCTGAAAACACTTCAACCCTGCGAACTTGAGCAGTCTGCGCTCCCACGGGAACGGCGCATTCGGCGCAGGTGTCGTCAGGTTGTTGAGTACCGTCCAGGCGGCGTTCTCGATGCGCTCGAAGAACTTCCCTGGCGACGAAAGAACGATCTCGAACTTCTTCAGGGTGACGTTCGTCTTCGCACTGAGCCCCATCACACGGTAGGATGTGATGGTCGCACTGCCGAGCACGTGGTCGCCGAATACCGACCCGTGCGTCCCCGCGGTTCCGCCTGTCGGATACACCTTGAGGGTGAGCGGTCGCCCACATTTCCCGGCCAGAGCGATGTCGGTCAATCGCGCATCGAACCCGCAGGGGATGAACGTCCCGTTGATGTAGACGCGCTGGAAGTAGGAGGCAAGTGAGTAGGTGCGGCTTGTCTCGACAAGATCAGTGTCGTTGACGCGTACCCCTGTCGTACTGTCGTTCTGCGCCAGACAAAGGGCTCGCGTCTGCGGAACGATGTCACCAGTCGTGACCGTGATCCGGTTGATCGGCTTGAGCGGAATGCTGTACATCCCGTTCATCGAGAAGAGCCTCTCGTCAGCGTGGTACGTGCGCGCCGCGTAGCTCGTCTCGGTCAGCGGACTCGTCAATTCCTCGATGATGCACACCGGCGCCTCCACCACGATTTCGTTGGTGGTGACCTGGGGCATGCCGCCGTGCGTGCGGTACGAGGTGATGCTGCCGTCGTGGTTCTGGAACTCGACCGTCTGGCACCCGTTCGGCCACGTGACGCCCCGGGCCATGCCGTTCTCCTGCGCCCGCCCAACGTCCGGGCCTTCGCGGTTGATCAGCGTCGGATAGACGCCGAACCCGCGCCTCCCCCAGCCGTCGTCGTCATCGCCGAACATCAGATTTTCCGCTTCGATTCATTGATCAGCACGGAGGCGTTCAGCACCTCCATGCGCCCCGCACTGTCGTTGTGGATGACCAGGGTGAACCAGTTCTGCCGGCGGTTCATCAGCCCCTTCATGCCGTCGTGGCGTTGCGTCTTCGGCTGATCCGGGTCGTAGCTGCGCGCCGGGTAACTGTAGATGTCGCCCTCCGGCAGCACGACATCGACGACCAGGGGTGACGACGACTTGCCGGCCACATAGACCACCTCGGGTGACTTGATCTGCAGGGTGTCGAAGCCCTGGCTCCCGCAATCGACGAGCGCGAGAATGGGCAGCCCCTCGTCGTCCTCGCCCTCGAGCAGGCGTAGCCCGGTGGTGTCGATGCCGTACTCGTCGCCGAAGATGCGCGCCGTGCTGTTGAAGTACCAGTTGGAGTAGCGCGAGGTCGCCCCGTTGGCGAGGTTCATGACCACCGTCGAGGCGTCGCCGTCGTAGCGCACACGTGCAGTGGTGAAGTCCTCAGCGACCTCCTTGTTGTACGCCGCGCTGCTGTCCAGCGAACAGACAAGGTGGATCAGTCCGTCGCGAACACGCACCCAGGTCGAGCCGGTGGCCGCCCGCGGAGGGATGAAGTTGCGGCCCTGTTGCGGGAGCTTCGCACTGCCGTCGGCGTGCCCGATGACGAAACCGTTGTCGCCCATCCAGCCGACGGCGTCTTCGTTCGGGTGCCGGAAGCCGGTGCCCTTGATGCCGCCGTAGGGCAGCACCTCGCGTGGCGACGCCGTCTTGATGTCGGTGCCGGCGTAGAAGTAGGTCCGATCGGCGACGACGAACACGCCGTCCTGGATCGGCAGCATGAGCGTGATCGGTGCGCCCACATCGATGTAGTTCTCCTCGGCGAACGTCTGGCCGAAGTCATGCACCTTCGAGTAGCTGATGATCTGGCCTTTGGCAGAGAGCAGCCGCCCGTTGAAGAAGGCAACGATGTCGCCCGCCGGCAGGGCCGACAGGAACTCCCTGTCGCCGAGCAGCCGCCCGGTCGGTGCGTCGGTAATGCTGACGCTCCCGGTTGCTGCAGCGACAGTGCTGTAGCGCTGCAGGACGCTCCCGTTCGTCTCGGTGCAGTAGATGGTGAAGGAGGTTGTCCCAGGGCGCGCTGTGGGCAGCGTGACCGTCAGGCTGCCGGCGGCGGCCAGATCGTAGGCGTAGACCGCGGAGGCCCCAGACTCCTCGCCGTCGGCCATCTGGTGAGTGATTGCCACCCTGTACGCCCCGGCCGGGAGGGTGCCGGCTCCCGCGATCACAAGCGGGATGGCGAGCGGAGATGGCACCGCCCAGGGCGAGTCCGTGTTGTCCGCGTTGCAGCGCCCCGACTCGGTACCGTTGCTCCACCAGACCTCGCCGTCCTGCTCGGCGTAGCTGATCGGGTCGGTGCTCAGTCCCGTGCGCAGCGTCGTCATGAGCAGCGGTGACACCGCGGTGATGACGCCCAGGCTTCCCCCTTGGCACAGCAGCGTCTTCGCCCCCTGCGTGGAGAGCGAGTGCCCGCTGTCGATCGCCAGCGTGTGGCTGTAGCCGGCCCGGCGCTTGGCCTGACCGTCATCCCCGAAATCGACGTTGAGGGCATCGGCGCACGCTGCGCCTGGGGACTCACGGGTCGACTTCGGCAGCTGATGGCTGCCGACGCTGTTGTTGATGCCTTTCGACCACGGGCCGAGCTGGACGGACTTAGACATGTGCGGCTCCTGTTACGGTTGGACGCATCCTGATGTTGGCAGACGCGCGATACGCTACGCCACAGGACTATGTGTGGCGCTGGCAACCATCCTGGGCGACAGGGCGCTGTCGGCAGACGCACGACGAACCCTGTTGCTCTCCGCGAAGGCTCGAGGGGCCAACCGGATGGTTGCCGTAGCGTTGACGCCCTGTCTGGCTATTGCGGCAACAACGGGGGACAGTCGCAAGGCTGCCGTAGCTGTCGCCCCGGTAAAGACGGCAACGGCAGCGATGCGTGGCGAAAGGCCAGCCGCCAGAGCTGCCAAGTACTCGTATCTGGCCTGGGCCGAGACGCGGGGAGACAGGAGGAGTGCGCCTGCTGCCGTCTGGATGCTTCCCCCGAACGCGGTGATCCGAGGGGCGAGGCGTATGGCCGAGGTCGCCGCATAGGTGTAGCGCGCCTGAGCAGCGATGCGCGGGACCATGTGCGCAGCGCCCGAGGCGTTGACTGTGAAGCTCGCCGACCCATCGATACGCGGAGACAGGTGAATCGTCGCAAAAGCACTGGCCCCGTTAGGAAAATTGACGAGGTTGTACGCCGGCGGCGTGTACGTCGTACCCGTCTGCGCGAAATCGACAGCATTGAAGCTCGGTGGCGTGTAGGCCACTTTGGTCCTAGTCGAAGGTCAGGGTGAATGACGTGAAGCCTATCGGTCCACCAACGACGATTGACGTGGTCGGCATCTGGATGGCCCCGCCGGCGCCCGTCGTCGTGACATCGCAATCGCAAACCACGCTGCCGGTAGAGTCCTTGATGCGCGCCCAGGCGGCAACGCCGGTAGCGTCCGCTGCGGAGTCCGACGTGATCGCTGCCATGGTGAGTGTGCCCGAGGTAGTGGAAAACGTGCAGGTACCGAGCAGGATCTGCCCGGAAGTCGCTGTCTCCGGCGTGGCAGGCTGCGTGCCGGTGTAGAACTCGACGTAACCACCTGTCGCCCCCGCATCGATGGCGTTCAGCATCTGCTGGAGCATGTTGCCCGAGAGGGTTCTTGTAACGCGCACTATCATGGCACTTCCTATCCCGGGGTGACCCGATCGTAAATGAGACTGTTTTCCCCACTGCCGCCGTCGACAAGGGGGTCGGTTGATGTGTCGAACTCGACAACGAAGTGCTCGGTGTAGTCACCCGGCAGGAGGCTGTATGCCCCTGTCGTGCCGTTCGACACGGCGCTGCCGGCGAGCGCCGCGGTGCTCCGCTTGAACGCCTTGACTACCTTTGAGGCAAGTGCGCCAGCACTGTTACGTGTGACGCCGCTGATTGTCGGTCGGTCGAAAGGAAGCGACGGAGGGGTGAAGTTGGCTGAGTACCCGCGCCCATTGCCTTTCGTGATTCGGATCGGGCCGAAGTACCCGTTGAAACTCCTGTAATCCCCTGATAGGTTGGTGTGTCTTGCGCTGACGTTGATACCCGTGCTGGTGTAGTTATTTGTATCGGTGTAGTCGCCACCCTCTTGCACTCCGTCAATGAAGAGCCTCGTGACACCAGAAATTCTTGCCAGCGTGACGTTCTTCCACGACGCACCCATCGATGTCGTGCTCATTATGCGGACCGACCCATTGACATAAAGCCCTACGTGGCATGGTCCGCTAGGGGCTGCCTCCGTAGAGCCCCCGACAAACAGATCGATCTGCACACTCGGCTCGGCAGTTCGGAAGTCGAGCAAGTAACAGGCGTTTGCCGTCCCAGTCACAGTATCACCAGATCTGTACACCCACATCTCGATCGCAAAGTCACCCGTCCCAAAGGCGAAATCCGCGTGCGAGAGCGTCAGGTAGTCGTTATTCCCGTCTAGCGCCAGACTCGACGTGCAGCCCGATGGGGCCTGCGCCGTGCTGAGTTTGGCCCCGCCATTCACCGTGACGGTGTGCCCCTTCACGTCAGTGATCGTCGTGCTGTTGTTCGGCCCCTCGACCGGCAGTAGCAGTTTGACGTTCCCCCACTGGCTATCAACCGCCATCTCAACCCCCTGTCGTGTGAACCGTCGATGCGGCGGGCATCATGACCACATCACCGTTACTGATTTCTGTCTCTCCCGAACCGTGATGTCGGTCGAGCGCTTCGGCTTGACGAACACGGTGCGGGTTGCCATAACCTCTACGGCTACGAAAGGCTCGGTGCTTGCGTTCAGCGTGCCGACAGCGGTGGTTGCCCCCTGTCCAGATACCTGAGCAATCTTTCCGAGTGCGCCAGCGAATGTCGTGCTCTGGCATCCGGCAATGGCTGTCGTAACCGATTTCGACAGCGCACCAATTGCGCTCGAAACCTGCTCGCCGGATAGGCTTGCAGTTGCTCCAGTCGTTGCAGAAGGCGTACCGACTGCCGTTGTGCTCTGCACCCCGGCAATCGCCTTGCTGATGGACGGGGACACCGTTCCCGCAGATGATGTAGTCTGGCTCGCACTCAGAGCGGCGGAATAGGAACCGGGCAACGACAGAGTGCCTGCAGATGTCGTTGCCGAAGTTCCGCCGAGGGTGATCGACAACGTGGCGGCAAGCGCGCCCGTCGCTGCCGTGCTTGCTGTGCCGGATAGTGTTGCCGTTGCGCCAACAGTCGGCGATAGCGAGCCGGCAGACGTTGTTGCCGCGCTGCCTGTAAGTGCCTTCGAAAGTTCTGCTGTCGTCGTACCTGCGGCTGTCGATGTCTGGCTGCCAACTACGGCACGGGATACTTCTGGCGACAGCGAGCCGACTGACGCCGTGCTTGCTGTGCCGGTGATGGATGCGGCAGCGTCCGTCGACGGAGAGACTGAGCCAACAGCCGCTGTTGCAGAGACACCGGAGAGTGGAGCGGAAATACTCGGTGCGACAGTGCCGGTGCTTGATGTCCCTGTACTTCCCGCCAAAGACGCGGACGCATCCCCACCCGCTGATTCAGGAATCCAGACGAACAGTTCGTCAGGCGCGAAAACCTGAAACGGGTCCTTGGCGAGTGCCGCATGTTCGGCGGCAGATAGTTGCCCGTCGAAAAACATGACCAAGCCAATCTGGCCATCCCAATTTCGGGCGTTATCCGTCGACCGGTTGCCGAAACTCATGGCAATCGGCGAGGTTCCGTAAGTGCCGCCTGCTGACTGTTGCAAGGTCGCCGACGCCGACGCCCCGTCAAAATATAAGGATGGAGTTACACTGACAGTCCGTTGGTCTTGCACCCCTCCAAACGCATGCCATTTCCCGGATGTCCATCCAGGACCATCCCACCGCCCATACTGTGTGCTCGCGCCCATGATGAAGGCGATATTGGCGAATTGGAGTGTCAGCACCTCGCCCGTTGTCATGGAGGTGTCGCCAATCGGATGACATATTCGTCCGCCCGATCCTCCCCCTGATCCGATGGCTAGGAAGTTGCAAAACCATGACCGCCATCCGGTAACCGGGCGCTGAAGTTTTGCAGTTGTGTCAAACCTATCGGTGGCCCCGGCGCCGTAAGTTGATCCAAATCCGTAGGCCTCTCCATACGGCGACCCATATCGCTTTACCTTGCCCGCCATAACTGACGCTGGGGAAAGCCCTTGCGTAGCCGTCCAGACGGTTTTGCCGCCGAAGGCCACATACGTCAGGCCCTTCTCGCGCCATTTGCGCGACGGGACAAGTGCCGCTGAGTCTCCGGAAAAGTGGCTTTGAATCAGCACGGCTTACTGCGGCCTGTGGGTGTTGACCATGGCACGGACGACGATATTGCGCGTCGCTGCCTGAGCGCATGACACGCCGACCTTGAATGCCTTGGCGCCGCAGCGAACGGGAGCGGAACGGTTTGCCGGGTCCTCCCCCGGCGTGTTGGTGGCGTAGGTATCGAGTCGGAACAGAAACTCGGCATGCTCAACAGTGGCGAAGTCATCCCCGCTGTCGCCGAGAATGTCTCCTGTGGAATAGGCCACATAAACGTCGCACGTGTCGCCA
>AATN01000194.1_pt1 | contig 15425 bp, 15 predicted proteins | sample 270648 | NCBI WGS metagenome assembly AATN01 (sample SAMN02954269, study PRJNA17659) | bioreactor sludge metagenome | biome: terrestrial; feature: bioreactor; material: sludge; isolation source: Enhanced Biological Phosphorus Removal (EBPR) bioreactor sludge | place: Australia: Brisbane, Queensland
GTGGGATGGTTGCTACATGTGCACCTGCATAGGCCGCTTCTAGTACATGCTGTGGGCCACGGATGGAAGCAGCTAAAACCTCAGTGCTTAATTCGGGGTAGTTGTCATAAACCATGATAATATTGCGAATTAAATCAGAGCCAAGTTCGCCAATATCATCCAAACGCCCAATGAAGGGTGAAACATAAGTAGCTCCAGCTTTGGCTGCTAATAAGGCTTGTAGAGGGCTAAAGCAGAGTGTCACATTGGTTTTAATACCTTGGCTAGACAGTTCTTTACACGCCCGCAGTCCATCTATTGTCAGGGGCAACTTAATGCAGACATTGCTGGCGATTTTGCTCAAAATTTCTGCTTCTTTAAGCATGGTCGCGGTGTCAGTAGCTAAAACCTCCGCACTGACAGGGCCAGTAGTGATTTCGGTAATTTCGCGAATTAAAGAAATAAAATCGCGGCCAGAGCTTGCGACTAACGAAGGATTAGTGGTGACTCCATCTACCATGCCAGTAGCACAAAGCTCGCGAATTTCGTTAATATCGCCCGTATCAATAAAAAATTTCATACTTAACTCCTCATATCATCGTTTTGCTGACAGAGTATAAAGAAATATGCGCCAAAACGGGCGAAGAATTGTGAACTGTAGTTGATTAATACGAATACTTGGAGACTGAACACTATGTTGAAACAGTTTTTTAGTTTAGCCTTAAGTTTTTTAGCCTCGACTCAAGTGATGGCAGAACCGATTAAAGGCCCCATAACCACGAATGGTTGTCCCGCTCCCTTAAACTTCACCCTGCGTGCACTGAATAGCCAAGAGCAAATTAATCTGTGTGAAGCTTATAAAGATAAAGTGGTGTTAATCGTGAACACCGCTAGCAAATGTGGTTTCACCCCACAATTTGAGGGTTTAGAACAGCTTTATAAGGATTACAAAGACCAAGGTCTGGTTGTTTTGGGCTTTCCTTCCAATGATTTTGGTGGGCAAGACCCCGGTAGTGAGCAAGAGGTTAAGGACTTCTGCAAACTCACTTACGATGTACAATTCCCGATGTTTGAAAAAACGCATGCATCTAAAGATGTAGCTTCACCGATTTACCAAATGCTCGGTGAAATGGCCGGCGAATATCCGAAGTGGAATTTTCACAAATACTTATTGAATCCTAAAGGTGAGTTAATTGGCAGTTTCTCCAGTTTTGTCAAGCCACAGGATGCTGAACTGATCAAACTGATCGAAACCAACTTGCCTAATCACAGTTGAAACCGTTCATAACCGCATGAGTCGTTTAACCTTAGAGGTTTTTGCTAAAGCCTTGGCAGATCAGACGCGCTTACGGATTTTGAGTCTATTAGTACAAAATCCGCAGCTCTGTGTTTGTGAATTAACTGATGCCCTAGCGCTTGCTCAGCCTAAAATCTCCCGCCATTTAGCCATCTTACGTGAAGCTGGTTTGCTGCAAGACCGTAAACTAGGTCTGTGGGTACATTATCGTTTGCATGATAACTTACAACCTTGGGCTAAACTTATCCTGACACAAGTTCAAATTGCTAGTCAGGATGAGGCGCCTTATCAAGAAGATAGCCAGCGTCTAAAGCAACTCGCTTTGAGTGATTCTGTATGTGACAAAACTAGTTCTTAGATGAATTTTTTGTGACTATTTATATCTGAAATTTCATATATATGAAAAATCGAATATGATACTACTATCTAAAATGTTAGGAGATAGTGGGTGTTTACTGTATTGATTTTATGTACCGGCAACTCTTGCCGTTCGCAAATGGCAGAGGTCTTGTTGAATCATGATCTAGCAGGACAAGTTAAAGCTATTTCTGCAGGGACTCAAATACAATCTAAAGTCGCAGAGGGAGCTATTGCAGCTCTGCGATTAGCTGGGTTGGAGACTGCTGGTTTATATCCAAAAAATGTTGATTTTTTCCTAGAAACACCTATCGATTTAGTTATTACGGTGTGTGACAACGCACAAGAAGCTTGCCCCGTGTTTCCCCGATCTGTGCCTAAACTTCATTTACCTTTTCATGATCCGCACGGTGAATCATTAGATAGCTTTATTCGAGTGCGGGATGAAATTCGTGCTTGTTTAGTGCCCGCTGTACGTAGCGTTTTGAAGCTGGAGGCATAAATGTCTGCACAAGGTGAAGTGGTAGTTAAGCAACAGACAAAGCAAATAATGGGGCTTTTTGAACGTTATCTAAGCATTTGGGTGCTGTTATGCATTGTAGCTGGGATTGGTTTAGGCGCGTTATTTCCTAGTCTATTTCAAAGCATTGGCAAGTTTGAAATTGCGCAAGTCAATTTGCCTGTAGCGATTTTGATTTGGCTCATGATTATTCCAATGCTGCTAAAAATTGATTTTCATGCTTTAAAACAAGTAGGGCAGCACTGGAAAGGAATTGGGGTTACCTTATTCCATTATTGGTTAGTGAGCCTTTTTCATGGCGCTATTAGCTTGGTTATTTATTCGGATGTTATTTGCAGAATGGCTGCCTGCCGAGCAATTAGATAGCTATATTGCGGGTTTAATTCTACTCGCTGCTGCACCGTGTACTGCGATGGTATTTGTTTGGAGTAACTTATCAGAGGGGGAACCACATTTCACATTATCGCAAGTAGCTTTGAATGATGCGATTATGCTGTTTGCTTTTGCACCTTTAGTTGCTTTCTTGCTAGGTCTATCAGCGATCATCGTACCTTGGGAGACGCTGCTTTTGTCTGTGGTAATTTATATCATCTTACCGGTCGTTATTAGCCAAATACTAAGACGCTATTTACTAAAAACTCAGCAGCTAAAAGCTGTGTTAAAAAAGCTCCAGCCTTGGTCTCTAAGTGCTTTACTTGCGACTCTAGTGCTCTTGTTTGGTTTTCAAGGTCAACAGGTACTCACTCAACCTTTAATTATTCTGCTGCTCGCAGTTCCTATTTTAATCCAAGTTTATTTCAACGCTTTACTAGCTTATAGTTTAAATAGATGGTTAAAAGTTGAGCATTGTGTGGCAGCACCTTCGGCTTTGATTGGCGCAAGTAATTTCTTTGAGTTAGCGGTAGCTACAGCAATTGCTTTGTTTGGTTTTAATTCTGGAGCAGCTTTGGCCACTGTAGTTGGTGTTTTAGTAGAGGTTCCCGTCATGCTCTCAGTAGTAGCTATGGTCAATCGGACGAAGGCTTGGTATGAACAGGGTTTAAAAGTGTAAATGTTTAGATGGCTGGCAAGCTAAGGCCAGCCTTTTGTTTACCCGTTGAGAGGTGTTAAGCTTTTTGCCGCTTTTGCCAAAAATAGTAAATAGCCAACATAGCTGCAACTGAGCCTAAAATTGCTGCAGTCATGACCGGCAAATTGTCTTTAATTAACTGTTCATTCCCGCCAATAAAATAGCCCATTAAGATCAGTACTAACGACCAAGCTGCTGCACCCAAGCAAGTATAGAAACTAAATTTGCCAAAATTCATCCGCGTTAAACCCGCAGGAATCGAAATAAGATGGCGAATGCCTAGCACTAAGCGCCCTGTGAAGGTTGAGATCGCGCCATGTTTAAGGAAAAACTCATCAGTTTTGCGCAGCAACTCAGGGCGCACAAAAAAGTATTTCCCGTATTTTTCCAAGAAAGGTCTACCTAACCAGAGGGCTAGGATATAGTTAAACGCAGCGCCTGCTAAACTACCCAGTGTGGAAGCAAGTAGAATGAGAGCAAAGTTCATTTCCCCTTTATGGGCTAAGTAACCAGCAGGGATTAAGACAAGTTCGCTAGGTACAGGCAATACCGTAGACTCCATTGCCATTAAGATGAAGATTCCGGTATAACCCCAAGCACCCACGGTTTCAAGTAACCAACTAACTAAATCGTGCAGCATGCTAAGCACTCATTCTGATAAAAAATGGCGCTTACTAGAAACTATCAGCACACAAATGTCTAGAAACTTTGATCAATGCAATGGCTAAATTTTGTTGCAAAGCAGCAGTATTTCAGCGTTTATCCATTAAACTTGCACAGGAGGTTAATGTTTCCTGCAAGCTTATTGTGTAAAATGCCCCGTTGTTTCCGCCTGCACTTAGGCTGGGTAAACTAAGCTCGCATGAGGCGGGTCAAATTTGGCATAGTTGCACATTAAGCAGGATAGCACCTTGACTCAGGAATCCAATCAGAATCCGCCCGCAGTGGTAAAAACATCACGGACTGCTTGGTGGCTCTCGCCCTTGAAAGGAATCGGATTTTTTATGGCTCTCTTTGCGCGGGTTTTCCGCATTGTTCTTATTGTTGGTTTGGTTTTAGGGGTACTAGCGCTAGTTGTCTATTCGATGCAACTTGACGAGATTGTGCGTAAGCAATTTGAAGGACGGCGCTGGGCTTTACCAGCACGCGTATTTGCGCGGCCTTTAGAATTATTCAATGGGCAGCAACTCTATGCAGATCACCTTGAGCAAGAGTTGAAACTACTGAGTTATGTGAAGGTGGATAAAACCCCCACTGAGACGGGGCAGTACTACCGTAAAGGTGATGAGTTCCAGATTGTGACTCGTGGCTTCCAGTTTGCTGAAGATATGGAACCACCGCGTAGCATTAAAGTGAGCCTAGCGCGTGGTAAAGTCACTTCGCTGGCCTTAGCTAACAAAGAAGCACTCCCCGTCATGCGTGTAGAGCCAGTACTTATTGGCAATTTCTACCCCAGCCAGAATGAAGACCGTGTCTTAGTGCGTATTAAGGATGTTTCGCCGCTATTAATTAATGGCTTACTAGCCGTCGAAGATAAAAAATTCTACGAGCATCAGGGCGTAAACCCAATGGCGATTGCGCGCGCGATGGTGACTAATCTCAAAGCCGGGCAAACGGTACAAGGTGGCAGCACCATCACTCAACAGTTGGTAAAAAATTTCTATCTGACTAATGAGCGTAGTTGGGAGCGCAAACTCAAAGAAGCATTGATGGCTTTGTTGTTAGAGTTGCATTACAACAAACAAGAGATTCTCGAAGCTTACTTAAATGAATTTATTTGGGGCAAGATGGCTCACGTGCGATTCATGGCTTTGGCTTAGCCGCACAGTTCTATTTTAATCGTCCGATTCGTGAGCTGAAATCCGACCAGATTGCTCTCTTGATTGGCTTAGCAAAAGGGGCTGCTTTTTACGATCCACGCCGTTTCCCAGAGCGTGCTTTAGAGCGGCGTAATATAGTTCTGACAGTCATGGAGCAAGAAGGGGTGCTCACTGTGGCTGAAGGTGCAGAAGCCCGTAAGCGGCCTTTGGGTGTCAGTGAACATCGTCCTTCGGGTGCTAGTCCATTCCCTGCTTATTTGGATTTAGTCCGTACCCAATTGCAACGCGATTATCGTGAAGAAGATTTGCGCTCAGAAGGCTTGCTGATTTTCACCTCGATGGATCCTATTGTACAGTTAACGGCTGAGCAAATTGTGATTAAGCGGGTACAGCAATTAGAGCGTGCTAATCGTATTCCAAAAAATAAACTCAGTGGCTCGATGATCATTAGCACCGTGCAAGGTGGTGAAGTCATCGCTTTGGTCGGTGGCCTAGATGTGCGTTATCCGGGTTATAATCATGCTCTTATTGCACAGCGACAGATTGGTTCTTTGGTTAAACCAGCTATTTATTTAGCGGCTTTTGAAAACAAGGGCAAATATGGCTCGCTAGGTGAGCGGGTTAGTGATGGGCCAGTTACGGTAAAAATTGGGCGCAATAAGTATTGGCAACCCGGTAACTATGATCAGCGCTTTACGGGTACTATGACGATTCTATATGCCTTAATGATGTCACGTAACACCCCAGCCGTAAGAGTCGGCGTGGAGGTTGGCTTAGATAAGGTTATTAAAACTTTAGGTGATTTAGGCATTAAGCGAGAAATTCCAGCTTACCCGGCTATTTTGTTAGGTGCTTTAGAATTATCACCCTTTGAAGTCCAACAGATGTATCAAACGTTGGCAGCAAATGGCTCTTACTCGCCTTTGAAGTCAATTCGGAGTGTGATGAATGTCTCTAATGGCAAAACTTTGACACGTTATCCACTGACAGTTCAGCAAGTGGCGCGTCCTGAGTCAGTAGAAATGCTGAATTTTGGTTTACATCAAGTCACTACTAATGGCACCGCAAAAGCTTTACAAGGTGTGCTGCCCAGTTGGAAGGATGTGGCTGGAAAAACTGGGACAACCAATGATAAGAAAGATAGCTGGTTTGCTGGTTTTTCAGGCCAGCATGTGATGACCGTTTGGGTAGGACGCGATGATAGTAAGCCCACCAATATGACCGGCGGTACGGGGGCTTTGAAGGTCTGGGCAGATATGATGAAAGTCATGCCTTCACAACCGCTTAAAGTCGGTCAGTCTTCACGCTTGATCTGGGTCGATGTCGATGCTGCAACTGGTTTATTATTTAATCCAGCTTGTGGCAAGTCGGTAAAAATACCTTTTATTCGTGGTACACAACCGCAGAAGATTAGCTATTGTGCTGAGCCACAATTAGAAGCACCGGCTTCTGAAACAGGTGTGCCCGCAGCTCCTACACAAACCAGACCTGCAGCCACTACACCCGCTCCAGCTAGACCTGCAGCGCCTCCCCCTCAAGCAGCTCCGCGGCCAGCACCACGTCCTGCGCCTGCTGCGCCCAGTAGTGGTAATTGGGTGGATGATCTAATGAATAAACCTGGGAATCAGTAAAAATGTCAATGAAGTTTTCTAAAATGGTTTTACGTTATGCTCCATTAGCTGGATTAGTAGCAGGTTTAGTGGGCTGTACGCCTGCGCTGCCGCCCGAACCTATTTATGCAGCGCCCCCACAAGCCATGCCGCTGACTCCTCTGCCCCAGCAAATACCGCAACCACTGCCTGAGCCAATGCCGATGCCTGTGCAGCAACCACCGCGTCAGCAAACTTACAATCCACCACCCACTGTTACTCCTATTGAAGCACGTACTAAAATTGTAGCTGAGCCTTTGCCTGAGCCGAATGCTCCTAAAAAACCTGCAAGCCCTTCAGTTACTTATATTCCTGAGCAGCAACCAGCGCCTAACACTCAGACTCAAACCAGTTCCCAAAAGCCAGTGGGTGTGCCTTTTTGGGATCAAGGCAAAGTCCAAGTGGAGGTTCTAGATTTACCAGCAGAAAAGCAACCAGCTCCCACAGTTAATACGACCGTACCACCGCAAACAGGTTTGGGTAATATGCAAAGCACCACGTCTAGTGGTGCTAGTCCAAACAGTAGTTCGCAAACCACGACTAGTTCACCTGCTGTCGCGGTATTATTGAAGCAAGCTAATAATGAACTAAGTGTGGGTAAAGCTGACCGTGCAGCTACTACTTTAGAAAGGGCTTTACGCATTGCACCGAATGATGCCAATTTATGGCTGCGTTTAGCGGAGGTGAATGAGCAATTTGGTAATAAGTCGCAAGCTTCTTCCATGGCCAGAAAGGCTTTAGATTTAGCGCCAGATGATGCAGCCATTCGCTTACGTGCCCAGCGCTTGGCTAACTGAGTTTAGAGGAGCAGGTGGTGAGCACCGATTCTGAGCAGCCCGCTTTAGCTTGGCTTGAAGAAGGCGGTGCATTAGCACAAAGTATTGAGGGTTTTCAGCCGCGTCCGCAGCAACAGGCAATGGCTAAAGCTATTACTGAACTGTTAGCGGGCGAGGGTGTGCTCATTGTCGAGGCAGGTACGGGCGTTGGGAAAACTTTTGCCTATTTAATTCCTACCTTAGCCTCAGGTGAGCGTGTAATTCTTTCCACCGGCAGTAAAACTTTACAGGATCAATTGTTCTTCAAAGATTTACCCGTCGTTTGTGAAGCACTCAAACTTCCCCTAAAAGCAGCTTTGTTAAAAGGACGAGCGAATTATCTTTGTTTGCAGCGTTTAGAGCTGACTTTAGAAGAAGGACGCTTTACAGATCGGCGCGAAATAGGCTGGATTAGACGCTTAGAAAGCTGGAGCCGCCTTACCGAAACCGGCGATATTGCCGAAATGACCGCAATTCCACATGATGCAGAAGTCTGGCCTAAAGTTACTTCAACGCTTGAAAATTGTGCTGGCCTAGAATGCGAATACTATAGTGATTGTTTTGTAGTGAAGGCACGGCGCAAGGCTCAGGACGCCGATGTTGTGGTCGTCAATCACCATCTGTTCTTTGCAGATATGGCGTTGAAAGAAGAAGGCTTCGGGGAACTATTACCGGCTGCGGATGTGATCGTCTTGGATGAGGCGCATCAACTCCCTGAAATCGCTTCAAATTTCTTCAGTGAAACCATCAGTAGTCGCCAGCTACAAGAATGGTCGCGTGATACGTTGGCGGAATTCTTAGTCAATGCTAAAGATATGCCGCAGTTACGCGACCAGCTAAACCAGCTCGATAAAGCCGTGTTAGATTTGCGTTTAGTCATGGATGCACCGGGGCAACGGGCTTCATGGCTGATGATGCGAGATCGTCCGGGGATTATTGAACATACCCAAACCCTGCTGGCAGTGATGCAAGACTTAGAAGTTTTATTAGTTGAAATTGTTGAGCGCAGCAAGGGCTTGGAGCTTTGTCATGAGCGCTTAGTTGAATTACGGGAGCGTTTACTGCGGATGCAAATGCCACAAACAGATGTGATTCAATGGTTTGAGACTTTCACCCGTAGTTTTAGTTTAACGGCAACACCTTTGGATATTGCAGTGCCTTTGCAGCGTTGTATGGAAACTTTACCCTGTCGTTGGGTAATGACCTCCGCTACTTTAGCGGTCGGCGATTCTTTTGAGCATTTCACCAAGCGCTTAGGTATTAAACAAGCAGCTACTCTAAAGCTCGATAGTCCCTTTGATTATTGGCATCAGGCTTTAATGTATTTACCAACGGGTTTGCCAGAGCCACAACAAGCTGATTTTGTGGAGAAAATGGTAGCAGCCGCTATTCCAGTGATTAAAGCTTGCGGTGGTCGAACCTTTATGCTTTTTACCAGCTATCGAGCTATGCACGAAGCTGCTGAATTACTTGAGGGTGAGTTTGATTACCCCATGCTGATTCAGGGTGAGTCGCCACAGCGTGAAATGATTGATAAGTTCCGTGAATTAGGCAACGCAGTCTTATTAGGTACAGCAAGTTTCTGGGAAGGGGTCGATGTGCGTGGTGAGGCTTTAAGCTGCGTGATTATTGATAAACTCCCCTTTGCAGCCCCCAATGATCCGGTGTTAGAGGCGCGGTTGGAAACCTTGCGGCGTGAAGGGGGGAATCCTTTCGCGGATTATCAATTGCCACAAGCGGTTATCGCCTTAAAACAAGGGGTAGGGCGCTTAATTCGTGATCAAGAAGATCGAGGGCTTTTGATGATTTGTGATGCACGCTTGCGCACGCGTAGCTATGGCTCTGTGTTTTTAGAGAGCTTGCCGCGTATGCCGCGTACCCAAAAACTGGAAGTTGTCGAACGCTTTTTCTTGAAACAATTCTTAAAACTACCCTCCACTCCCAACTCGAACCAAACTCATGCCGCTATTAGCTCTTGATACCTCTAGTGATGCTTGCTCAGCCGCTGTGTTGACGCCTGAAGCTTGCTGGACTGAATTTGAACTTACTCCACGAGCGCATACGCAATTAATTTTGCCGATGGTGGAGTCGGTGTTAAAACAAGCCCATTTAGAATTAGCTCAACTCGATGCTATTGCTTTTGGGCGTGGGCCGGGTGCTTTTACGGGAGTGCGGATTGCCACAGGGGTCGCGCAAGGTCTAGCGTTAGCTGCGAATAAATCGGTGCTACCCGTTTCAACTTTAGCAGCTCTAGCACAGCAGGCTTATCAGCAATTACAAGCCCAGAAAATATTGGTGGCTTTAGATGCACGCATGGGCGAGGTTTATTGGGGGATTTTTCAAGTCGTGGCAGGACAAGTGCAGTTGCAAGCGGAAGAGCAAGTTTTAACCCCGAATGCAATTGACTTGCCTAAAGATTCAGGCTGGATTGCCGTTGGCAGTGGCTGGTCGGCTTATCCTGAGTTGGCAGAGCGAGCTTCAGGTTTAGTAACCGCCACTTATGCAGATTGGCTAGCTTCAGCCGAGTTTATTGCCCAACTTGCGTGGCAAGACTATCAAGCGGGATGTGCTATACCCGCTGAGCAAGCCCAACCGATTTATTTAAGAAATAAAATTGCCCAAACTACTCAAGAACGCTTAGCACTGAAAACTGGCTAAGCAGCGACAGCTTTGTTCGGTATCACATAGGAAACGATAAGTTGCAAGGAGCGCTCATTGCGGTATTCATTGACGCTCAATTTGTAAATTAATTGTACACGCTCCCCCTCCGCAGGCCATTGGCGCAAATCTGCAAAGAAATGCATGGCTGTGACGGCGGAAACTAGACTCGGTTCGGCATAAATAGGGCTGAGGGTAGCACGTATATGCAAATCTTTGAGAACTTGCAGCCTTTTGATCTCGAATTCGCCTTCAAATTGTGGTTCAGGGAACCATTGACCCCAAGGGGCTAAGGCGTGCAATTGCTCGGCAGTAGTTAAGCTCAATTCTTGTGGGCTGAGGCGGCCATCGGTGTAAATGGTTTCGCGGAAGGTATCGGGCTTAGTCTGGCGATTCACCGCAGCAATAATACTAGTTTGGAATTGCTTGAAATGTTCTGGAGGCAAGGTTAAGCCAGCGGCCATCGCATGTCCGCCGAAGCGCTGGATCATACCCGGATGCTGGGTTGCCACTTCATCAATTAAATCACGTAAATGTAAGCCTTCAATGCAACGCCCAGAGCCTTTCAGCAAACCATCTTCCGAGTTAGCAAACACAATCACCGGGCGGTGATAGCGATCTTTAATCCGCGAGGCCAAAATCCCCACCACGCCTTCATGCCAATCTGCATGATGCAGGCACATAATCGGTGGCAGATTAGCCTGCCGCTCAAAACCTAAGGATTGCATGATGCGCTCGGCATCTTCTTTCATATCAGATTCAATCTGGCGACGGTCATGATTCAAGCTGTCTAATTGCAGTGCTAAGCGTGCCGCTTCTTTGGGGTCATCGGTTAATAAGCAGCGAATCCCGACAGCCATATCTGCTAAGCGTCCGGCTGCATTCAAGCGTGGGCCACAGGCAAACCCAAAATCACTACTCACTACCCGTTTGGGGTCTTTCTTGGCCACTGTAAGGAGTGCTTGAATGCCTGCATGCGCAGCACCTGAACGAATCCGCCGCAAGCCTTGCTCCACTAAAATTCGATTATTCGCATCCAGTGGCACTACATCCGCCACCGTACCTAAAGCTACTAAATCTAGCAGGCTTACCATATTGGGTTCAGGTAAGTTGTGTTTAGCAAAATAGCCATGGGCAATGAGTTCTTGTTTTAAGGCGAGCATCACATAAAAAGCGACTCCGACTCCGGCTAAAGCTTTGGAGGGGAAGCTATCTTCTGGCTGATTCGGATTGACCATCACATGGCTAGCGGGTAGTTGCTGACCCGGTAGATGATGATCAGTAATGAGGGTTTTAATCCCTAAAGCATGCGCGGCTTCAACCCCTTCAATGCTGGAGACGCCATTATCTACCGTCATCAAGAGCCACGGCTGATACGCTTGGGCTAATTCCACAATCGCTGGGGTTAAACCATAGCCATATTTAAAGCGGTCAGGAACTAAGAAATCGACCGCTTGATGTCCACACAGATGTAAAGCACGAATGCATAGAGCAGTCGCGGTCGCGCCATCCGCATCATAATCACCCACAATCAGGATTTGATGCTGGTTGATAATCGCTTCAGCCAATAATTGTGCAGCCGCTTTAACGTTTTTTAAGCTCGAAACTGGATGTAATTGCTTTAACACAAAGTTTAATTCGTCACTGTGATTAATTCCGCGTGCTGCCAAAATACGCTTAATCAGTGGCGGATAGCTGCTAGTAGTATCCTGCAAGATGGCGCCAGTATAAGGGCGTGCTTCAATCTGTTTGGCTGCAAAATAAGACATAGTGGGTCTGAGTTAGGAAGGCTGTTTAAGTCTAACATGTGGCGAATGCTAGGTCTTGGCCTGATTCGCATGCACCCTTATCTAGCATAATCACTGGAATTCTGCTGCTTGTCCGCTGAAACTAAGGGATAATCTGTAATTTTGCTAATCATTGGAAGCTTCTCATGCCAAATACTCGCCAAGCACTAGATGGAAAAGCCATGGGCATCATGGTCTTGCTGTGTATGCTCTGGGGTGTGCAGCAATCGCATTTAAAGGCAGTTGTAGATGAGATCAGCCCAATGCTGTTGATTGCCTTACGCTCAGGTTTAAGTGCGCTATTGGTCGCTGCATTGATGTGTTATCGGCAAGAGCGTATGAATATTGCGCAAAACTGGAAGCCGGGTTTAATTGTGGGTTTGCTGTTTGCCGTTGAGTTTGTGTTTGTCGCGGAGGGGTTACGCTACACCGCTGCGTCGCACATGATTATTTTAGTGTATACCGCACCAATTTTTGTAGCTTTGGGGATGCATTGGCTATTTCCTGCGGAGCGTTTGGCAGCCGTGCAATGGATCGGTGTGCTCTTAGCATTCGTCGGTATTGGTGTGACTTTCTTAGGGCATGATCAGCCTAGCATGGGCAGTCATATGCTCTGGGGCGATTTTCTCGGCTTATTAAGTGGCTTAGCTTGGGGCTTAACTACCTTAGTGGTACGTGCTTCAAGCCTTGCGAATGCTCCTGCCACGGAAACTTTGCAGTATCAACTGGTCGCTACGTTTATTCTGTTACTTATTGTTGCTTTGGTAACGGGGCAGGCAGAATTTAATCCGACTCCTGTGGTTTGGGCAAGCTTAGCCTTTCAGGGGATTTTAGTATCCTTTGCGAGTTTTTTAATTTGGTTTGCACTCCTGCGCCGTTATATGGCCGCCCAATTGGGCATTTTCTCGTTTCTGACGCCGCTGTTTGGGGTTTTATTTGGAGTGATTTTATTAAATGAATCCTTAGAACTGCATTTTATTATAGGCGCGGTGATGGTGTTATTGGGCTTGGTGGTAGTGAGTGGGTATGGGTGGTTTGTGGGGTGGAGGGGGCGTGGAAAATCGGTTTAATGCTTACTTACCCTGAAACACCTCACGGATATGCCAGTCTGTAAATTCAGTTTTGGGTATATACAGAGTATTGCGCGGTTTTAGTAGTGCTTTGCCATCAAAATTAAGTACCCACTCCTGAAAGCCATCGTGTCCATTTACTTTTTCTGATACGACGATTTTCTGTTCGTTGGAAATGGCTAATGCACCACGGTCGAGTAATTTATGGTGCAAGGAGCAAAGCGCTAAACCATTACTTTCAATATCAGGGCCACCTGCTTGAAACCATTTGATGTGGGCAGCTTCCAACGCAATCGGGGTATTTTCCATGCGAACACTAAAACTGCAAATAGCGCAGCGGTAATCGTAGGCTTCCAATACACGGCGTCGGAAGGTGGGGTCACGCTTGGCACGTTTTTGTGTGGTGAGTTGCGGAATTGCTTCAAAATCCAAACCAACTTCATCCAAAATGTCTTGATGAACAGACGGCGGGAAATTGTCCTCTAACAACTGCATGGCCACTTGTTGCAGCAGTTCTGGATTGGTTTTTAACAGGTCGTAAACTTCTTGAGTGAAACCGGCTTCAACGTGGTTATCGCGCAAATACTTTTTGCTGATGCTGCCGGATGCGGTCAAAACACCAGTAGAACGTGGCATTTCCCAAATCAGATCAGATTGCAAATGCCAGAATGGTAGTTTGATCTACCCCATTAAAAGTGGACATATCAAGAAGCGAGTTGTTGGTAAAAATCTGCCTCAAATGCTACCGGACTTTGGTAGTGATTGGCAGAGTGCAAACGAAGCCGGTTGTAATCGGTTTCGATATATTCAAACACCGTTTGGCGTATGGCTTCGCGGGTAGAAAAACGTTCACCGTGGATGGCTTCCACCTTCAGTGAATGGAAAAAGCTCTCGGCACAGGCATTGTCATAGCAGTTGCCCTTGGCACTCATGCTGCCCACCAGTTGGTGTTTTTCCAGCAGTTGGCGGTAAGCGTGGGAACAGTACTGGCTTCCCCGGTCTGAATGGACGATCACCCCGTTGGGTCGTTTACGTTTAAAAACTGCCATTTGCAGGGCATTGCAGACAAGGTCAGCAGTCATGCGTTCCGACATTGACCAACCCACGACCTGACGAGAGTAAAGGTCAAGGATGACAGCCAGATATAACCAGCCCTGTTCTGTCCACAGGTAGGTGATGTCGCCCACCCATTTCTGGTTAGGGGCTATTGCACTGAAGTCCTGCTCCAGACGGTTATCAAACACCGGCAGGCTATGTCTGCTAGTGGTCGTTGCCTTGAATTTCCGGGCAGCCTTGGCAACAAGCCCCTGCCGTTGCAGACTGACAGCCACCGTTTTCAGGTTGTAGTGCTGCTGGCTGTCCTGTTGGATTTGTTGCTGGATACGTTTCGCACCGTAACGGCATTTATGTTTGTCAAACAATGCCCTGACCCGTTCATCCAGGTGTTGACGTTGTTCGGAACGGCGGCTGGGTTTGCGCTGTAACCACGCATAGTAGCCGCTACGTGATACGCCAAAACAGTCACACATGACTTCAATGGAATACTCAACCCGATGATTTTTCATGTATTCGTACCTCGCTTGAGTTGTTGAGCGAAGTACGTCGCCGCATTTTTTAAGATCGACAACTCCTCAGCTTGCTGAGCCAGTTGGCGTTTCAGGCGGACATTTTCAGTGGCGAGGGCCGCTTCACGTTCACTCACCGTTTTGGCGTGTTCGCTGTCTTTGCGCCAGGTGTACAGTTGCGATTCGTGCAAACCCAATTGTTTGGCTGCCTTGGTAACACCAATTTCGCTGGCCAGCTTCAGGGCTTCAGCTTTGTATTCCTGGCTGTGACGGGCGTAGGTGGCTTTCTTGCCGGATGCTTTCGTCGTGGTCATTCAAGTACCTCTCTGTCGGGGAGAATACTCGCTTTTAAGACTGTCCACTATTCGCGGGGTAGATTAATCCGTCCTTGTTAACCCTAGGTACCCAGTACGGGATTAGTGAGACGAGTGCATGGCGGGTGGTACGCCGAGTGGAAGATCGATTGATACAGAGTGGTGTGTTATCGCTGCCTAAAACTCCATCGGGTCGTGGGGTAGAGAATCCAGTCGAGACTCTGGTCGATGTGACAGAGATACCGATTGAGCGTCCCAAAAAAACAAAAGCGTTGGTATAGTGGTAAACAGAAGTGCCATACCTTCAAGGTTCAAGTAGCGTTAGATCTGAAGACAGGCTGCCTATTCAATACGCAGGGGATTGAAGGTTCGGTTCACGATTTTACCCTGTTTAAACACACCGTTAAGACTTGGCGCTATCGTCCCTACTTTGTCATGGATAAGGGCTATGAAGGCATTCAGAACCTATCTTTTAAAGCACTCATCCCGTTTAAGAAACCCAAAGGACGCCGTTAACGCCGAGCA
>AATN01000195.1_pt1 | contig 15423 bp, 10 predicted proteins | sample 270648 | NCBI WGS metagenome assembly AATN01 (sample SAMN02954269, study PRJNA17659) | bioreactor sludge metagenome | biome: terrestrial; feature: bioreactor; material: sludge; isolation source: Enhanced Biological Phosphorus Removal (EBPR) bioreactor sludge | place: Australia: Brisbane, Queensland
CTTCGTACCGGCCATCGCCGACCTCTCGGCGGTCAGGCATGCCTATTCGATCAGCGACCAGGAAAGCTTCGACACAGCGCGCGATCTGCTGCGGGCCGAGGGGCTGCTCGGTGGCTCCTCGACCGGCACCCTGGTGGCGGCCGCACTCCGCTATTGTCGCGAGCAGACGGTGCCAAAGCGGGTCGTCTCGTTTGTTTGCGATACGGGAACCCGCTACCTGTCGAAGGTGTACAATGACAACTGGCTGACCGACCAGGGTTTGCGGCGGCGGCCGGCCTACGGCGACCTGCGCGATCTGGTCGCTCGCCGCTTCGAGGAGGGTTCGGTGATCAGCGTCACCCCCACCGATACCCTGCAGACAGTGTTCCAACGCATGCGTTACGCGGAAGTCTCGCAGTTGCCGGTGATCGACGATGGCCACATCGTCGGGCTGGTGGACGAATCCGATCTGCTGCTGCGGGTCCAGGCCGATGGCGCCGCGTTCCGGGCGTCGGCGGCTGCAGCCATGACGCAGTCGCTGGAAACCCTGCGTCCCGAAGCAGGGCTGGACGCGCTGCAGCGAGTGCTCGCAGCGGGTCTGGTAGCCATCATCGCCGACGACGAATGCTTCTACGGCCTGGTGACCCGCTTCGACCTGATCAATCACCTGCGAAAGAAGTTCACATGACCGACCACTACGACAAGAGCGCGTCCCGACCCCGCTTCGGCACCCGCGTCATCCACGCCGGGCAGAGTCCCGACCCTTCCACCGGTGCGGTCATGCCCCCGATCTACGCCAACTCGACCTACGTCCAGGAAAGTCCGGGAGTACATAAAGGGCTGGACTATGGTCGCTCGCACAATCCCACGCGCTGGGCCCTGGAGCGCTGTGTGGCCGACCTCGAGAGCGGTGGCGCCGCCTGTGCCTTCGCGTCCGGACTGGCCGCGATCGCCACCGTCGTCGAGTTGCTCGATAGCGGCGCGCACGTCATTGCCGGCGACGATCTCTACGGCGGCACCTACCGCCTGCTCGAGGGGGTAAGGAAGCGCAGCGCGGCGCTCTCCTGCAGTTTTGTCGATCTCTCGAATCCGGCGGCGCTGGCCGCTGCGATCCGTCCCGAAAGTCGCATGCTGCTGGTGGAAACGCCGACCAATCCGCTGCTGCGCCTGGTGGACCTGCAGGCCCTCGCGACGCTAGCTCACCAGTACGGCCTGCTCGCGGTGGCCGACAACACGCTGGCCAGCCCGTGGATACAGCGGCCACTCGAACTCGGCTTCGACATCGTCGTCCATTCGAGTACCAAGTATCTCAACGGCCACTCGGACGTGATCGGCGGCATCGCCGTGGTCAGCGGCGACGAACGCAACGCCGAACATCTCGAACGACTCCAGTTCCTGCACAACGCCGTCGGTGCCATTGCCGGCCCGTTCGACAGCTACCTGACGCTACGCGGCGTGAAAACCCTCAACGTGCGCATGCAAAGACACTGCGAGAACGCGCAGGAACTCGCCGCTTGGCTGGAAGTGCAGCCAGAAATCCGGCGGGTCACCTACCCCGGCCTCGCCTCGCATCCGCAGCATGCGCTGGCACAGCGACAAATGCGTGGCTTCGGCGGCATGATCGCCGTCGAACTGGCGACCGATCTCGCCGGCACCAAGCGCTTCCTGCAGGGCTGCGAGCTGTTCACCCTGGCGGAGAGCCTGGGGGGCGTCGAGAGTCTGATCGAGCATCCGGCGATCATGACCCACGCCACCATCCCGCCAGAGCAGCGGGCCCGCCTGGGCATCGGCGATTCGCTGCTGCGCCTGTCGGTCGGCATCGAGGACATGGACGATCTCAGGCGCGATCTCGCCGGCGCGCTGCAACGCATCCGAGTCGCTTGAGGCCGCGCCTGACGCTCGGAGGCGCCGAGGCAGCAACGCCACTTCGGGCCTCGCATGGTGGCAATCGCGCCTCGGTCGAACCGGGTCCACATTGGCGAGTGGACGCCGCCTGACAAGTCAGATCTCGTAGCTTGGCTCTATCCCTTCGCTCTTCGGCGATGCCCTGAGGAGCGTCAGCAGCGCGTCCATGTCCAGGGCTTGCGCATCGAGAACCACCTGCAAGGGGTCGGCGCTGGGTGGTGGATCGACGCTTGCCGAGCAGATGCACACCAGCCCGGCGTGGTTCAGTTGGCGCGCGACCAGTTCGAGTTCGCGTTGCCCAGCCAGGGAATCCTCGTCCAGCGCCACACATGCATAGCCGCGATCGAACAAACGGCGTTCGAGATCCCGCGCTGCCTGTCGACGGTTCTCGCCCGTGAGCCACAGGGTGACGGCCCGCTGCCCGAAGCGTAGTGCGCGCTCCTCCTGCGTGACCGGTCGCCAGGCCGAGCGCTTCTCGAGCGGGCGGAGGATCATGCCCGCGGCGACAGTACCGTGGGTCAGCCGGTCAATGAGGATGAACGAACCCGAGCCCTTGACTCGGCTGTAAGGGTCGAAGGCGATTGGCGCGCTCAAGGCCATTTCGCACAGCCCGATTTCGTTGAGACCTAGCTGTCCCGCCGCACGCAAGGCGAGCGTATTGATGTCGATCCGGTGGTGGATTCTCGCCACCGCGCCGGTGACCGTGCGCGCCGCCTGCTTGATCAGGTACTGCCGGCCGGGCAGCAGCGGTGCCTCGGCCATCCAGACCAAATGCGCGTCGAAACGCGAATCGAGCGTCGGCTCCTGCCCGGGCCGGACCAGCATGTCGCCACGACTGACGTCGATCTCGTCTTCGAGCGTGACGGTGATCGCCTGCGGCGGGAAGGCTTCTTCCAGCTCGCCATCGTAAGTGACGATGGCCTTGACCCGGCTGCGTTTCCGCGACGGCAGCGCAAGCACGGGGTCGCCCTTTCTCAGGACGCCGGCGGCCAGCGTACCGCTGAAACCACGGAAATCCAGGTTTGGCCGATTGACCCACTGCACCGGGAACCTGAGGTCGTCGAAGTTCTCGTCGTCGGCGATCTCGATGCTATCCAGCAGTTCCATCAGCGGCGCACCGTCGAACCAGGGGGTCCGTTCGCTGCGCCGGACGACGTTGTCGCCCTTCAGCGCCGACAGCGGAATGAAGCGGATCTCGCTGACGTCGAGACCGCGGGCAAATTCGAGATACTCGTCGCGAATGCTTTCGTACACCGTCTTGCTGAAGTCCACCAGGTCCATCTTGTTGATGGCCACGATGACGTGCCTGATCCCGAGCAGCGAGACGATGAAGCTGTGGCGCCGGGTTTGCGTCTGCACGCCGTAGCGGGCATCGACGAGGATGATCGCCAGATCGCAGTTCGACGCGCCGGTGGCCATGTTGCGCGTGTACTGCTCGTGGCCCGGTGTATCGGCGATGATGAACTTGCGCCTGGCGGTGGAGAAATAGCGATAGGCGACATCGATGGTAATCCCCTGCTCACGCTCCGCCTGCAAGCCATCAACCAGCAGCGCCAGGTCGACCTCGTCGCCGGTGGTCCCGCACCTGAGGCTGTCTCTCTGCATGGCCGCCAGTTGATCTTCGTAGATCAGCTTGGAATCGTGCAGCAGACGACCGATCAGCGTGCTCTTGCCGTCATCGACGCTGCCGCAGGTGAGAAAACGCAGCAGTTCCTTGCGCTCGTGCTGGGCCAGATAGGCCTGGATGTCGGTACTGATCAATTCGGACTGGTGGGACATGGTTTACCTTGAGATTGCGGGTGCTGGTCGCCCATTCCCTGCGCAGGGCGAGCGGGGAGCGGTGCAAGCGGAGGTCAGAAATAGCCTTCCTTCTTCTTCTCTTCCATCGAACCGGCCTGATCGTGGTCGATCACCCGACCCTGACGTTCCGAGGTCCGGGTCAGCAGCATTTCCTGGATGATCTCCGGCAGGGTCGCCGCCGCGGATTCGACCGCACCTGTCAACGGGTAGCAGCCAAGTGTCCGAAAGCGCACCATTTTCGTCTCGATGACCTCGCCCGGACGCAGTTCGAAGCGCTCGTCGTCGACCATGATCAGCGTGCCGTCGCGCTCGACCACGGGGCGTGGCTTGGCAAAATAGAGCGGCACGATCGGGATATTCTCGAGGTAGATATACTGCCAGATGTCCAACTCGGTCCAGTTGGACAGGGGGAAGACACGGATGCTCTCGCCCTTGTTGATTCTGCCGTTGTAGAGGTTCCACAACTCGGGCCGCTGGTTCTTGGGATCCCAACGGTGGTGTTGGTCACGAAAGGAATACACCCGCTCCTTGGCACGTGATTTCTCCTCGTCGCGCCGCGCACCGCCGAAAGCAGCGTCGAAGCGGTACTTGTCGAGAGCCTGTTTGAGCGCCTCGGTCTTCATGATGTCGGTGTGCTTCTTGCTGCCGTGGGTCAGTGGGCCGATGCCCTGGCGAACGCCGTCTTCGTTGATGTAGACGATCAGGTCCAGCCCGAGATCGCGCACGTGCCGGTCGCGGAAGGCGATCATTTCGCGGAATTTCCAGGTGGTGTCCACGTGCATCAACGGGAACGGCGGCTTGCCCGGAAAAAACGCCTTCATCGCTAGGTGGAGCATGACTGCCGAGTCCTTGCCGATCGAATACAACATCACCGGACGCTCAAACTCTGCGGCCACTTCGCGGATGATGTGGATGCTCTCGGCTTCGAGCTCTTTCAGGTGGGTCAGTTTGCGTTCGGTCATGGGGCCTTGCGGAGGGTCAGGTGGACGGGAGCCTTATAGCAGAATCTGGCCGAACTTGCCCAATGCCGGACGCGCGCAAGGCTTGCCGGCTCCGACCAGGGCGTCTGCGGAACCTGGCTTCGCCGTTGGCTCCTATGGCTCCGCATGCGTTCCCGGAAGATAGCCGGCGCGAAGGACGAAATCACCAAAATGTTCGCCGCGCTGGCGTTCCTTCGCATAGTGCTCGATGATCGGGCCGAGCAGCGCAATGATCTCCTCTTCGCCGACGCCGTCGCGATATAGCTGATTCAGCCGACCACCGGCAAAGCCACCGCCCAGATACAGCTTGTAACGACCGGGCGCCTTGCCGACCAGGCCGATTTCGCCAAGGAAGGGGCGCGCACAGCCATTCGGGCAACCGGTCACCCGCAACGTGATGGCGGTCTTCTCCAACCGGGCTTTCTTCAGGATCGGCTCCAGGCGTGCCAGCAGCGTCGGCAGCCAGCGCTCGCTTTCCGCCATCGCCAGGCCGCAGGTCGGGAAGGCGACGCAGGACAGGGCATTCCGGCGCAGCCCGCCCCAGCGACCGGCATCCGGGAAACGATGCTCGTCAAGCAGTTGCTCGATCGCCGGTTTCTGCTGCTCATCGATCCTGGCGATGATCAGGTTCTGGTTCGCGGTCAACCGGAAGTCGCCCTGGTGCACAGCGGCGATCGCACGCAAGCCGCTGAGCCAAGCGGTCTCCGCGGTGTCCCGCAGCCGCCCGCTCAGGACGCCGAGCGTCAGATGCCACTGACCGCGACTGTCGCGGACCCAGCCGAGGGGGTCGCCGGTGCTCTCGAAGCGGAAGGGTCGAGCCGCCTGCAGGCGCCAGCCCAGCCGCTCTTCCAGTTCGGCCTTGAACCAGTCGAGGCCACGATCGTCGAGCGTGTACTTGAAGCGCGCGTGCTTACGGTTGCTTCGGTCACCAAAGTCCCGCTGGACCCTGACCACGTTCTCGGCCACTTCCAGAAGCTGCTCGGGCAGGACAAAGCCGATCACGTTGGCGAGTCGCGGATAGGTTGCCGGATCGTTGTGGGTGGTCCCCATGCCGCCACCGACAGAGACGTTGAAGCCGGCAAGCTTCTTGTCCACAACGATGGCGATGAAGCCAAGATCCTGCGCGAAGACATCGATGTCGTTGTGCGGCGGCAGGGCAAGCCCGATCTTGAACTTGCGGGGCAGATAGGTGGGGCCGTAGAGGGGCTCCTGCTCTTCCTCGGGCGTAGCGGCAACTCTTTCTCCGTCGAGCCAGATCTCGTGATAAGCCCGCGTCTTCGGTAGCAGGGCGTCGCTGAGACGACGGCTCCAGGTATGCAACTCGCCGTGCAGCGGCGACAGCCACGGGTTGTTGTGGCACACCACGTTGCGGTTGACATCGCCGCAGGCGGCGATCGAGTCGAACAGGGCGCCATTGATTCCGGCCATCGCTGCCTTCAGTTTGCGCTTGAGGACGCCGTGATACTGGAGGGTCTGCCGCGTCGTGAGACGCAGCGAGTAGTCCGCATGCTGGCGCGCCACTGCGTCGAGCGCCAGCCACTGCGCGGGCGTGCAGACACCGCCCGGCATGCGCACACGGATCATGAAGCTGTAGGCCGGTTCGAGCTTCTGCCGCAGGCGTTCGCTGCGAACATCCCGGTCGTCCTGTTGATAGGTGCCGTGAAACTTGAGCAGCATGCCATCCGGCGCCGGCACGGAGCCTGTGACGTCGTCGGCCAGAGCCTCCACGATCTGGCCCCGCAGGTAGGCACTCCGCTCCTTGATCGCTTCCTCTTCGCTGAGTTGAACCTGTTTCTCGGTGGTCAAGGCTTCTTTCCTCGTCAAGACTCAATACACATCGCGCTGGTAGCGCCTGCCAACAAGAAGTTCGTTCACATACTCTTCGGCCCGCTCTCGACCATGGCCGCCTTCCTTCTCGACGACCTGGATCAGCGCCTGGTGAACATCCGGCGCCATCCGCTGTGCGTCTCCGCAGACGTAGACATAGGCGCCTTCTTCGATCCAGCGATACAGTTCGCGGCTCCTCTCGAGCATCCGGTGCTGCACGTACACCTTGCGCTCGCTGTCACGCGAAAACGCGACGTCGATCCGGTTCAACAGCCCCTTCTGCCGATAGTCCAGCCACTCGACCTGATACAGAAAATCGCTGTGGAAATTGCGGTCGCCGAAGAACAGCCAGTTCCTTCCCGTCGCCCCCACCGCCTCGCGTTCAGCCAGGAAAGCCCGGAAAGGCGCCACGCCAGTGCCCGGCCCGACCATGATCAGCGGCGCCTCGGGGTCAGCGGGCAGGCGAAAGTTCGGGTTGCTATCCACGTACACCGGGACCGTTCCACCCTCCGGCACACGGTCAGCGAGAAACGTGGAGGCCACGCCCTGTCGCGGCAGGCCGTAGCTCTCGTAGCGCACGACGGCGACCGTCAGATGCACTTCATCGGGACTCGCGTGGTAGCTCGAAGCGATCGAATAGAGTCGCGGCGGCAGTCGACGCAGGGTGCCGGCGAACTGTGCGGCGCTGATCCCCGGCACCGGATAGCGCTGTACCACATCGAGAATTTCTCGGCCATGGACGAAATCCCGCAGGCCCGTCCGGTTCTCCTCCTTCAAAAGTTCCCTGAGTTCGCCAGCCGCCGAAATGTCCGCGTATCGCTCGAGAAACGGTCTGGTGATCGTCGTGATCTCGTAGTCGTTGAGCAAGGCCTCTTCCAGGCTGGTTTCGTGCCCCGACGAACCGGTCAGCGGTGCCGAGGCGTCCAGACCCAGTTGGCGGAGAAGGTCGGCAACCCTCTTCGGCCAGTTGCTGACAACGACGCCCAGCGAATCGCCTGGCTCGAAGCGCAGGCCCGAGCCCTCCAGCGACAGCTCGATATGCCGCACGTCCTTGCTTGAACCTCGACCGGTCAGGCGAAGGTTCTCGACCAGACTGGCCGGAAAGGGATTTCGCTTCGACCAGGCGGAGGCTGTTTCCAGCGGTGCTGGCACGGCCGATATGACCGATATTGCGCACCGCTGGCGCAGACTCGTCGCGACGCCGTCGATCCAGCGCTCGGCGCTCTCTTCGTAATCGACGTCGCAATCCACCCGTTCGTGGAGGCGGCTGGCGCCCAATTCGGCCAGGCGCGTGTCGAAGTCGCGGCCGGTCTTGCAGAAGAATTCGTAACTGCTATCCCCCAGCGCGAGGACCGAGAACGCCACCCCTTCAAGTCTGGGGGCCTTCCTGCTGTGCAGGAATTCGTGGAACGGCCGCGCGTTGTCGGGTGGATCGCCTTCACCATGGGTGCTGACGATCAGAAGGAGAAAACGATCGCGCTTCAGTCGCGCGGTCTTGTAGCCGCTCATCGCCTCCAGCCGTGCCGAAACGCCGCTGCTCGACAATCGCGACTGCAGCTCTTGGGCGAGCTTCTCGGCGTTTCCGGTCTGCGATCCGTACAGGATGGCAATTTCCGGCGGCGTCGCATTGATCTGGGTCGCCGGGGCTTCGCTCGGCGATCGTTTGGCGTCGCCGAATCCGGCGAAGTAGCCTTTGAGCCACAGCAACTGCTCGGCAGTGACTCCGGCCGTCAGTTGCTGGAGGGCTGCCCATTGTTGTGGAAGCAGGGGATCATGCTGTGGGTGCATCGGCCGATGTCGGTAGGGGGTTGGGTTGCGAAACGTGGCGGCAGGTTGCCGATCCTTCGTTTTGGAGATTCGGACAAACGTCCTTGTGATTCGGGGAGAGCGTTCGTCGAATATAGCAAGAGCCCGACTGCCGGCAACAGATGGAATTTGCATGTCCTTATATTGGCGCGCGGTCGCGCAGCACCAGGCGTGATCCACCTGGCGGCGGACGCTCCTGTCGCTCTGATCTGGCGCCGTCCCTTGCGCCGGCAGGTCCGAAGCTGCCGAGGCCAACGAGAAGGCCGCGTGCGCGCGCTGGCGCCGTACGCTCTCGCTGTTGATTGATCCCGTCGCGGCTTCAAGCGGTCGCGGGAGCGACCTCCCAACTGCGCGACAGCTTGCCGTTGCTGTCGACGCTTTCGAGATGCACCGGGAAGCCCCACAGGCGCGCGACATGCTTGAGCACCTCTTCGGCGCTGTCATGCAGCGGGCGGTCGTGGTGCTGCGTGTGACGCAGGATGAGCGAGCGGTCGCCGCGCAGGTTCACGCTCCACACCTGGATATTGGGTTCGCGCGTCCCCAGGTCATACTGGCGTGACACGGCCTCGCGCAGTGCGCGATAGCCGGCTTCGTCGTGAATGGCAGAAACCTCCAGCGTTGGCGCCTTCTCGTCGTCGACGATGGCGAACAGGCGGAAGGCGCGCATCAGGCGCGGCGACAGGAACTGGCCGATGAAGCTTTCGTCCTTGAAGTTGCGCATCGCGTGATCCAGCGTGGCCAGCCAGTCGCTGCCGGCGAGATCCGGAAACCAGATGCGGTCCTCGTCGGTCGGCGCTTCGCAGATGCGCTTGATGTCCGTGTACATTGCAAAGCCCAGCGCATAGGGGTTGATGCCCTTGTAGGCGGGGTGGCCAACCAGCGGCTGAAACACCACGTTGGTATGCGAGGTGAGCCATTCGATCATCAGGCCGTCGGCGAGATGGCCATCGTCATACATGGTGTTCAGCAGGTGATGGTGCCAGAAGGTCGCCCAGCCTTCGTTCATTACCTGGGTTTGCCGTTGCGGGTAGAAGTACTGCGCCACCTTGCGGACGATGCGTACGACTTCTCGCTGCCACGGTTCGAGGAGCGGCGCGTTCTTCTCGATGAAGTACAGCAGGTTTTCCTGTGGTTCGGCGGGAAATCGCATCGGTTCCTTCTCGGCGGCCTCCGTTTTCGGTCGCAGCGGCAGCGTGCGCCAGATTTCATTCACCTGCTGTTGAGCGTAGATCTCGCGGTCCTCGACGCGTGCCCGTTCCTCGGCCAGGCTCAACTTGCTCGGCCGGCGATAGCGATCAACGCCGTAGTTCATCAGCGCATGGCAACTGTCAAGCAACAACTCGACCGCGTCCAGGCCGTGGCGTTCTTCGCAGGTCGCGACGTAGTCCTTGGCGTAGACGAGATAGTCGATGATCGATGAGGCGTCGGTCCACATCCGGAACAGGTAGTTGCCCTTGAAGAAGCTGTTGTGGCCGTAGGCCGCATGCGCGATCACCAGCGCCTGCATGGCCATCGTGTTTTCTTCCATCAGGTAACTGATACACGGGTTGGCATTGATGACGATCTCGTAAGCCAGGCCCATCTGGCCGCGCCGGTAGTTCTTGTCGGTGGCAATGAACTCCTTGCCATAGCTCCAGTGGCGGTAGTTGACCGGCATGCCGACCGACGCGTAGGCATCCATCATCTGTTCGGCCGTGATGATCTCGAGCTGGTTCGGATAGGTGTCGAGACCGAAGCGCTTGGCAGTGGCGCGGATGACCTTGTGGTACTGGTCGAGCAGATCGAAGGTCCAGTCACTTGGCGCCGGCAGTGGCGCATGCGGGCGGCGGCCGGCATGCGCGTTCGGTGTGCTTGCCTGCCCAGCCTCCCGCTTGAAAGTGTCGCTCATTTGCTTCGCCCTTCCTTGCTGAACAGGTCGCGAAAGACAGGATAGATCTGGTCGGCCGTGCTCGCCTTGCGCATCGCGAATGCATCGGCAGCCTCTGCCAGCGCCGCATATTCGTGCCACAGGTTCTGCTCCTGCTCGACCACCTGGATATAGGCAAAGTAGCGACAGAGCGGCAGGATGTCCTTTTCCAGCAGTTCGCGGCAGCGTGCGCTGTCGTCATGCCAGTTGTCGCCGTCGCTGGCGTGCGCGCCGTAGATGTTCCATTCGCTGCTCGGGTAGCGGGCACGAATAATCTGTTCCATCAGGACCAGCGCGCTCGACACGACGGTACCGCCGGTTTCCGTCGCGTGGAAGAAATCGTGTTCGTCGACTTCCTGCGCCTGCGTGTGATGGCGGATGAAGACCAGGTCGATCTTCTGATAATGCCGGGTCAGGAACAGGTAGAGCAGGATGAAGAAGCGCTTGGCGAGATCCTTGCGCGCCTCGTCCATCGAACCGGAGACATCCATCAGGCAGAACATGACCGCCCTGGCGATCGGTACTGGCGTACGGACGCGACTGCGATAGCGCAGGTCGATCGGGTCGAGGTAGGGAATGTGCAGGATGCGTGCGCGCAGCGCGTCGATGTCGCGCGCGAGCACCGCCATGTCACGCCGCCGCGACGGGGTGTCGGCCTGCTCGCGCAAGGCCTCGAGAAGGTCTTCGAGATGGGCCAACTGGCGCCGCGACTCGCTGCCCAGAGCGATGCGCCGGCCGATGGCGCCGCGCATCGAACGTACGATGTGCAGGTTGTTCGGTGTCCCGTCGCTGGAAAAACCGGCGCGGTGCGTCGTGTACTCAGGAGTCTCGGCGAGCGTGGTGCGGGTCAGTCGGGGCAGCGCCAGATCGTCGAAGAAGACCTGCATGAACTCTTCCTTCGTCAGGTGGAAGACGAAATCGTCCTCGCCCTCGCCGGAGTCGCCGGCCTGCCCCGGGCCGCCACCACCAGCCGCGCCGCCCTGGGGACGTACGATGCGGTCTCCGCGCACGAAGTCCTTGTTACCCGGGTGCACCATTTCGCGCCGCCCGCCCTGGCCGTGGCCGAACACCGGCTCGCTGATGTCGCGGCGAGGTATCCGGATGTCCTCGCCCTGGGCGATCTCGCGGATCCCACGCCCGGCGACCGCGCGCTTCACGGCCTCGCGGATCTGCTCCTTGTGGCGGCGCAGGAAGCGCTCGCGGTTGCCGATCGACTTGTTCTTGCCGGCCAGCCTGCGATCGATGATCTGTTGCACTGTTGGATATCCTCTGGGTCGTCAGCGACGCCGGGTCACGAATTCTTGCGAACCCGCAGATACCATTCGCACAGAAGGCGCACCTGCTTGGCTGTGTAGCCCTTGTTGACCATGCGATTGACAAAGTCTTCGTGCTTCTTGACGTCGTCGGCGCTGGCCTTGGCGTTGAAGCTGATCACTGGAAGCAGTTCTTCTGTGTTGGAGAACATCTTCTTCTCGATCACCGTGCGCAGTTTTTCGTAACTGGTCCACAGCGGGTTCTTGCCCTGGTTGTTGGCGCGTGCGCGCAGCACGAAATTGACGATCTCGTTGCGAAAATCCTTCGGGTTGGCGATACCCGCCGGTTTTTCGATCTTCTCGAGTTCGGCGTTCAGCGAGGCGCGGTCAAAGACCTCGCCGGTGTCGGTGTCGCGATACTCCTGGTCCTGGATCCAGTAGTCGGCGTAGGTGACGTAACGGTCGAAGATGTTCTGGCCGTACTCGCTGTAGCTCTCCAGATAGGCGGTCTGGATTTCCTTGCCGATGAACTCGGCGTAACGTACCGAGAGATGTTCCTTGATGAACGCCAGGTACTTCGCCTCGGTTTCGGCCGGGAACTGCTCGCGCTCGATCTGCTGTTCGAGCACGTACATCAGGTGCACCGGGTTGGCGGCGACCTCGGTCGAGTCGAAGTTGAACACCTTGCTGAGGATCTTGAAAGCGAAGCGCGTCGAGATGCCGCTCATGCCTTCATCGACGCCGGCGTAGTCGCGGTACTCCTGATAGCTCTTGGCGCGCGGGTCGGTGTCCTTGAGGTTTTCGCCGTCGTATACCAGCATCTTCGAATACAGGCTCGAGTTTTCCGGCTCCTTCAGGCGCGTGAGCGTTGCGAACTGCGCCATGATCCGCAGGGTGCCCGGCGCGCAGATCGCTTCGGCCAGTGAGGAGCCGCGCAGCAGCTTCTCGTAGATCTTCACCTCTTCGGAGACGCGCAGGCAATAGGGCACCTTGACGATGTAGATGCGGTCCAGGAAGGCCTCGTTGTTCTTGTTGTTACGGAAGGCTTTCCACTCGCTTTCGTTGGAGTGCGCGAGCACGACGCCGTCGAACGGGATCGCGCCGAAACCTTCCGTCCCCTTGAAATTGCCTTCCTGCGTCGCGGTCAACAGTGGGTGCAGCACCTTGATCGGCGCCTTGAACATTTCGACGAATTCGAGCAGGCCCTGGTTGGCCAGGCACAGCCCACCGGAGAAGCTGTAGGCATCAGGATCGTCCTGGGCATAGGTTTCGAGCTTGCGGATGTCAACCTTGCCGACCAGACTCGAGATGTCCTGGTTGTTTTCGTCGCCCGGTTCGGTCTTGGCGATGCCGATCTGCTTGAGCACGCTGGGATAGCGCTTCACCACCCTGAACCTGCGGATGTCGCCGCCGAACTCTTCCAGCCGCTTGACCGCCCACGGCGACAGGACGCGATTGAGGTAGCGACCCGGGATGCCGTATTCCTTCTCGAGTATGGCGCCGTCTTCGCCCGGATCGAACAGGCCGAGCGGCGATTCGTTCACCGGCGAGCCCTTGATCGCGTAGAAGGGCACCTCCTGCATCAGCGACTTCAGCCGCTCGGCGATCGAGCTCTTGCCGCCGCCGACCGGGCCGAGCAGGTAGAGGATCTGCTTCTTCTCTTCCAGCCCTTGCGCCGCGTGGCGGAAGTAGCTGACCACCTGCTCGATCGCGTCTTCGAGGCCGTAGAACTCGGCGAAGGCTGGATAGATCTTGATCACCTTGTTGGCGAACAGGCGCGACAGGCGCGGGTCGTTGCGGGTGTCTACCGTCTGCGGCTCACCGATTGCGCGCAGCATGCGTTCGGCGGCGGTGGCATAGCTCAGCGGATCCCGTTTGCACGCCGCGAGATACTCCTCCAGCGAAAGCTCCTCTTCGCGGGTGCGGTCAAAGCGGGCGGCAAAATGACTGACGATGTCCATACTGTTCTCCAAGAATCCTTGACTTCCCAATCCTGACAAGCGGCGGACGATCCTGCGCCGCCATCATTCCGAAACTGCCACGCCAGCAAAGCGTGTCTCTCTCGGATCAAAGCAAATAGCGAGCCACAATTTCCCCTTTGGCTCCAGAATCCACTGCTCAACCGTGCGGTTTTTCCTGACAGCTTGCTCGGCCCATCGGTCATTGCGCTACCTGAGTCGCGTCACTTCGAATAGTGAAACGACTTTCACTCCAACCGGCGATTTGGCCGGCGCGCGTCGCTTGCCGATTCAGTGATTTGTTTACATGCATTTTTTCGTTGTTTCACAGTAACCCGGCGGCTGGGCGCCAAGATGCTGAAGCGGAACTGCCGGTTGCGTCAGGCAGGCTGGAAGCATCCCAGGTCAACCGGGTTTCCCCGGCTTCGCGCACCATAACGGGGCATATCAGGACGGTGCGTGCCGCATTCCGGAGCCTTGGGTCCATCGACGGAAAACGAGCACCGAACGGCGATCGAACTGCACGCACAACTGCTGCTCTGGCAATAGCACTCGATCGGCAAACCGGCAGACGTTCGACCGACACGCCCTAGCCTGGTGAAAAAAGCGGATTGCCGCTGGCGGGAGGAGCTGAGGGCCTTCGATCGACGGGGCAGCCCCATGTTCGGCGAAGCCCGACCAATTTGACTTGGTCAAATCGCGTTCGATGGGCGGATCCCATGGCTTGGCGCCGCCGTCGATGCCTGTCGATGACGCATGATCTCCACCAAGTCGCGACAGGAGAGAAGTTCGGCCGTCTCGCGATGGGCCATGCGCTCCTTGTCCAGGAACATGGTCGCGATCATGACCGGGGCCATGTGATGGTGCCACGCCCGCCAGCGGCGGACCTGATACTCGGCCATCAACTCGCCCTTCTCGGCAAATGCAGCTCACGAAATCACGAAAAGGTGAAAGGGAATCTGACAAAGTAGAATCAAGGACCCAGTCGCTCTCAATTCCACTCCGTACGCGGGATGTTCGCCCGTTTCGGCTTTCTCGGAGAGGCAGACGCAACAACCGGCAGCAACCTCAATCCGCGTGTTTGGCCCCTGGACCTCGAGAACGGGCTGTTGATCCTAGATCCGCAGGCAGGCTGCTGGAGCAGCACCAGGCCGAGCTGGGAAGCATCCTGGCGCACACGCGCCGGCTTGAGCATTCCAGCGCACAGGATGCCACCGACACCTACCCGCGGTCCCGGTCCAGCGCCTACTCAAACGTCTCACCCGTACCCGCGCCGCCTGCTTGGTGAGTCAGGTACTGTGATGCGCGTCGTCGCCTTCCCTGGGTTCGCGAACTGGTCAGTCAGCCCAAGGCGCCGCCTTCGCCGTCGGCGCACTGAGCGCTAGCTGCGCCGACACATTTCGGGCAGAGCGCGCTGATTTCCACTTCAGGACTCTCCAGGCGATGCCCGGCCTCGGCAAGACTGGTCGACAGCGCACTCATCACCGACTGCTCCTGCAGTTCCGTGACCCCACTGCATTTTGGGCAGACCAGAAACAGACTGGGGATTTGATGCGACGCCTGTCTGCAAGCAACGAAGAGGTTCATGCGCTCGATCTTGTGCACCAGGCACTGTTCGATCAAGAAATCCAGAGCGCGATAGACCGTCGGCGGTGAAGCGCCGGGCCGAGCTTCCTTGATCCGGGCGAGTAGATCATAGGCCTTGACGCCGGTGGGGCTGCGGTAAAGGAGTTCCAGCACCTCACGGCGGATCGCAGTCAGGCTGGCGCCGCGTGCCCGGCATGCGGCTTCGGCCCGGTCAAGGGCTTCCGTAGTGCCAGTAGTGACTTGCGGACATTGATCGTCAGGAAGCGATGGGTTCATCAGGTTGGTCTTGGTAGTAAACATGCAATGTTATAACATTGCATTTCTGATATCCAGAAGACGCTATGTTAACCCGACTTGAAGGCGCACCCATCGGCGCAAGCTTACCTCTTTCCGAAGTGCTGGACGAATTGGCATTCGATCAG
>AATN01000196.1_pt1 | contig 15377 bp, 16 predicted proteins | sample 270648 | NCBI WGS metagenome assembly AATN01 (sample SAMN02954269, study PRJNA17659) | bioreactor sludge metagenome | biome: terrestrial; feature: bioreactor; material: sludge; isolation source: Enhanced Biological Phosphorus Removal (EBPR) bioreactor sludge | place: Australia: Brisbane, Queensland
TCATACTGCGCGATACCGAACCGGTGACGCGGCCAGACGCGACGACGCATCGGATTCAGCAACCGATGGCAAAACGCTAGGGATTTCGGCGCGCGTCACGCGCACCCTACAGATCGAAGCGCCAAAGGCCCTGGCGCATCAGAAAAAGGGCGGCGAAAAACTGAGGTGGCGAAGCGCTCAGCTTTCGCTCGGCGTCTCCGGCGGACGCCTTGGCCGTCGGCCGTGCCGCTTCGGCGTGCGCGCGTCGGACTGCCCGTCCGCTCCCACTTCCGGCCGGGCAGCGGGCGGCCGTGGGTCGGGACGCGGCCCGGCGACGGGCCTCGGTCCGACTTTCCGCGGGTCCGGACGTCGACCGGGCCCCTGAACACCGGGGCGCTTGTCCGGCTGCCGCTCGAGCGGCCTGTCCGACGGTCGCTCCGACTCACGGTTGCCCGGAGCCATGGTGATCTCGAGCTCGATGATCTCATCCCATTGCTCGTCGCTTCGATCGCGCTCGGGGATGGCAAGAAGTTCTCGGAGCCGGCGACGCGGATCCTGGGGAGGTGAATCGTTCATGCTCCCATTATGACGCACACAGGAGGCGTCGTTCAACAGGCTTGCGTGGTTTACGCAGAACTGGTGACGAAAAGGCCCGCACTATTGCGGGCCTTTGGCTTCCCCGACAGCCGAAGCCACACAGGAATGGGCTGACTCGGCGATGCCGGTCGTGGCGACGGACAGATAAGGGAAAAATCAGTGGCCAGCGCGCAGGCTTACAGCGAACGAATTCTGCAAGCTCTCGGGAAACTGGAAGCGCGCAAAGGCACGGTGAATGTCTGCCTCGTTGACGCCCCTGGTCGCATCATGGAAAGAAATCCCCAGCGGCCGGCCATTGGCGGCCAGAGTAGCAAAGGCAAACCGCCAGCGCTGCGCCTCGGCCAACCGCTCACGCAGTTCAGACTCATTGCTGATTTCAACACCCGCCTGCTTGAGTGAATCCAGAAACTGGTCGAAAGACTCGTTGCTCAGGCTACCCATTTTGTTCTCCTGTCGAAGTATCCGTGCTCGTCATACCTGCAGGAGATAACGCTCGCTCCTGCCGGCGGTTGACAGGAAGGGTCAAGAAAGCCACAGCCGCGGGCCATAGCGCCGTCTCGACCGTCAGTAATGCGGTGGAATCTCCTCGCTGGCGGGGCGTCGTCCGCCTGCGGCCAGGCCCTCCTCCAGTTGGCGGTGAAGGTGCCGCAGTTGCTCCTGCAGCAGATCGAGCTGCTGTTGCTGCCGATAGACCGTGAGATTGAGTTCGTCCACCAGATGCTCGGCCAGGCCGAGGCGAATCTCGAGTTCGACGAGACGATGTTCCATTACTGACCCCGCGATAGCGCGGGACACGGCCCGGTCGAGGCCGGCGCGATCCCGACGAGTTGGCCGACTGTCGCACGTGCGGACTCGTCTGGAGCCCTCATGAGTTCGGTCGGGAGTAGCACTCCTGCAGAAAGGCGCCGCTGTGGCCGCCCATGCGGTCGAGCGCACCGGCGCGGCCGGGCCCAGCCGCCGCCGCTGATCGCCAGCCGGTACGGCGGGAGCGCCGTACCGGACCACTTTCCGATTCCGGCTATCGCACATCCGGTCATTTCGTCCATTCTGGCGGCTGACGGTGCGCGTGGCCGAACCTCGTGCGCCTCGCAAGCGACGTGTCGGTCAGGCGCCGAATTGATCGCTGCCAGACTCGGACTCCAGCGACCTGAACGGAGCGAGGTCCCGTATGTTCTTCTGTACGGCAACGGCACCGAACAGGCTCAAGAGAAACGACATGGCATAGAATCCCTTTTCGCTCGAGCCAATCGTCGCGTTCCAGAGTCCGACCGTCAGCAGGAGAATTGCCAACGCCAGCGAGATCCAGCAAAGGCCAAAATAGATCCCGGTAACCGGTATGCCCTCAAGCCGGTCGCGGACCGATTTCTGCAGCGATACGGCGGCGAACAGCCCGTACATCAAGACCGTGAAATAGTAACCCTGCTCATTCAGCTGCATGCTGGCATTCCACAAGCCGACCAGATAGGCGGCGGCACCCACCAGCAGGGCAGCCCACGATGCGCCGATGAAGGCTCCGGTTGGGCGCTGAACTTGTACACTCATGACATTCCTCCACGTCGATCCGCATCAATGCCAGCTTAACACGCCTGTTCGCAACTTGCCGCGGGGCTCCCCGGCCAGTCACGGCACGCTTCCAAGCACAGCGCTCCCGGCCCTGGCGTCGCCCAACGCGCTCCTTCGTGTACGTGGCAACGGCGAAGCATCGGGCGACCGCCACCAGTCGCTGTAAGCTACTCGGGGAGGCCGTTGAGGAGGAACATGGCCTGCAGGGCATCGTTCGGCTTGCCGAGTTGCCCAAACCAGCGGCCGAGAATCGGGCTGATCTCACCGGAACGGTAGAGCCTGGCCAGGGTCCGGTCCACGGCGAGACGGAAGTCGGCATCCCGACGCATTGCCAATCCGTAGGGTTCGTAGCTGAACTGCAGTGTGGCCAGCGCGAAGGCCTGCCCCTGCCCGCGCACCAGCGCAGTGGTGATCAGTACCGTGCGATCGGCGGCATAGGCGGTGGCGGTCTTGTCCTTCAAGGCCCGCAAGGCGGCATCGTGGTCCGGCACCTTGATCAGGTAAACGCCGAGCTTGCCTGCTGCGATCAAGTCCTCGAGCGTCTTCTCGGTCGTCGTTCCCGCGACCACCGCGACCCGTTGACCCTTGGTTGCTTCCAGAGAGGAAGGCACCTCACCGTCCAGAAACAACAGGCCAGCGCCATCGATGAAGGTCATCAGACTGAAATCGAAGTCGGCCCGACGCGCCAGCGTCTGTGTCGTATTGCCACATTCCAGGTCGATCGCGCCGCTCTTCAGCGCTTCGAAGCGACTCTGCGCAGTCACCGGTACCCAGCGCACGTCGAGCTTAGGCAGATCCAGTTGCTTGCCAAGATCCTCGGCGACGATCCGGCACAGGTCCACGCTGTAGCCGCGCGGTTGCTTGTCGTCGCCGACAAAGGAAAAAGGCATCGAGTTCTCGCGGTAGCCGAGCTTCAGCGTCCCCGACTGCTTGATCCTGGCCAGTACCGATTCAGATGCCATGACCGGCATGGCGATGACAAGGCTTGCGACAAGCCCGCCGAGAAGCAGAGTTCGTTTGATCATGGTGCGTCCTATCGAGTGGTGAGGAGGAAAGGGTCCGCTGCAAAGGGGGTCATGCGGGCGCCGCAAGTATGCACAGCAACAGCAGGTTTTTCCAGCGCCAGATCCGCATCTTCCCTGGCGCGCATCGCCGAAACGCCTGCCGGCAACACATCGACGCCCAGGGGTGGCTTGCTGCGAACGCCAGCGACGGGATGACGTGGTCAGTCCAGGGCCGACATCGGGAAGGGTATGGGAAGCCTGCGCCGACGCCCGCGTGCATTCATGGCACCATCGACAGGAAGAGAAACACGGCAAAGAGCACCAGATGAACGGATCCCTGCAAGACCGTGGCACGCCCTCCCGCGAGGGTCATCGACGTGAGCAAGAGCGTGAGCGCAAGAAGAGTCATCTCCTTGGCCGGGAGACCAAGATCCAGGGGAAGGTCGAGCGCGATGGCCGTCACGGCCACCGCGGGAATGGTCAGACCAATGGTGGCGAGAGCGGATCCCAGCGCCAGATTGAAACTGATCTGCATGAGGTTGCGACGCGCGGCGCGTACCGCAGCCATGGTTTCGGGGAGCAACACCATCATGGCGATGGCGATGCCGACGACCGCGTTGGGCATTCCTGCGCCGTCGACGGCCGTTTCGATGACTGGTGCAAGAATCTTGGCAAGGCCAACGACGGCAACCAGGGAAACAAGCAGCAGGACGAGACTCGCCACTGTGGCGAACAGGCTGGGCCGCTGCGCATGCTCATCAGTCGATCCATCGCCTTCCGGCAGGAAATAATCGCGATGACGAACGGTCTGCACGAAGACGAACACGCCGTAAAGGACCAGTGACACCACGCCGGCAAACACGAGTTGCGAGCCCGACAGCGTCGGCCCAGCCGTCGTCGAGGTAAAGTTGGGAAGTACCAGCGTCAACGTCGTCAGCGTCGCCAACACCGCCAGAGCGGGTGTCGTGCCCTCGACACGGAAGTCGATGACGCGATGCTGCAGGCTGCCGACCAGAAGGCACAGGCCAACCACCCCGTTGCAGATGATCATGACGGTCGCAAATACCGTATCCCGCGCCAGGGCACTCGACTCCACACCACCCGACAGCATCATCGAGACGATCAACGACAACTCGATGACCGTGACGGCAAGTGCCAGAACCAGGGTGCCAAAAGGCTCCCCGACACGATGTGCAATCACTTCTGCGTGGTGTACCGCAACGAGCACCGAGGCGATCAAGGCCGTCGCGGCACACGCGAGAAGGAGAGCGCCGGGCACCAGCCCCCAGATCGCAACAAGCATGCCGCATGCCGCTACCGGGACGGCCACGCTCCAGACCGGGACTCCGGCAAACGCTTGTTTCGTCATACTTGGCAAGCCTCCGAAAATTCTTCAGCGATCGTCAGCTGTCAATGAAAACAGTCGTCCAGATCATCGAAAGTCGCAACAAGGGTGGAGATACTTGCCCATCCTCACGAACTCAACGATGGACGCTCCACCATCCCGGGTTCCTTGTCTGCACGGCTCCGCGCCGGCTCGGCAAACGCGAAACGGCCTTGCGGAAAGCGCTTGATGGCTGCGTCCCCAGCCGCGAGGGGCAGGTCAGCCTTGGCGCCTTGCGTTCAACGTTTTCCTGGGGGCTCGAAGACCCGTGACAGGGCGGACGCCAGCGGCCAACGCATTTCGCCGGCCCGGCAGTGTTGCGACAGCGCGCCGCGGCAGGCGCGCACTGACCCAGCTTCGTTGCGCGCAGCAGGTGGATTTCCTGCTCCAGCGCTGCGCGCCCCAGGACGATCGGCGGTTGATCAGGGGTTGAAGACCCGCTTGCCTGACGCTATGGCTCGCGTCTGCAGGTGCGCCCACCGCGGAGTGGCCTTGGGCGCCTCGGCATACAGATCGCAATCGACCAAGGCTTGCAGGCCCTCCGGACTGGCGATCCAGCGGTCGATCGCCTCGACGTCGTCTGACAGATCTACCGCCTGCGCCGTCAGGTGAGGCGAGTTCTTGGCCGCGTTCTTGGTCGCCGCATTGACCGAAGGCGGTCGCCAACCACTGTTGACGCCGTCCCGCGCCGTCGCGCCGGTTGCATCATGATAGCGCTTGAGAAAAAGGTTGGCGCGCCGCACCGTCTCCTTGGCGTTGGCCATGATGGTCGGTGTCAGTTCGTTGGCGTACTCGACGTCACGGTTTTTCCAGTACTGCTTCAGCGTAATGGCCATGGTGGTTTCCTCATTCAGGGGAGGGAAGGAGCAGCCGGCGCCAGGCCGCAAGCCCAACACAGCCCGACTGCCATGCGGGGAAGCCGTAAACAACAGAACACGATCCGCGTCCAGACTCAGGGCCACGGAGACGTGCGCACCCTACCCTCTTTGTCTCGACAGATCAATGCTGATCGGAGCAAGCTGGCGACTCGGTGTCGCCAAGCTCACGTATCTCACGTACCGTTATCACGCTAGCGACAAGCGAGCCCCGCGCGGAGCGTCTCATTCCGACCCGCTCACCGCTGCGCAGCCGACGGCTCGCCTGAGCAATCGCCATTCTGACCGGCACCGACGCGTCAAACCTCAAGAGCCCCTTATCGGACCCATTTTCGTTGACTCCAGCCGTCAAGCATCCTCCGCCAGCTTTGCGCGCCTGCGATCAGCGGATCTTCAGCACCGGCTGATACCCGCCAATGCCGTCGCCGTTCGGCTTGGCAGACGACAGCGGACATTCCGTGTCACGCCCTGCGGCAGGGCGGGGCAGCGGATCGGTTCTGGTGTGCACAAGCGGGTCGATCGTGGCGAGCGCCAAGGTCTCTCCAGCACCACTCTGCCTGATCATTCAGGCGCCGAATTCCATCACGAACGTGAACCGTGCTCAGTCGTCGGGTTCGCAACGATTCACCATGGCGTTTCCCCGGCGAGATGCCCCTTCATCGCCTCCTCCAAGGCCTTCTTGGTCGGTCTTTTCAGGTCGGGCAGCACGGCGTCAAGTGCGTACAGCTTGTCGAAATAGCGGAGCCTACCGATGGGCGGACACGGGCCGCCCTGTGCTGTTGACCGGCAGCTTGTGCAGCACCCAATGAACCCAAGTCATGCATGGTGCGGCGGGATCCGGCGCATCAGGATCGGCCACGATCAGTGCTAGACTCCTTGCGCGAGCAACTGCACCACTCCAGACCCGTGGCGGCGGAACACCCTTACCCTCGCAGGTGTACAGCTTGGGGACCGATGCGCTGTGATCGAACGCATCTGAAGTGATGCTCATGTCCATGCTAGTTCCTCCAGTTTGAGTTGTTGCCGCCCGGACACCAGGCAGGCATCAGCGGATACGCGAGCAATTGTGCCAAAACGGATGTCAGCGACAGAATTGTCAATCTCAGCAGGCCACGCATCGTGATACCTCACCGAAGGCCAAGACTGTTGAAGTGGCTGAAGGGGTTGTTTGTGACCCGAGCCAAGTTGCCTCCAGAGGTACAGCGAGCCAAAGAAGTCATCGCGGCCATAGACTCGGGCGGGATTCCATTGAATCCGGCAACGATCAACACGATCGCACGGGACCTGGGGCTGGAGGTGCCACGACGAGCGTCGGTCAGCGACACGATCCAGCGTATTCGAATGGCTGTCGAACGAAGTCAATCTTACGCGGATCCCTCCGGGGCGATCAGCAGCACGCTGGGGAAGTACGATGCGTAGCGTCTTGTGTCGCTGATCGCACCGGATAGCCCGACGCAGCTCGCCAGACGTGCCGCTGCATCGATCAGATGGGCAGCCCTGTTGCACCGACCAGTCGCACAGCCCATGCCAACGCACAGATGGAAACGCCCATGACCGACGAACTTTTCCGCGAAGACGCCACGCTCACCACTTGCGAAGCGCGCATCACTTGCATCGACGAACGCGGCGTACAACTCGAACGCACGATCTTCTACCCGCTGGGGGGTGGCCAAGCTGGCGACCGCGGCGCCCTGATCCTGCCCGACGGCAGTGATCTGCAAATCGCCGACACGCGCAAGGGTGCGCAGGCCGGCGAAATCCTGCATGTGCCGGCGGCCGGCCAGGAGGCCCGGCTCGCGCAGATCAGCATCGGCCAGATCGTTCACGCCCGCCTCGACGCGCACCGCCGGCAGCGCCACATGCGTTTCCACACCACGACGCACCTGCTGTGCGCGTTGATCCCCCATCCGGTCAACGGCTGCTCGATAACCTGCGACTATGCGCGGCTGGACTTTCACATGGCGGAGCCGCTCGACAAGGAAGCCCTCACCGCCGGCTTGGCGCGCCTTGTCGGCGAGGCGCGCCCGGTCCGCCAGCGCTGGATTGCCGAGTCCGAACTGGATGCCAACCCCGGCCTGGTACGCAGCATGAGCGTGCAGCCGCCACGGGGGCTGGGCCGGGTCCGAGTCATCGAAATCGAAGGCGTGGACCTGCAACCCTGCGGCGGCACGCACGTCGCCAACACCGCCGAGATCGGCGCCGTCGTCGTTACCCGGATCGAGAAGAAGTCGGCGATGACCCGGCGAGTCGTGCTCGCGTTCGCCGAACCCGCTACCATCGCCAACTGACGGTAACGCCTGCCGACCACAGCGCTGGCTCAGGCCGCCATCACGCGCGTAAATTGCTTCGGATAGCTGAGTTGACTTCCAATGCGTCGCGGGGGAACCCGGCGATCGTCGCCAACGCCGCCTGGTGCCGTCTTGAGATTGACAAGTAATATCCGTTGAGGATTGCGCCAGAGCATGCCGTTGCGCTGCACGCTCCATTCAGCGTGTGTTGCGCGCAAGCGAAAAGCCTGCACCCATCACGCCAAGCGCCTGGCCCATCAGCTTCAGCTCCCCGCCCGGACATCGAATCGATTGTGCGCATCCGGTCAGTACGAGACGGTCGGGAATCCATGAGCTTGGGTTACGGACCGAGGGGTCCCACAGTAGTCCGGCCGATGATGAGATCTCTCGATCGTGTAGAGTGATTGGGAATAGGCTATGATTTTGAGACGATTTTGTTAGCGACTGAATTAATGCCGCAAGGTGGTACTCTGAAAGTAGATCCGGCCCTGCGTCAGGCCATGCCCGTCGCCTTGTCCATTGACGCCATCGTTACCCGGTTTGCCATGGCCGATCCCCGGCGGTCGCTTCTGGCTGGCCACTGTTCGTTGGCGAGGAACTCAGTCGCAAAGAACGAGGGACGATCGGATAACAGCATAGATGAGGCGAGTGATGAGGGGGGCCTGTGAGCATCCGCGCTCGGCTTTTGCTCCTGATCCTGTTCGCGACGCTGATCCCTGCGCTGGTGGCTGGGATCCAGTTTCTCGAACGCCGTGATACGGAGATTTCCGGTGCGAGCGAAGACCTGGCGGCGTCAGTGCAAGAGATTGCGCTGGATCTCAAGGATATCGTTCGGGCCACCGCCCAGCTTCACTATGGACTCGCGCGCGCGCCGGAGCTCGATACGCGGGACCAGGCGGCCTGCTCCGCCTTTCTCGCCGACGTACTCAACGAATATCCTCAGTACACGGGGATACTCACGATAAAGCCGAGCGGCGACCTGTTCTGCGATTCGCTGCGCAGTGGCAGGACGATGAACCTCGCCGACCGGCGTTATTTCCAGAACGCCCTCAACCCTGGTAATCCACTCGCCGTCGAGGCGGCCTTCGGCCGCCTGACTGGAACCGCGGTGCTACAGATCGCCTATGCTGCGCGGGACAAGATGGGCGAGTTGAAGTTTATTCTGCTCGCATCGCTGGACCTGGATAAGACCATGCAATCCCGCTCGCGGACTCTGCCAAGAAAAAATGCAGTGATCGCCCTGGTGGACAACAAGGGAACAGTTTTTACGTGGCATCCCGACACCGAGAAGTTGCGTGGCAGGTCGATTGCGGATTCGCCGTTGTTTCGATTTGCCCGGGAGCAAACGGCTGGGGCGGTACGCGAGGATCTCGAGTTTGGCGGTGTGTCGCGGATATGGGCAGTCAGCACATTGCCCGAGTTTCCCGAAGTGGGGCTGCATGTCGTGGTTGGCGTATCGAAGCAAGATCTGCTCGCGGCGGCGAACAGGAATCTGGTTCAGGCGCTGGCCATCCTGCTCGCCGTCTGGTTGCTGGTATTTGGCGGCGCTTGGGTTCTGGCGCGCGGAGTAATGGATCGAGGCTTGGCCGAGGAGATGCGCATTCGCGAGCTCAATGAACAGTTGGAACAGCGGGTTCTTGAACGTACAGCGAGATTGGAGTCAGCCAACCAGGAGTTGAATCGCGAAATTGCCGAGCGCAGCCGAGCGGAAGCGGAACTTCGCATCGCCGCCATCGCCTTCGATTCCCAAGAGGGAATGATGGTCACCGATGCCCATGGCGTGATCCTGCGGGTCAATCGAGCGTTTGTGGAAGAGACCGGCTATTCGGCCGAGGACGTCGTGGGCCGGAAGCGGACTATGCTCACGTCAGGTCGCGAGGACGCCGCCCTTGACGACGCGATGTGGGAGACCGTCCAGCGCTGCGGAGCATGGCAAGGCGAAGTCTGGGACCGGCGGAAGAATGGCGAGGTGTATCCCGTCTGGCTCACGATCTCCGCCGTAAAAGGACAAGGCGGTCTTGTCACCCATTATGTCGCTACGCATATCGACATTACTCAGCGCAAGGCGGTGGAAGATCAATTGCACAAGCTGGCTTTCTACGACCCGCTGACCCAGTTGCCCAACCGCCGGCTGTTGTTGGATCGGTTGGGTCACGTGCTGGCCGGCAGTACGCGCAGCCGGAACCAAGGCGCAATCATGTTTATCGACCTCGACAATTTCAAGGCTCTGAATGACACACAAGGCCATGACGTGGGCGACCGCCTGCTCGCTGAGGTGGCGCAGCGTCTGAAATCCTCGGTTCGTCAGGGCGACACGGTGGCCCGTCTCGGTGGCGATGAATTTGTAGTTATGGTCCAAGACCTCGCCGCAGACAGTATGGTTGTTGCGCAGGTCGAGGCAGTGGCAGAGAAGATTCTCGCCGCGCTCGACTGCCCATACCGGCTTGTATTCGACGCCGAACTCGGCAGGCGCAATGCCTTGAACTATCACTGCACGGCGAGTATCGGCATCACGCTCTTCGGGGCTCATTCGACAAATGTCGATGAACTGCTGAAACAGGCCGATCTGGCCATGTATCAGGCGAAGGACTCGGGACGCAACGCCATTCGATTCTTCGATCCGGAAATGCAGGCCGCGATAACCAGCCGCGTTGCGCTGGAGGCTGACCTTCGCGAAGCAGTCGAGGCGGGGCAATTCCAGCTTTATTACCAGCCCCAGGTCGTTGGCGAAAGCCATCGCCTGACGGGCGCCGAAGCCTTGCTCCGCTGGCATCATAGCCGCCGAGGCATGGTGCCTCCCTCCGAGTTCATTCCGCTGGCCGAAGAGACCGGGCTCATCCTACCGTTGGGCCAATGGGTGCTGGAGACCGCTTGCGCCCAACTGGCGACCTGGGCGTCACAGCCCGAGATGGCCCAGCTTACCGTCGCAGTGAATGTCAGCGCCCATCAGATCCGCCAGACCGACTTCGTCGATCAGGTACTGGCCGTGCTCGCTGACGCCGGCGCGAATCCGCAGAGGCTAAAGCTGGAACTGACCGAGAGCCTGCTGGTAAGCAATGTGGAGGACATCATCGCCAAAATGACCTTGCTCAAGTCCAGGGGCGTGGGCTTCTCTCTCGATGACTTTGGCACCGGCTATTCGTCGCTGTCTTACTTGAAGCGCCTACCGCTTGATCAACTGAAGATCGATCAGTCTTTCGTCAACGAGGTGCTCACCGACGCCAACGATGCAGCGATCGCAAAGATGATCGTCGCCCTCGCAGAGAGTCTTGGGCTGGCGGTGATCGCCGAGGGAGTGGAAACCGAAGAACAGCGCAATTTTCTCGCCGAGAGCGGCTGCCACGCCTATCAAGGCTACCTGTTCAGCAAGCCATTGCCATTGGCGGGGTTTGAACAATGGATTGGGAAACCAACGGCACCAGCGAGCGTATAGGAGCTCGCCTGAAGTAGCGTCAGTCTCGGATTGGGTCCCGGCAACCCATGAAAGCGATGATTCGCCTCTCGGCGCCGCCGCGTGGGCCGAAGAGGAGAAAGACCTCATGAGTCCGGTCAACGGCTGCTCGGTAACATGCAACTGTGCGCGGCTGGGCTTTCACATGGCCGCACCGCTCGAAAAGGAAGTCCTGGCCGCGGAGATCGGCGCCGTCATCGCCCGGATCGAGAAAAAATCGGCGATGACCCGGCAAGTCGTGCTCGCGTTCGCCGAGCCCCCTATCCGCGCGAACTGACTGTAACGCCTGCCGGCCGCAGCGCAGGCTCAGGCCGCCAGCTTGCGTTTGCGAAGCCGCATCAAGCAGCCGATTCCCGGGAGTCTGGCGTACAGTTCTCCGGCGGCGTCCCAGTAGTCGCGGTGCCAGGTCACCTTGCCGGCGCTGTCGAAGTACAGATGCGACGCCTCGGCAATCACTTTTGGCGCAGCCGTCCTCCGCGAGCCCTTCAGCCGGTAGTGCCGTTCCCATACCAGCAACGCGCCGTTGTCGGCGACTGGTGACGCTGCTGGCTGGCCCATCGCCTTCAACAACTCGTTGATGGCACCCACCTGCCCGATTCAGGCCTCTTGTGATAAGACCATATAAAGACTATATTCAGTCTCAAACGACTCAGGAGCACTGCCATGCGCTACTCATCTCAAGTCAAGCCGATCAGCTACCTCAAGGCCAACGCTGCCGAAGTCCTGAGGCACCTCGCTGAGCAGCGTGAGCCCCTCATCATCACCCAGAACGGTGAGGCCAAGGCCGTCCTGCAGGACGTGGCCTCGTTCGAAGAGACCCAAGAAACGCTGGCCTTGCTGAAAATCCTGGCACTCGGCAACCAGGATGTGGCCGCTGGCAAGCTCAAGCCCGTGGCCGATGTCGTCGCCCGTCTGCGCGCCAAGCGACCCGCTGCCTGATGGCAGGCGCACCAGCCAAGTTCGAGGTTTTGCTCACCGAGGGCGTGGAGCACGACTTGGAGTCCATCCACGACTACATCTCCGAAGTCGACTGCGTGGCCAACGCCAATTACGTACTGGATGAGTTGATGGAGGCTGTGGAGAGCTTGTCGAGGTTTCCGGAGCGCGGCGGCTACCCGAAGGAACTGGTCGGCCTCGGCATCAAAGAGTACCGCCAGATCTTCTTCAAGCCGTACCGCGTGATCTACCGGGTCACAGGCAGCCAAGTCATCATCTATCTGATTGCTGACGGGCGTCGTGATATGCAGTCGGTGTTGGCGAGAAGGCTGCTCGGCGCGTAGTGAGCGCGGTCATGTTCCCGGATATTGGCGAAGATGGCGTCGGTTTCGGGGACTTTTCCTGGGGTTTGCCCTTGAGCACCGGACGCCACCGCGACCCCTCACGGTTCAGCACTGCCGACCTGCTGCTCCCGGGGCAGCACATCCTGGGCATATCCCTGCGTACGCAGAGGCTTGATGGCTTCCTCCGCCGTCAAGCGGGTGAAGGACGAGGTCGCGCGCCAAGTCGGATAGCTTGAATGTGGGCGGCTGCAACAGGAACCTCCGCTTCCCGTGCGCGGCTGGACTTTCACCGGGCGGCACCGCCTGCCGACCACAGCGCGGGTTCAGGCCGCCAGCTTGCGTTTGAGAAGCCGCATCAAGCAGCCGATTCCGGGGAGTCTGGCGTAGAGTTCTTCGGCGGCGTCCCAGTAGTCGCGGTGCCAGGTCACCTTGTCGGCGCTGTCGAAGCGCAGGTGCGACGCCCCGCGAATCACTTGCGGCGCAGCCGTCTTCCGCGAGCCCTTCAGCCGGTAGTGCAGTTCCCATACCAGCAACGCGCCGTTGTCGGCGACCACGCGCTCGAGGACGACGAAGCGTGGTTCGTCAACCTGACCGAACATGTGCGTGAAAATGCGCTGGATCGGCGCGACGCCGCGCACCTCGTTGAACGGATCCTTGAAATACGCATCGTCCGCGTAGTACTCGGGAAAACGGACCACTGTCTCGAGGCACAAGCCCTCGAAGAAGGCGACCAGAGCGTCGACGGCAGTCGTACTGCTCATCCTGAACTCCCCTTGGCGCCGCCGAGAACGCGGACGAGCGGGAAGTAGAGGCGGTATGGCAGATGCGCCAGCAACTTCATCACGCGTGTAAAACGCTTCGGATAGTGGATTTCGAATGCGCCGCCGGCAAGACCGGCGATCGTCGCCAGCGCCGCCTGCTCGGGAGTGAGCAGCGCCGGCATCGCGAAATCGTTCTGCGCGGTCAGCGGCGTTGCGACGAAGCCCGGATTGATCACCCGCACACCAATGTTTCGCGGCTGCAGATCGAGGTACAGCGACTCGGCGAAGTTGATCAGCGCGGCCTTCGTCGGACCATAGATCAGCGACTTCGGCAGGCCGCGATAACCGGCGACGCTGGCCACGAAACCGATCTGGCCGTTGCCCTGACGCAGCAATTGCGGCACGACGCAGGCCGCGAAGGAGACGGCGGCGACGAAATTGACGTCGATCATCCGCCGCGCCTTGGCCATATCGAGCTCCCAGGCGCGCATCGGCAGATAGTCGCCCGCCACGTACAGGGCGACATCGACACCGCCCCATTCGGCGAGCACGGCGTCCCAGGCAGCGCGCAGACTCGCTTCGTCGGCGGCATCGCAGGGAACGACCAGCGCCTGCCCACCGCCGGCAGCGGCGACCTCCGCCAGGCGAGCGGCGTTGCGCGCCGACAACGCCACGCGCGCGCCACGCGCCAGCAGCACGCTGGCGAGCGCCGCGCCGATGCCCGTCGAGGCGCCGAGCAGCCAGACGCGTTTTCCCGACCAGTCGGTAATGCGTGGATTCATCGCTTTACCGCCTCGTGAAGCTCAGCGTCACCTCGCCGAGGTGGAAGCCGAACTTGCGCATCGCCGAGCGGTTGAGCATCACCTTGTCGTCGATCAGGAACATCCAGTCGTCGAAGTCGACGTTCCAGACGCGGCCGTCGACCGGCAGGGCGAGCACGTAGCGCCAGCGCAGCGCGTTGCCGGCCGCTTCGCCCTGCGCCTCGCCGACCACGTCGTCGGCCCGGCCGACGTAGCGCGACGCATCGACGCGGGTAATCGTCCACACCCGCCGCGACGTCGTCCCGTCCGACCACGCAAAGTTCTCGTCGAGCGTCCCGACATCGACCCCGTCACGCTTCTCCCACTTGGCGTCGATGACGACATGGAAGCGCTTGATCACTTCGCCCGAACGATCCTGGAACATTCCCCAGCCGTCGATCGTGCCGTTGAAGTAGCGGGCGAGATCGAGCGCCGGCTGCTGGGCCTGGTAACGATCGACCGGCGTGCCGGCGCAACCGCCGAGACCGAGGATTCCGCAAGTGAAGCAGGCGAGCCACAGGGTTTTCATCGAGAGACCTCCAGAGTGCTGCGCCATTGCCACGCGAGGACGGCGGCGATGGACTTGAAGACCAGCGGCAGCAGGCAATAGACGGTGGCGAGACCAGCCGTCGTCGCCGCCACCCCCGGCCGGTAGCCGACCAGGTCGAGCAACGGCAGGGACAGGCCGGCGGCCAGCGCCAGATTGAGCTTGGCGACCAGGTTCCACCAGCCGAAGTAGGCACCGGCCTGCGCCGAACCGCCGCCCGCGACGCCATCGCTCGCCGGACGTTCGCAGAGGTCGGCGAGCAAGGCTGCCGGCAGCGTCAGGTCGGCACCGAGCGCCGCCCCCGAAAGCAGGCAGACGACGGCGAAAGGCCAGACGTCACCGGCACCCAATCCCCAGGCCCAGGCGAATGAGGCAACGGCGACGAGCATCGAGGCGACCCAGGTGCGCACGCGCCCGAAACGCCTGGCGAAGACGACCCACAGCGGCAGAAACGCGACGCCGCTGACGAAGTAGAGCGCGAGAAAGGCACCGCTCCAGGCTTCGGCCTGCAGCACATCGGCGACGTAGAAGAGGACCAGCGTTGCCGGCAAGGCGGCGGCGATGCCGTTGACGACGAAAACGGCCAGCAGGCGGCGAAAGCGGCCATCGTTCAGGACAGCACGCAAGTTGCCGAGCAAGCCGCCGCTCGCCGGCAGGCGCGCGGCCGACGGCGGCGTGCCGAGCAGGGTCCAACTCGCCAGGAACAGCAACAACACGGGGAAAAGCTGCGCCAACCCGGAGAGTCCCTGGGCGAGATCCTTAGCCAGCAGCCCCGGGAGCGCTGCCGCGAGAACGACGCCGATCAGGCCGAAGCCCTCGCGGCTGGCCGTCAGCCGCGTCCGCTCGCC